>Ga0208644_1002003_pt1 | contig 16534 bp, 21 predicted proteins | sample VirMetDEL_Nov_18_FD_184517 | JGI IMG/M metagenome (GOLD analysis project Ga0208644, IMG submission 184517) | Aqueous microbial communities from the Delaware River and Bay under freshwater to marine salinity gradient to study organic matter... | ecosystem: Environmental > Aquatic > Marine >... | reverse complement strand
CGCACTCCGGTGCCCGCGCCAGACGACTTACTTCGCTGGGTGAAAGGCGATCCGTCAGACGAGATCAAAGACGAGTGGCCAAGCATCACAGATATGCTCAAAGGCGGCTTGCCCGAAGGCCGACGTGATGACGGAATGTTCCATGCAGCGCTCACGTTGAAGCGCAGTGGAATGCGACGCACTGAAGCTGAGGCAATCGTCGAGCGCATCGCGCTCAGATGCTCCCCGCCCTTCCCACTTGATCAAGCAAGATCGAAGGTGGACGCCGCTTGGAAGTACGACGAGGAAGAGCGTGCTAGACGGGACAAGGATGGGTCGGTCGATTCGTCCCTAAGGAACTGGGCTGCGACCGCTGGGGTATCGGGCGGTAATGGGTCAGAAAGTGCTGAGAATGACGATCAAAGCCTGTGGCCTGGCTTTGGAGGTACGACCGATCGTGACAACGCCGAACGCCTCAAAGCGTTGTGGGATGACGCACGCGCTTTGATCGGCGGTGGCTGGCTTGTGTGGAACGGAGAGCTTTGGAAGCGTGCGGAGCGCCCGTCTCTTGATGCAGCGCACAAGCTGCACGAGATCATCACACGAGAGATGCAGCTCGTCGACATGGAGCACGCTGCGGCACTTGCGAAATGGCGGCAAGCGTGCGGTGCAACAGCACGTGTGAATGCGGCACTGATGATGCTTGAATCAGAGCCCACTTTGAATGTGAACGACTTGGACAAGGATCCGTGGTTACTGTGCGTGATGAACGGCGTGCTTGACCTTCGCACAGGCGAACTGCAAGATTACAACCGCGACGATTACATCACTCGTCGTGCGAACGCTGAATGGTACGACGGGCAAGTCGACGCACCCACTTTCAAGCAGACACTTGGGTATGGCATCGCCGGCGAGTCCGATGATGTCGCCGCTGAGATCGCCGCTGCGATACAAGTGTTCTTCGGCGTGTGTCTCACAGGCGCAAACGTGAAGAACTTCGTCGTCTTACACGGCCCAGGAAACACAGGTAAGTCGTCACTGATCGAAGCCTTCGCTTATGCACTGGGTGACTACGCAACCGCTGCACCTCGAGGCCTTCTCACAATGCGGCGCGGGAGCAACGAAACACACCCGACGATCCTCACTGAGCTCGAAGGACGACGGTTCGTGTATGCGTCAGAACCGGGTGCTGGTGAAGAGCTGAATGTGGAGCTCATCAAAGACGTCACAGGTGGTGCTGAACTCAAAGCACGCCGTATGCGGCAAGACTTCTACTCGTTCCGCACTGAAGTGAAACCACTGATCGATACGAACCACCCGTTACGGCTTCGTGACGTATCTCCTGCCCTAGAAGAGCGCATGATCTCCATCGGGTTGTTGGCACCAGTACCCCATGCGGCGCGTGTCTCGAGGGCGATCGTGGCCGAACGGCTCAAGCTCGAAGCAAGCGGTATCCTTGCTTGGGCGTGGCGTGGTTTGCAACGAGTACTTGAAGAGTCAGGCGGCGTGCTCCCAGGCGATCTCACGGGACTGCTTGGCCCGTCGCTTCTCGAGGAACGTAGTGAAGCGATCGCTGAGCAAGACATCGTCGGGCTGTTCATCCGTGAATGCCTTGAAGATCTCGGACACCAAACACCAACAGCCGAAGGCAGTGAGTTCCTTCTCGCCGCTGATGTCCGCACCAAGTACGTATGGTGGAGTGCTGTGGAAGGCGTCACGATGAACGCTGATGTGTTCATGCGTGAACTACGAAGCAGGATGAAAGCAGGAGTAGGCCTCACACGCCGTGTATCCCCGACGAAGAGTCGAGCGGGAGGCACAGGCAATCCACAGACAGGATGGTGGGGCATCCGTGTACGCAACACGAACGAACACACTGCATAACGTACGTGACGTGCTGTTCCTACTTTGAGAATCGAACTAGGAACAGAAGGAATGTGATGATGAGCATAAGCGCATTACACGTATGTGAAGGAAGGTGTTCCTAGTTGAAGGTAGGAACGTTCCGAGCAGGAGGGAACAGTGTGTGACGTAGTACTCTCGGGAAATGGAGAGGTGTTCCTAGTGTTCCTAGGAAATGGAAAGTATATGAGTAAGTAAGTAACCCAAGGCAGATATTTGGATTCGCCGATAATAGAGGGGAACTAGGAACACTGGAACACCTAGGAACAGCAAGTGATGACGGTGGGGAGAAAGGCCGCTCCAGCGTGTGTGACACAGGCTCTCCCATCATCGCCCGGCATTGCACGACGTGTGATGCGCGATGTGTGCTTACGACGGGCGAGCGCACACACGAGATCGATCTCGCACGGCAGCACGCATCACACGTTAGGGGGGCTCGCTCTGGGGAATGGGAGCGGGCTGGGGTCTGGGGGGCACCCCACTTCCAAACCCGGTCCATTCGATGTGTCTCGTCACATTCTTATCGGGTCGTCTCACATCGTTCATCGAGTAGGGTTTGCACCCGACACACGACACACAGAAGGAGGACACAGTGGGACGACGTCAGAGCGACCACTTCAGCCATACGATCGTTGGTGAGGCATGGCACGACGACGAGCTAAGAGCTTGTGATGTTGAGGAGTGCGAAGCATACGAGAAGGAAGTGCGGACGACGGTGCACGTCGAGTGGTGGCGCGACGGGTACGCTGCTTCCACATGGGAGTGCGAAGCTTGCGGCACTGCGCACACTGACACCTATCAAGGACACTGCTGATGCGCACACTGTTCGATACGGTGTTCAGCATGTGGAAGTACCTACCCTTCTTAGTGCTCACTGCGTGTGGGCCTGCGGCGGCCACCGCTACGGTGAGCCTACCGCCATCACCGACTCCAACAGCTTACGTCACTGTGCCTGTCACTCCAGCGCCAGCGACTGTGCAGACACGTGCTGTGCGCGTGCAGGTTCCGACGACGACGACTTCGACGCTCCCACCGCTACGGCAGTGGGAGGGTCCGATCCCAGAGCAGTACGGTGCAGGTTCTGGTTGCACACGTGAAGAAGCGGGCATCGTTGCTCGAGCATTCTGGACGCGTGGTGCGACGGACGACACAGTGCTGTGGGCGCTTGGCATGATCTCGAGGGAGTCGACTTGCGACAGTGCCGCGCACAACGGCAACCGCCGCACAGGCGATGACTCGTGGGGCTTGTGCCAGATCAATGCACTCGCTGGTCACTTCGGCAGTAACGGCATCGTCGCATGGTACGACAGGCTCCGCTTCGCTGTCGACTTCGGGTACAACGCGGATGCTTGTGCACACTTGTGGTCAGTGTGTGGACGTGGCCCATGGTCGTACGGGAACTACTACTGCCAGCAGCCGAAGGAGGTGACTGGATGACGCCTAGTCGTATCGCGATCTTGTACGTCGTAGGGGTGCTGTGCATTCTTATGGCGTTCAAGATCCGAACATGAGCACTCGTACACACGTTCGTGTGAGTCATTGCATTCGCACCGCGAGCAGAAGTACGATCTCCTTTGTGAAAGACATCACACTGTACACCGTGTCCGCACTCCTCGTGTTGGACATCTATCGAACACTGACGAAACGACGGAAGATGAAACACATCAAACACAACCCACGTAGTGCGCGGCCTCGAGGATACGAGCACCGCGCATGACCCACACACCATCACACAGCTTGTATTCCAAAGGATGCCGCTGCACCGACTGCCGTGTCGCGCACCGTGTGTACGAACGAAATGCAGCGCGTCGTCGCCGGCGGCCGGATAGCAACTACGAACCGATGATCCGAGGCGACGAGGCACGTGCACACCTGCTTTGGCTCGCTTCTAAAGGCGTAGGGCTTAAGCGGATTAGCAACCACACGGGTTTAGCTCTTGCGACCCTTCAACGCATCCGCAAAGGCACTACCACACGGGTACGGCATGCGACGTGGGATGCAATCCTGTCTGTGAACACAGGCACGCTGCCACCCGTGAAGGGCAAGCACCCGTACAGCCAGCCGAACTACGGAGGACGTAATGACACATGACGGTGACTACGCATGGCGCGCGCAAGCGAAATGCCGTGGTGCTGACATCACACATTTCTATCCACGCACAGTCGAAGGACGAGCGGATGCATATGAGAAAGCACGCGCCGTGTGCGCGACGTGTCCCGTACAGCCACAATGTCTGGAAGACGCATTGCGCACTGAAGATTTCCTGGGCGTTCGCGCAGGACTCACGCCGCCACAACTCGAGGTGCTTGCACGTCGACGACAACACATAAGGAGACACGCATATGCCAGTATTGCATAGGGCATACATCACGTACACACCTGAAGACGAGGTGGATCCCGCGAAGCTGCCGGATCTCATCGGCACTGAGCAGGCAGTGACGTTGAACGGGCGTCCACAGAACGGGATCATCCACAGCGTGGGTACGTTCGACACTGCGGTGGAACGACGCACAGCCACAACGACGGAAGGCACTGTGTACTCGTACGACTGGGAGTACGTCACGACCGTGTCAGTGATGGTGCGACTGTGATCAACGCCTATGTGCTTGACTTCAAGTGCCCAGGATGCGGAGCCGCACCAGGAAGTAAGTGCGCTGATAACGGTGTGGCACGAGCAATGCCGCATCTTCCACGCATCCTCCGCGCATCACGTGTGCAGCGAGCACAAGAAAGGCGCGCACGCCGCGGTTCTCATAACACATAGTATGATCACACTCATATGAATGAGCACACTGAGCAAGGCAGTGATGCGCCGCGTGTTTACGGTCCGAAAGATTGGCGTGAACTCACAGGCGCACCACTGCCTTCGCTGCCGGGTGGCAGTGTCCCGTGCGCAGGCATCAAAGAGGACGGCACACAGTGCGGTAATCTTGCGGTGTCTGGTACACCCTTATGCCGTGTGCACGGCGGCACAACAGTGTCTGTGCAAGAGCAAGCGCGCCGACGAATCGACGCTGTGCGCAGCGAACTCTTTGAGCACCTTGTGTCGTCAGCACGTGAAGCTGTTGAAGTGTACACGACAGTAATGCGCACAGGTATGAAGGACGCTGATCGACTTCGTGCAGCGGACCGCGTGCTCGAGTTGCTAGGCTTCAACGATCACGTCGCGAACTTGCCAGATCACGGCAAGCAAGAGAGCGACATTGACAAGCAACTCAAGGTGCTGCTTGTGCAAGTGTCGCAAGACAAACTGCAGCAAGCGATTGAAGCCACGGTCATTGAAGACACGAGTGACGATGCCGCACGAAGCGATGCTGACGACGCCGCCGCTTGATCTTGGCGACCTAACGCCTGGCGCGAAGATGCGCTTGCGTTGGCTGCTGCAAGCACGTGAGAAGCAACTCACGCCGCAGGGCGACTGGCTCATATGGGCAATCGTTAGCGGACGTGGGTTCGGCAAGACCCGTACAGGCGCAGAAGACACAGCGCACTTCGCACGTACGAATCCGATGTCACGTATTCCGATCGTCACACCCACGTTCAGCATGGGACGCGACATTTGCGTGGAAGGCGAGTCTGGGTTGCTGGCTGTGTTGAACCCAGAAGAGGTCGCACACTGGAACCGATCAGAAGGGCAGCTTGTACTTACAAACGGGAGCAGATGGAAGGTATTCTCCGCTGAGAAGCCCGATCGACTCCGAGGATACCAGTCGCATCGAGCGTGGTGTGAAGAGCTTGGGTCGTGGCCATACTTGCAAGAGACATGGGACATGCTCATGTTCGGTCTGCGGCTTGGCTCACATCCACAAGCGATTGTCACAACCACGCCCAAACCGTACCGGCTGCTCAAAGACATTATGCGTCGACCGTCCACACATGTGACGAAAGGCGCCACGTTTGAGAATGAAGCGAACTTGTCACCCGTCGCACTTGAAGAGATGCGCATTCGATATGAGGGCACTGCACTTGGCAGGCAAGAACTGTACGGTGAACTCATTGAAGATATCGACGGCGCGATGTGGCAAAGGAGCAGCATTGAAGACAGTCGTAAGTCTAAGCCTTCTGACCTTGACCGTGTTGTGGTTGCTGTTGACCCAGCAGTGTCGAGTGCAGCGACAAGCGACGAGACAGGCATCATCGTCGCAGGCGCGTATGAGGACCACGCGTATGTCATTGATGACCGGTCACTACGTGGCACACCAGAGCTGTGGGCGGAGGCAGCGATCAAAGCGTACACGCACTACGAAGCAGACGTCCTCGTGTATGAGAAGAACCAGGGCGGCGAGCTGGTGGCATCAGCCTTGCGTGCCGCCGCCGAAGCAGCAGGTGTGCCGCTTTCACGATTGAACTTGCATCCAGTTGTCGCATCGCGCGGTAAGCGGACACGTGCTGAACCGATCGCGATCGCATACACGCCACAAGGTGGCCGGCGTGTTCATCACGTTCGATCATTTCCTGAGTTGGAAGATCAGATGTGTACGTGGGTACCGGGTGAGCCGTCACCAGACCGTATGGATGCGCTTGTGTGGGCACTCACGTACCTTCTTGATCGCATTCGCCCTACTCGTCGTAAGCTACGATTCGCACCATAAGGAGTGCACATGCAAGAAGAACGCGCAAGCATCATTGAAGCACCGATGCGTATCACGTATGAGCCGGCACCAGTGAAGAAAGAACGACGAGATCCGCGTGGCGCAACGCAGCTCGCAACGTTCTCTTCGCCTGGCACGCCGATGATTCAAGAGTGGGATGCCGCTTCAGCGGTGCGATGGGCGTACATCGCAAACACGTACGTGTATCGGTGCGTGGATGCGATCGCAACAGCGATTGCGAGTTGCCCATTCCGTGCTGTGTCGCCGGCGAACCCAAAGGACGTGAACCTCACCGCACCGCTTGCGGAACTCTTGGGCCCGCCGCCAGGTAGTCCGAATCCGAACTTGTCTCCACGTAGGTTGTGGAAGTGGACCGTCGCGCAACGACTCATCGCTGGTCGATGGGCGTGGGAGCTTGAGCGTGTATCCGAGAGTGCGACCACTGGACGCGTCGTTGGGTTGTGGCCACTCCCGTCGCAACTCCTTGAAGCGGTGCCCACTGACAAAGGTCGGATGTACTTCGATCGGTTCATCTACAACCGACAAGGTGGTGGTGCGAAAGCCGTTGAGTTCGTGCCTGAGCAGCTTGTGTACGACTGGCAGCCGAGCCAGACAGATGTGCGGCAAGCGGAGTCAGTGCTGCAAGCCGCTCGTCTTGACATCAGCGTGGCTGTGATGCAAGATCGATACGATGCCGCGTTCCTCAAGAACGATGCTCGTCCAGCCGCGATCATCGTGCATGAAGAGTTCGCAGAACGTGCAGAGCGTGAAGCGTGGCGATCACAGTTCTTGGGTGATTACCGCGGCGTGGACAACGCAGGACGACCGATCTTCATTGAAGCAACGCCTGGTGAAGAAGAGTTGAACCGCACGCTGCACATTGAGCGACTTGGCTTGAGTCAGAAAGACGCGGAGTTCATCGCACGATACGAAAGCAAGATCCGCGCTATTTGTGTCGCGTTCGGCACACCACTCTCTGTGCTAGGTGACTCGTCCGCTCGTTCGTTCGATAATGCAGGGCAAGAGTACCGGAACTGGTGGGAAGGAACGATCTTGCCGCTGATGTCTGAACTTGAAGACGCTGTCAACATTCAACTCGCGCCAAGTATGGGCAGTGAGATCGGCAAGTTCGAAACATCACACGTAGCGGCACTGATGCGCAGCAGTAAGATCCTCTCGCTTGGTGGCGCGATTCCACAGTTCGTTGCAGCTGGCATCATCACAGAGAACGAAGTGCGGCGTGAACTTGACTTGGGTGATCTTGATGAAAGCACGATCACGCAAATGCGTGATGACGCTGATGACAGCGACGACGACGACGATGTAGATGACGATGATGAGCCGAGCACTGATCAAGAGGCACCTGTTGAAGAGACAGGTCGGGAACAGCCGCTTGAAGAAGGCCGGCCGGCAAGTGATGACAGTAACGCACGACGAAACACAACGCGTATGAGTGAATGGGAAGTACGTGATCGTGTGCACGTAACCGAAGACTCGTCAGGGAGGCTGATCATTGAGCGGCTTAGTACACCTGCCTGATGGCGACATACTTGTGTATGACGAGACTGGCAGCGGTGTCATACTCACTCGCGCATCACGTCGTGTGTTCAATAAGCGCGCATACCAGCGTCGCGTCGATGCGGAGATGCGATTACTTGAAGAACGCACGTGGGCACCAGCTCTGCGAAAGCTGTTCTTAGAAGAAGCGGACGCGATCGCAAAGAGGATGCAGTCGCGCTCTCGTCGACTTGCGAAGCACGCTCGCATTGAAGTGCGGCGTGACGCTGACACTGTACGACGCGAAGCAACCGCGCAAGCTACTCGTATGGTGGATGACTTCTTTGACCCAGAAGAGTTCAAGAGTGAGTTCATCCGTGTTACCACGCCGCTGTACGAAGAGACGGTTCTCACTGCGATTGAAAGCACAACAGTGTCGCTTGGTGTTGACTTCAATCTTGCCGCACGTCCAAGTGTGCAAAGGTTCATCACGCGTCGTGCGAACCAGCTAAGTGGTGGGATCGCGAACACCACGTATGATTCGGTCAAGCGCGCGCTACGAGATGGCATCATTGAAGGCGAAGGAATCGCTGACCTTGCAGCCCGTGTACGGTCTAAGCTACAGGGCGCGAGTAACGCGCGTGCGGTGACCATCGCACGTACCGAAACAGTGAGTGCGTATAACGGCGGCGTGTACGAAGGTGGAAGAGCACTGCCACCAGAGATCGCAGCTGGACTCTTGTGGATCACCGCGGTCGATAGCCGCACACGCCCTGAGCACATTGATGCTGATGGACAAGTTGTGAGCACTGGTGAATCATTCATTGTGGGCGGTGAATCACTGCGGTACCCTGGTGATCCGAATGGGTCGCCAGAGAATACGATCAACTGTAGGTGCGCGACAGCGATCTTGACACCAGAGGACATGGAAGAGCGCATGCTACGCATTCACACAGTAAGTGATGTGCTCATCAAGATGGCATTGCATGGGCTGTCGTACCGTGACGCACTTCACATCTTACATACGAGCGACTAAGAGATAAGGTGACACGTATGAAATGGGAACAGCGGTCTGTTGAGTTTCGCGCCGCACCAGTGAACGATGGGCCAACACAAGATGGTCTGCCTCGTAGATTCTGGGCGCGCATCATGAACTACGACACGCTTGATGACTACGGCACGAAGTTCGCGCCAGGTGTCTTCACTGAATCACTGCAGCGACGCTTGCCGCGTCTGATGTATGGACACGCAGGATGGGAGAACCCATCTGCACTCCTTGGGCGTGGTGTCGACTTCCGTGACTCCAAAGATGGGCTTGACGTTCTCTTTGAGTTTGATGACTTTGACTACGTGCCTATGGCAAGGCAGATCGCGTACCAGTTGTCAAATGATCCAAGCAACCCAACGCTGAACGAGTTCAGTGTTGGCTTCGTGCGGCAGCGTGATACACGCGGCACTGATGGTAAGCCACTGATCACTAAAGCACGCTTGGGCGAAGGCTCCATCGTGGTTGAGGGTAGTGTCCCAGGTACGAAGTTGCTTTCGTTTCGGAACAGCGGGCAAGGATCATCGCCATTCGGAACTGGCGCACTCGTCGATGCGAATGATGCCGCACGCATCCTTGCACGCTTTTCGCTTGGAGAGATTGATCTGGCACAAGCTCTTGAAGACGTGAAAGCGTCTGTCGTGCCGGCAAACGATACGCACGATGTTGCGGATGACGACGTCACTGATGACGTAGTCGTAGTGCAAGAGCAAGAGCAAGAGCAAGAGCAAGAGCAAGAGCAAGAGCAAGAGCAAGAGCAAGAGCAAGAGCCTGCACTAGAAGAACCACTTGCGCAAGAAGCACCGCAAGCTGAAGAGAGTGCGAGTCACGACAGTGACACAGCGCCCGCAGCCGCGGAGCAGGATGCGCAAAGTCTTCCTGCATTGCAGGAAGAGAGCGCGGGCGGTGAACACACGGCGCCGCCCGCGCTCACTATCGATGCTGATGCGCTTCTCAATGAGATAGACGCTGATCTTGCAGACGTTGAGATGCTCATTCGTATGCCACACATTGAAACCCGTGGTGCGGCAACGTTCCAGGGCAACCAGCATACGAACTCACGCGCTGATGTGTCGGACGTGAAAGGCTCTGTGCACGTTGGGCGTTTGATCGACACACCAGAAGATGAGCACAGCGCGTGGGCATCAAAGCCTGCCGGTGCAATCGTGTCGATGAATGGTCCAACGAAAGTCATCACCTCACGCACAAAGATGTGGAGTGAGAATGGCTGGGCGCCGCATCTTGCATTCGCAACTGAAGTAGGAGGACAGGTTGTGAAGACGTCAAGCAGCATCACTGCAGCGAAAGAAGCCGCACAAGTGGACTACAGCACCGTGTGGACTGACCGCTGACATGCCTATCCGTGTGGGTGTGTTTCCAGCTGATCAAGGTGGATGTGGGCATTACCGCTTGATCTGGCCGTGGCGTGAAGTCGCGCGTCAGTTTGGTGATGAGATTGAAGTCTTGTGGGTTGACGAGATGCAAGAGAAGACGCTCATCGAATGGGCGGGCGGACCGTGGGGTGATGGTGAGCCAACGCAGTACCACGTCCCACAGCGCATTCTTGACATGCCAGCGATTGACGTTGCTGTGTTTCAACGTCCCTTACACAGTAAGCTCACACACTACTTCCGACTCTTACAAGAGCGTGGCATTATCGTCGTCGTTGACATCGACGACAACTTTGATCGCATATCACCACAGAACGTTGCGTGGTACTCAGTAGAGCCGCACTGGATGCAACACGATGAAGTGCAGAAGATCGCACGCATATTTGGGAACGTGACTGTCACTAAGCGCACTACGATCGGTGAATGGCATTACGTACCCGCACACGAAGGTGCGACGCACCGACGTAACATCAAGAACGCACTTCGTCACACAGACCTTCTGATCACGAGCACGCCCGCACTCGCACGGCATTATGGTGAGTACGCACGTAACACAATCGTCATCGATAACTACGTGAGCAAAGAGTGGTGTGACTACTCGCATCCTCATAATGTGGTCCCAATCGTTGGGTGGACAGGTAGTGTCGCAACGCATCCCAATGATCTGCAGCAACTTAGAGCATCAGTGACACAAGTTCGTAAGAGTGAGGACGTACCTACATTCATGTGGAAGGTCGTTGGCACGGGCAAGGGCGTTGCTGTCCGAATGGGTGAAGAGCCAGACGCGACGACGGATTGGGTGGACTTGACAAGTGGTGAGTACATGCGCCAGTACGCAACATTCGATATCGCACTCTGTCCCCTCGAGGACTCCGCATTCAATCACGCTAAGTCGTGGCTGAAGGGCATTGAAGCCGCGGCTGTTGGTGTTGTGCCGATCATGTCTCCGCTCTCTGAGTACCGACGTCTAAACGCGGATGGCGTTGGCTTACTCGCGAAGCGTCCACGTGATTGGGAGAGGCATCTTCGCACGCTTCTTACGAACCAGACTATGCGTGAGGATCTCGCCGCGCACGGACGTGAAGTCGTGCGGCAGAAATACACGATGGAAGACAACGCGTACCGTTGGGCTGAAGCACTGCTTCACACTGTAAAGACAAGGGCGGCCGCACATGCATCTTGAAGATCTTGAGGATGATTGGGACGCGCATCTCACGCCTATCACAGAGCGTGATCCATCGACACCGCTTCAGCAAGAGTGGGCCACGCACGGGTTCATCGTTACGCGTGACGTGATTCCTGAAGAGACACTCGTTGCGTATGAACGTGAGTGGTGGGCATACAACGGCGGTGAGGATGCAACGATGCAGATCCCACAAACGTGGTCACGTCCAGGTGGATGGCCTGATGCGACACCGTACATGCGGCACGATGCATTGCGCGCACTCGTCTGCGATGGCGCACTCGCCGCGGTGTTGAAAGAACTTACCGGTGAATCAATGGGTGTGCACCTCAACCTCACAGGCTGGGTGAGCACGCGGCGTGACTGGCATCGTGATCAGTACCTCAACGAGAAGTACGTGGGTGACTTCTACACAGCGGTGTGGATCGCGCTGGACGACATTCACGAAGACGCAGGACCGTTCGAGTTCATCCCGGGTTCGCATAAAGCGCGACCACTGTCGCAAGCAAAGATGAAAGAAGCGCTTGAGCCACATGAACGCGGAGCGGACTGGCCCACACACAGTGAGCGCATCCTCACACCACTCTTTGAAGAGACGACTGTTCGTGCAGCACGTGCAGGTGGTCGCATCCAGCGGTTCATCGCGCAACGTGGTGACATTCTTGTGTGGCACGGTCGACTGCTTCACCGCGGGAGTGTGCCGAACGATGTCACGCGTCCACGCCGCGCACTCATCGCACACTACTCTGGCATAGATCATCGTCCAGACATGCCGCCCGCGGTGCAACACACAAGTGGTGGGTGGTTCTTTCCATTGCAGGGCCGCACGCCCTCTTCATACAAATCGGAGGCCATTAATGCCTGATGTGATGAATATCGGAAGCGGTGATGCATCAGCCGCTGAAGCCGCATTCCGCGATGCGCTCTCAGTGAAGGACGCACCAAGCGTGTTAGAACTTGGCACACTGCGATGGGACCCAGGCTTTCCCACGCATCACAAAGTGTGGGCACCACACGCGTCGCGGTATGTGATGAGCGATGTTGCGCCTGGGACCGATGTGGATGTCGTCGCTGATGCGCACACAATGGCTGAAGATATTGATGGGTCGTTTGATGCGATCATCGCTGTGTCAGTATGGGAGCACTTGCGACAGCCGTGGGTCGCCGCCGCGCAAATGGCGCAGCTGATGTCGCAAGACGCGATTGCGTTCGTGTGCACACATCAGACCTTTCCTATCCACGGGTATCCACACGACTACTTCCGCTTCACAGACCGCGCACTCGCTGCGCTCTTTGAGGACGTCGGTCTGACAACACTCGATGTGGGGTACCAGTACCCGTGCTCGATTCGACCGCCAGCGGAAGTCACGCGTTGGAACACAGCCGCGGCGTCGTTCTTGAACGTAGCGTGGTACGGCGTGAAGCGTTGACACGCCGCGCTTGATGCACACACCGCGATATGATCACTCGTAATAGGTAGGGGCGAACGGACGTAAGTGACCACCCACCTTGCAGGTAACACACACCTCCTCAAGGAAGAGAGACTGATCATGGCACTTACCATCCCTGAGCTGCGAGAGCAGCTTCTTGAGCACGGAGACCGCATGCGTGAACTTCGTGACAAGCCTCGTGAAGAGCGGACTTCAAACTGGAGTGACGACATCCGCGAGACGCGCTCCGCGATTCTCGCACTGGATTCCGAACTGCAGATCGCTGAGCGGGTTGCTTCGCTGGAAGGACCGCGTGCTGGCACGCAAGACTTCCGCGATCGCAACGAGACGCGGTCGATCGGCTCGCTCGTTACGTCGCACGACGACTTCACGCAGTGGTTGTCGCGCGGTGCTCGCGGGCATTCGCCGGCGGTTGAAGTTGAACGACGCAACCTCATCAACACGGTCGTGAGCGGTGACGGTGGCGCATTGTTGCCGCAGGGTCAACCGTTCATCGCCGCTGGAGCATTGTCTCGCCGACGCTTGTTCGTTCGCGACGTCATTGCCGGTGGGTCCACCTCGCTCAACTCCGTCCCGTACGTCCGCGAGCTTGACCCGCGTTCGTATGAAGGTGGAGCGAGCGCTGTCGCTGAAGCGTCGGCAAAGCCGGAAGTGACGATCTCGTTCGAGCCGGCCGACGCGCCTGTGCGGACGATCGCCGCTTGGGTGCCTGTCACGATGCAAGTCATGGAAGATGTGCCCACGATGCGGTCGTACATCGATGGACGCCTCGGGTACATGGTGATGCTGCGCGAAGAGGAAGAGATCTTGAACGGCCCAGGTACTGGTGCTCGTCTTCGAGGTATCCTCCAGACAAGCGGCATTCAGACGCAGGCATTTGCAACTGACAAGCCGACGACGATCGGTCGCGCGATCGGCAAGGTGGAGAACGTCGACGGTGAAGCTGATGGCATCGCGATCAACCCAGTGGAGTTCTGGGCGATGGCCACGACGCGTTACTCGTCGCAGTTTGATGCCGGACAGGCAAACGATGGATCGCCGTTCGGGTCGCCGCCGCAGACGCTGTGGGGACTCCCGGTCATTCGCTCCCGTGCGATCGCTTCGAACAAAGCTGTCGTCGGTGCATGGCGGATGGGTGCACAGGTCTTTGACCGCAGCACCGTGTCCATCCGAGTGACGGACTCGCATGGTGAGTACTTCACGAGCAACCAGCTCGTGATCCTCGCTGAGTCGCGTCTCTCGCTTGCGGTGCACCGCCCCGACTTCTTCGTCGACTGCACCCTTAGCTGAGTGACGCTCGCCGCCTAAGAGAAGCAGGCTCCTCCTCTCTGCTTCTCTTAGGCGGCACCCTCAAGGAGTTCACATGCAGACACTTCTCACAGAGTTCGAATACCGCAGCATCACGAACGACACGTCAACCGCGACGAGCGTTGTCACAGCACGTATGGAGAACGCGCTGGATCTCATTGAGGAATACCTCGAGCGTTCACTTGAGAGTGCTGAAGTGACTGAGACTCTTGAAGTCTGGTATGACGATTACATCGGGTACGTGTATCCGATGCGCACTCCTGTCACAGACATCCCATCTGGTGTTGGGTACGTCATTGATGAACTTGACACTCGCATCCGCGGTGTCGTCGCTGACGCGATCACCGTTGTCGCATGGCCCACAGCGACGCCGCAGTTCAGCGCTGTGGACAGCTTGTCACCATTCAGTCGTAATCGTCCAGATTACGCAAGTGTGACATACACTGGTGGGTACACGAATGCGACACTCCCATACACACTTAAAGTGTACATCGCTACACTGACGTACAAACTGCTTCGCTGGTCGCCTGCATCGAACATCGGCGCGACGAATGTCCGCGTGGGTGACATACAGGTTCAGTACCCGAAAGCGCAAGCACCGCTTGATGCGCTTGTCCCAGGAATGTCACTCGGCCTCAAGCCGTACCGACGTAAGCGAGTGCGGTACTGATGACACTCCCGCTGACGACGACTACACTGACGATCAAACGTGTTCCTGCGAACATTGATCCCTACGCTGACACAACCCCAACGGTTGTGACTTTGAACGTGTTTGGGGCCATTTCAGGCTCAAATGGCACAGGATCTGATGTGGGTGGTGCGCAACAAGTCCTTACCGCACGCTTGTTCGTTGAGAGCGACGTCGATGTGCGCATCGCTGACGTCGTAATCGATGAGACATCAAACGAAGAGTGGCGCGTGTTGTGGGTGCGAAAGCGGTACGAGCTTGGCTTAGGCCACACAGTGGCTGGCCTCGAGTACGTGGCAGGTCACGTTGTCTGACAGCGTGTATGACTCAAGCGATGTTCGCGTCGTCATTGACGAACGCAAACTTAAGAAAGTGCTGAAGGGAGAGCGTGGGCCTGTCGCGGCACAAGTGCTCAAGCAGTGCTTACGTATTGAGACACGCGCAAAGATCATGTGCCCTGTTGACACAGGTCGCTTGCGTGCTTCTATCACTTCAGGTCTTGTGGATGATAAAGACGCGATCGTCGGTGTCGTCGGTACGAATGTGAAGTACGCACCGTATCTTGAGCTTGGGACGATACGCATGTCCGCACGTCCATTTCTTGTACCCGCCGCGTACGCAATCTTAGGACGGCCGTGATGGCAGAAGGCGCACTTCCCGATGTTGAAGCGGGGCTTGTGAGCTTCTTACTTGCACAAGCCAGCATCACAACACTTGTGAGCACACGTGTGTTCTTTGGTGTGCCGCGCAACTCGCCCACACTGCCGCTTATTGTTGTGCAGCGCGTTGGTGGTGGTGATGATGTAAGTGAGGCCGCGATCGATAACGCGGTCGTCACTCTTCACTGCTGGGGTCGTAGTAAGCTTGAAGCACTGACTGTCACAAACACTGTCCGCACATCACTTAGAAGTATTCGTCGCGTGACAGTTCACAACGGTGTCGCGCTTTATGGCATCCCGATCATCGACAGTGTGGTGTGGTCACCAGACCCACAAGATGACACACCACGCTACATCCTCACCGCACGTGTGACGGCGGCGGTCGCAGAGTAGGATCACGACATGGCTCTCGCTGGTGCATACGACATCATCATTGATCAGGGAGCGACGTACTCACAAGTGATTACGTGGAAGGATTCCGCTGGTACACCAGTGTCACTTGTTGGGTACACCGCTCGTATGCAAGTACGAGGCATCCCATCGTCGTCAGACATCGTGATCGAGCTCACAACTGAGAATGGGCGTATCACATTGGGAGGTGTCGCTGGCACAGTGACGCTAACGATCGCCGCAAGTGATACAGCCGCGCTCGCCGCAGGATCAATGAAGTATGACCTCGAGCTTGTGAATGGCATCGTCGTTGAGCGCTTGCTGATGGGCACTTTCACAGTGCGAAGTGAGGTGACTCGATGAGCAACACAGTGAGCGTGACTGAGACACTGAACTCGGTTGTCGTTGTCGAGTCCGACAACACGGTGACGGTGACGCAGGTGTCGAAT
>Ga0208644_1002000_pt1 | contig 16545 bp, 24 predicted proteins | sample VirMetDEL_Nov_18_FD_184517 | JGI IMG/M metagenome (GOLD analysis project Ga0208644, IMG submission 184517) | Aqueous microbial communities from the Delaware River and Bay under freshwater to marine salinity gradient to study organic matter... | ecosystem: Environmental > Aquatic > Marine >... | reverse complement strand
TCTTCAGCCAACTTCTTAAAGAAGTCTAGACCCTCTTCATCGTCTTCGCTAAACACTTCCTCTGCAGGTTTTGTCTGCTTCGACTTGAATACTGGTGCTTCCATCTGAAGATCAGCCGTTTCTGCTGATTCGCTAATCTTAGCACGTTCTTCAAACTGGTTTACATTCCACCCAAGAACACGATGTAGTCTTGCCTTGAGTTCATCATAAGACTTAAAGTTAGATGGTTCAAGGAAAGCCTTGAGTGAGTGTTCCTGCTTCCAAACTCTTTCGAGCTCTTCATCGTCATCTAGCAAAGGAGACTTAGAATCAAATTCAGACTTGTCATAGTTTCTGTAGCCTTCAACTTGACGAATCTTTAGCTTGAAGTTGGAACCTTCCCAGAAGTCAAAAGGATTAATCGGCTCTTCGTCTTGGAACTGAGGAGTCATTAGATCATTGAGCTTATCAAAGATCTTCTTACCGTACTGGTATAGAAACACCTTGCCTTCATTCTGAGGATTAGCTGGGTCCTTGACTACATAGATATTGCTAATGTAGTGGAGACGGCGCTTCTGCTTACGAACAGTTTCCTTATTCTCCTCTAGTCCGGAATTCCAAAGTTGAGTGTTGTATTCGGAGACAGGATCCTTCTGACCAAGAGTGGTTAGAGATTTTTCAATGTACCAACCACCGGGGCCCTGGAAACCATGATCCCAGATTCGTACAAACGGAGTGTCTTCATTTTCAGGAGCTGGGAGAAAGCGAATTACTGCGTAGCCATTTCCTGCCTTATCAGTTTCTGGCTTCCAGAAACGAGTGTCATCTTTGGATTCATACGAACCCTTATTGATTTCATTAGCTAGCTTTTGGAATTGATTCTGACGATTGTTTTTAAGTTGTGCAAAAGATGTTGTCATTCGTATTACCTCGTATTACAGTGTATTGCAGCGTATGTGTATATTTACTTATGTGTAGATATTCTCTATTCACAAAATATCCATTCTAGAGTGAATATCACAGACTTATTTATTCTATCAAATATAGAATAATAATTACATAGTGAATCTGCTTTTGAGCACATTAACGTATGTTTTTTTATCAAACTTTAGAAAAGACTTATACTTAAGACACTTTCTGTAGATGTCAGGCCAAACCACAGTGTCTTGTATTGACTTGTTCCAATGATTGAAAATATTTATGATGTTGTCAATGATGATGAGAGTTTCTAGGCATATCTCTTTTCTTAGTAAAAGAAGAAGAGCTAATGGATACTCTCCATTATTTGATTTAAAATTAATATTCATATCATCATCAAGCTTAGATATGTCATTTTCAAAAACATAAGATAAAGATTCCTGACGCTTAAGCCAGTTGATATAGATCTCTTCTGATTCAGAAGACAACAGATCACCTATCCATGTTTTACCATCATTGAGCATATTAGCGATCAAGTAACCTTCTACATCTTTCTTCTTAGAAAGCTTATAGAACATGTACTTGTCTTTTCGTACATCAAATGATGTACTTTTTACATTCACCTTTCCATTATATTTAAAATAATCATAGCTATCACTTGTAAAGTGATGCTTTAATGCTAGGTATTTTTTATACGCGTCGAATGGTTCCATCATCATATAGGAAGTTTAGCACTCTTAGTCATGTAGTTTTTTTCTTCAGCAGCTAATTGAATTTTAGCTTTAATCTTGCTTGAGCTTTTTACTAAAGAAGCAGCTGTTTCAATTTCAAGATTATTCTTTTCACAATAGTATACAACAGCATCTATATAATCAAGTTGAAAATCATTAACTAATAAGTCGATGTCTTTTATGAAATCTTGAACAGATTTTACGGAATTGATTTTAATTTTTTTCATAGTTTGTAAAATATATGTTTTCCTATGGATGCTGTTTTTTCAACACCTATATTTGAGAAAGGATTAGAAAGTCTTTGATGATGAAAAAAAGTAGCTCCTTTAGTATTGTCTTCTATAAGTTCATAGTTAATGATTACGTATTCTGCTATTTTCTTGCTTTCATAATAAGTTTTCCAGTAATTGATCTTCTTAGATGAAGAGCATACCCAAGAAAATTGGCATTTCCATCTAGTTCTCTGGTACACCACTTCACAGATAGTATCTGGAAAGCTCTTATGATTTAAGCGATTTAATGTAACAAGTGCTACTGCTATTTTACCATCGTCTGGTTCACCACTAGCTTCAAAATAAATGTTATCTGTTAAACACTTTATCTGTTTTTCATTAATTATTTTTTTATAAGGTTGGTATCCTAATACTTCTTGCTTTGAAAACAAGTAAGGTACATTATAGTTCATTAACGTTTGATCTTGCGCCCAAACTGGCATGCATAAAAGAATACCAATGACTATTTTCTTTAACATTTTTATCTCCTTATTTAAGGGAGAGGACTACCGTCCTGTTATTGATTTTGTCTTCCCATGCTATAATTTTCCTGAATCTTTATTTCTGGATTCTGGAAAGTCCAACATTCTCTAGTTTTATCGATGAAGACAACCCATTCTAGATGGTGTTCTTGCGAACGATCTATTAAAAAGTGTGCCCAGCCTTTTCCTTTTGGTGTGATTAGCGGAAGTGGAGGATTCAATTGTATCATAATATGACCTACTATTTTTAATAGGGCACCCTATTATTTATATGTGGTGCTGGAGGAGGGATTCGAACCCCCGACCTGATGATTACAAATCAACTGCTCTACCAACTGAGCTACACCAGCATTTATAGTATATTAAACAATCTATCTATTTAAGTACATAGCTTCTGATAAAGCTTTTCACTTATATTAAAAGCTTGCTTTTCCCATGGCAGGTTGATATATTCATAATAGCTTTGAGTATCTTCATACACCTTTTTTTTCCACTTCACATTACCATTATAACAGTCTTTGAGTTCGTTCAATAAGTATTGTTTAACATGCACCAATTCATGAAGTAACGTTTGTCTGAATACTTTTTTTGAAACTTTATCATTCAACACAATTGAAAATCGTTTTGGATTATTCATCTGATCTGTCCAAGAACACAAGCCATAAGCTTTCTCATCATTTGTTTCTTGGTTATCTATTTTTATAGAGATGTATACTTTGCTAAGTAGTTTTTTTCTATTCTTAAACATATATTCAAGAGCACGAGTCGATAACGCTCGTATTTCATTTCTTAATGCCTCATCTGAACACTTATAAACTTTAATGTTCATGAGTATCTACCCTTGATAAGTTTTAAATATCTTTCTTACTTTATCTTTATAATGAGATGTGGATTTAATAAAATATTGAGGTCGATCACCCTCAACTGCTATTAGAATTATGATTTTTGGAACTTCAATATTCTTAAGTTCTTCAATCATTAAACAATATGTTGTTGCTTGAAGAAAATAACTTTCAATGTCTTTTTCATCTTTTCGACGACTAGACGTCTTGAAGTCAAGTATAGCGTTCTTTCCTCCTACTTGGCAAAAGAGGTCGGTTCTTCCAGCAGTTTTTAGATCATGTGAATATAGAGGTATCTCATTGCCATATACTATATCTACCATATCTATATATTTCTGTATAGATTTAAACATTTCTAATGTCAATGGCATTTGCTTGTCAGCGAATGATTCATCATTGAGCATATATTTTTCACACATAGTATGGAGTCTAGTACCACGTGTTGCCGCATGATTAGAAATTTTATTAGCTTTTTCTTCTCCTACTTTCTTTCTCCATTCATACAACCATCTCTTATCAGATGCGCTTCCGAGAACAGTTGTAACCGATGGATACTTTTCTCCAGTAGGAGTTAAGTAAAACCTCTTATTATCTTCAATAAAAGATTCCAGCTCAAGGAACTCCATTTCCTCTCGCTGAAAAAATTTATTACGTAAAGCCGCGCTTATGTTTTGCAATTATATATTCCTTCACTAAACCAGATCTTACTATATCTTCGATTTCAAATTCAACATGAGAGAATCCTTTCATATCATCGAGTATGTTTATGAAAGACATTAAACCATTTTTTTCATTATAATTTAGATCGGACTGACGATAATCTCCGCACATCATCATCCTGCAATTATCACCTAAACGAGTTATAACTGAGTCGAGTTCATGAAAAGTCATGTTATTGACTTCGTCAACTATAACTATAGTGTCATAGAAAGTATTACCACGAATAAATGAAGTAGTAGTAAAATCAATTATTCGCTTGGTTTTGAGTATTTCATATGCATCTCCTCTTCCAAACAAATCGGTGCAAATTGTTTGGTAAGGCATTTCATATACTTTTGTTTTATCTTTTACAGAACCAGGGAGAAATCCAATATCCCTAGTAGGAACCGCGCTTCTAACAATAACTATGCTTTTATAATGAGAATTGTTTTCAAGTATTTCTCTAAGAGCTAAATACAATGAAATATACGATTTTCCAGTTCCAGCTAATCCATGGAGCAATAAATTGCTGCCGCCGTTCCATGATTTAAAAGCTTTTCTTTGATTATCTGTGAGTGGATTTATTCGTTTAAGATTTAAATGATTTCTGCTGATCTCTTCTTGTTTTTGTTGTTGCTTATGACGTTTTTTGTTTAATTTTTTCTCAAAACGTATTAATTGTGCTTCTTCTATGTGCCCGTTTAATATCTTTGAGTTTGTCTCTAAAAGCATCGTCCGGTTTCCTTAATCCTATTCTTATCGGATCTACCACTCCGATAGAACTGGTGTGTACTTGTTGAAGATTTGGATTTTGCTCAAGGTATTCATCTTTTAAACTAATAGATTTAAAAAATTTGTCGAACACCTCCTGAGTTTCTTTGTTTTGAAAAGAATACGTTGGCATCTTAATCTTCCTCAGAATACTTAATAAGGTCCAAAAGATTCTTAGATCTTAAAGCATTATGAATAAATTTTTCTTTACGGTTTCTATTAATCTTATGAGCGTTTTTTGGTTTCTTATCTAGAAAATCTTGATCTTTATTATAACGCTGCTCTTTATACGACTTACTCATTGCTATCCTCTTCAAATATCCAAATCAGGAAAAGCTTGACGAACTATGGTTTTATTTATTCCGGTGAAAGCACTTTTTTTATCTTTCATTGCTAGCAACAACTTAGCATCTTTTGGATCTATTGATTCCAACATCTGAATAAACAAAGTTTCTCTTCTTAAGTTTGTTAAATTATTATTGCCGCCTTCAATAAATAAATAAAGCTTTCTTAAATCGGTTAAGAATCTTCCTTCTATATCTAGGAATTCACATGGCTTATAAGGTGGATCGCCTTCTGGTAGAAGCCATTTAATATTTTTATCATAGATATATTTGAAAATAATCTTAAATGATTCGGCGAATCTATGAGAAGATAAAGCTTGCGCTTTTTCTTTATTTGAAGAAAGTTCTGATATTTCTTTAAGGAGAACGTATAAACACTTAGTCATTTCATAACCTCAAAAGTCATTAATCGATTCCATCAATACTTTTAATTTATTTTTAATAAAATAATTAAATAATTTTGATTTATCTTTTCCGGATTGTAATTCAAACTCATGCATTATTTTATCTTTAATAGACTGCGGAGTCATTGATAGATCAATTAAAACTTCATTTCTTTTATAGTTACGAAGCATTTCTTCATTACAAAATTCTTCTGGTTTCTTTTGTATCCATTCGGATAAATTTTTCTTTGTTACCGGTTTTTGCCTAATTGAGTCCACAAAGCTATTATCTGGTGAAAGGAAATTTGGTATCCCATCACCTACATCGCCCTTTAGTATATGTTCTTTCATGAACATTTTTGGGTTATCATTGAATATATACTTTTTATTTATAGGATCGAATTGCTTAACATGAACTGAACTATTATAAGATTGTAGTTGAATAAAATCTTTATCACCTGACAAGATTAAAATGTGTTCTTTTTTAGGAAGTATTTTATTTGAATATTCACACACTATAGTACCAATGATATCATCTGCTTCAGCATGATCTAGATGAATAACTCTATAAGGAAATACTTCTTTTAACTCTTCACGAACGGTATTCAAATTTGTAAAAATTAGACCCCAATCAATATCTGATGTTTCTCGACTCTTTCTACGATTGGCTTTATAGAATGGAAAAACATCTTTTCTCCAACTACGTTTTCCATCAGTAGCGATTACTAGTTCACCAAATTCTACACCAAATTTTTTATAAAGAGATCTAATTGTATTGAGAGTTGTAGATCTAAACAGATCTAACTCGATGGGTGTTTTACCTAGATGCTTACCATAAAGGGCCATTATGTTAGCAATCATAACTTGATTCAAATCAAGGATAATCATTATATTCTCCGAAATTAATCTTCTATAGTTTCTTCATCTAAAAATACGAGCTGTTCATCGATCATAGCTTGAATAGGATATTCAATTTCATCATAACGCAATAGAATCGATTTAATAGTGGTCATCAGAAAGGCAATGTCTTTTGTATTACTAATATGATATCCATTATCAATCATGATTCTAACATTTTCTTTTGTCATCTCTTCTGCTAAAACATCAGCAATTTCCATACGTGACAATTTAATTTTTGTTTTAAGTTCTTCAACTGTTTGCGGAGGAACGTCATGCTTTAGCCTAGGAAAGACAACGATGTTATCTTTAAGTTTTCCTTCTTTTGTCTTTGACATGAAAGCTCCTATCTAATTACTCTTAAAAGAATTGTATCATCGTTAATTCGTCCATTCACTTCAACGGGTTTTGTTGTTAGTTCAGACATTAATTTCTTTAATACAATCTTCCCTCCGTCCAAAACTTTTTGAATTGTTTCAACCGGTTTACGAACTTTCTTTTTGATCGATGCATCTGGATCAAAGTTTTGAATAGTTGTACCTTTAATACTAAACCCGGCAGGGCCTAGTGAATTAAATAAAGTTAACTGATTCAACTTTGTATTAAAAACCCAAAGTTGATGTGCGCCAATAATCATTTGTGGATCAATGGATTTAATCTTTAACTTATTAAACTCTTTTTGAAACTTTAGATTATTTATCTGTTTTTCAACAGACACTGGTTTCTTTTTCTTTGGATTTCTTGGCTTAGATGTTTTTACGTTACCGATGTATCTTTCAATGTCTGAGATAAGGTTTGACAATCCATCATATATTTGTTTCTTACGCTGCTTACTGAGATAAGCATAACCTTCATTCAAACAATCATCGTTTCCTTCTAACATCTCTTCAAATTCATCAAAATAGCTTCTCTTAATCATTGAGAGAATATGATTACAGATCTGAGAATTAAGTTGTTCTCTTTGCAAATAGTCATACAAAGAAAAATTGATTTTACTAGTTTTATTGAAATACCAATCATCAATTATTTCTTCAAGAACCATCATATGTTTTTGAGCTATCGCACGGATTCTTTCTTGAATTGAAACCACGTTATCATTAGATTTGACTTCTTCTTTTACTTCGGACTTGTTACCCAATAATGATGATAGTCTATCAGATATAATGTTTTCTAGTTCTCCAGAAAACGTAGTTCCATTAGCTGACATTCTACAAAGTGCCGAGGTAGTCTTCTTAACAGAATCATAAGATAAAGAAAGAACATGATTAACTTGTTCTTTATTATAACTGTTCTTTTTCATATAGTCAGAAAGCCATCTATTGCAGTCTTTTTCATCTGACATATACGAATACCAATTTAAAGACGGTATTAGATCACCATCTGTTTTAGATGATATGTCTTTCTTAACAATTGGTTCATGACCATATAGCTTTACTGCTATAATTTTTTCATCGGTTTTCATTAGATTATCTTTTTCTTTTTAAGAATAGAAGTTAAGAATGTTTCCCATTCATTTACACGACGATCCCAATTATATACAGCATCAATATAGGATTTTGTTGAGTCTAAAGAACTAACTAAATGATGATTTTGTACATTAACAATCGCCCTATCCAATTCATTATATAATGCTAACGTATGATCTCTCGTGTCTTCTTGGTATTGGTACATCCATGTTAGATTTGATCCAGTTTCATATAGCGCGCCATAGTTAGGATGGATACACAAGCACCTAGCACTCATTGCTTCAATCAAAGCAATACAAGATGTCTCTAGCCAAATTGATGGATAAGCAAATATGTGTGCTTCTTGTAAAGCTTTTCTAACAACATCGTTACTTTGAAAGCCATGATAATTAATATTTGGATGTTCTTTACAAAGATCAAATAAAGCTTTATAAGGTTCATCTCTTTGTTCCCATCCATAAATCTTAAAGCTTGAGAACACGTCAAGTTCAATGTTATTATACTTTTCTGCCAATTTTATGAACACTGGAACAAGTATCTGTAACCCACGATGAGGAGTCGTATGATAAATCAATTTAATTTTATCGTACTTCTTTTCAATTGATGGAATAGGTTCTATAGCATTCTGAATCACAGTACACTTATACCAAGGAATTTTATAATAATTAATGTAAGCTTGCATTTGCCAATTTGATACAAACACAAGCTTTTCAAATTTAGTGTATCCTCCTGACTTCAAATGATCTGATTCTGGATCACCCGGCAAATCATGCAACCAATAGATAGGAATAAGCTTTGGGTCTATATCTCTAACGCGCGAGCAGATGATCTGAAACTTGTCAAGGATTTCCGGATTAAGTTTTTGACCAAGAGCGAACTTCATTCTTTCAGTTCCACCCATCGCATTTTTAGAAACTTCATCTATTGCAATTGGCATTTTTTATTCCTCAAAGTAAAGAGGGGCCGAAGCCCCTCTTCTTATCACCTTAGACGTGATTTGTTAGAGCTCGATAACCAGCAGCGATTAGTTCGCGTGTTGGACGACCTAGACGATAAAATGATTCCGTGTTCTTACGACGGTTGAAATAAATCGAATGGCCTTCCTGACGAAGGAAAGTAATAGCTGCCGTAGGATTCTTCAAACCATAGCGAGAAGAAATCTGACGGCTGGTCAAACGAGCACCGCTCTCAAGAGCATTGAGAAGCTTTTCAGTCTTAGACATAAAATAATCTCCAACATTAAAAATCTAGTGATGGTCACTAGCACCCTTCAACTATGCTATAGTACTATATAGCATAAAATAAGTACACTACATTCGACGATTACGTGTTCCAATTGTTTTTACGTCAATGTCATCAGTGATGTACTGATACCCACCTTTGTTATACATCTGTGCAATCCTCTTACTCTTAGCTAAGATAGCTTCTCGAATATGTTCTGGTTCGCGATTAAGATTAATAGGGTCCATGATAGATGTACGCCCACACACGTTGGACTCAGTAGATTCTATTGATTTGATATGTTTAGTAGTTCTATAGTCAGAAGCATTTGGCTTATATTCATAAAAGTTACGAGTATAAGATTTAGCCTTTAACGAAGTGACCTCGGGCATCTTGTTCTGAGATCGCCACTCATTGTATTCTTTGAGCTGGGCTTTCTGTGCCTTAGTCATTTTAGTTTTTTTACGAGAACTGTTTGCAAAAATTTGAATCATCATGGTTCTTTCCTCAAATATTCAAACGTTTCTTTCCAATTCTTGACTGTTTGTACATTATATCTTTTATTTTTAATATTGTACATAGCCTGAGCTAAAGGTTTATCATTTCCTAAGGTGTGTGTTTCATTAGCTATGAAATTAATGTATTGCTGTTCATCAAAATATTTTAGAATCTGAGATTTATCTTTTCCTCTTTCACATATATCAATACTGGTTTCGCCAGATATAAAAGCAATCAAAGCAGGAAATTTTTCATTTATATATTCTACGATCTTTCTTCTTTCTTTAGAAGTTTTATCCCATGCTGTATATCGATGTCTGTCTTCTTTTGAAGCAGACTTACCTACAACAGAAAAGCTTATTAAACCGGTCCTGTATTCTATGTTAGGACCTGTTCTTATCTTAAACTCACTGTTTTTAAGTACGTCCGACAGATATGACATAAGATCTGTCGGAGGCCTCCAGTTACTAAGTACAGCTTCTTTCCCATTCATCCAAATAGAATTACCACCAGAAGTAAATAAAGCTTTACAGCTACTTAACAAGCGATTACCTAGCCTTGGAAGAATGTTTTGGTATGTGTTGTTGGTGCAAAGATATACATCTCTCTTAGGAATCCAACTCTCAAGCCAATGCATAAAGTGAGAGTCTATAGCTTCATTGGGATCAGTCAGTGTTCCATCTACATCAAAGATATATACAGTTTTCATTTTAAGTCATCGTAATATAGTGTTGAAACGTATTGGCCATCAAGATTATAACCACATGCTTTCAAAAATAATGTAAAAGACTCAAACACTTGATTCAAATTGGAATGGGCTGGAATCACGTATTCAACATCATTTTCAATAACTTTAGAAGAAGTCGAATCTTTAATAATAAATTTTTTCATGTTATTAATCCCATAGGTTTCTATAGTATTTACCAAATAATTCATATCCTTCTTGCATCTTATCACTTCTTGCAAGATATTTTTCTGTTGGAAGATCTAGCATTTGAAAAGAATAATTTTCATCAGTTACTTCCTTGACTTGTTCTTCGAACGTCCAGATCATGTGATCCATAATCTCATTCCATTGTTTATGACCTTCTTCCCATGCCTTCTTATCATCTTCTGCATAAAAATCGAAAGTGTATTGAACTGAACTTGTTGATGTTTGTTCATGCGCAGGCATTAAAGCCGATCCATGCTGCGTTTCTTTTAATTGCTTCAACATGGGGAGAATAATAAAAGATAAGGTTAAGTCCATACTCCAGGTATCATACGAATCAATGCGAATATCAATTCGTCTGTTTTTTCTATAAGGACCAATATAAACTTTCATGATTCTACCTATATAGATTGGTGGACCGTATAGGGGTCGAACCTATGACCAATGGATTAAAAGTCCACTGCTCTACCAACTGAGCTAACGGTCCATTATTCATGGCAGGGATATAAGGACTCGAACCTCAACTAACAGAGTCAAAGTCTGCTGTGCTGCCATTACACCATATCCCTTTAATTGGTGGGCCCTGAGGGACTTGAACCCCCAACCAAATGATTATGAGTCATCTGCTCTAACCAATTGAGCTAAAGGCCCTGTTAAATTGGTGCCCCAGGATGGATTTGAACCATCGACCGCACGGATATAAGCCGTATGCTCTCACCACTGAGCTACCGGGGCATTATTCATTTTTTAAAATATATTCATCCGCATACTGCTTAGCCCACAATGCATAGAAAAAATTATCACAAGAAGAGTCCCAAGTCAAATGGTTTTTCAAACCAGTCTTTTCAAGTCTTTTCAATCGCATTTTGTAATATTCGAGCCAAGTCATATTCAATCTCTAAATTGGTACGGCTGGTGGGATTCGAACCCACATGGTCAAAGACCGCAAGATTTTAAGTCTTGTGCGTAAACCGTTCCGCCACAGCCGCATATATTTGGCCTGCCCAGAGGGATTCGAACCCCCGACCAACAGCTTAGAAGGCTGTTGCTCTATCCAACTGAGCTATGGGCAGATAGGTATATAGTATCTAATTTAAAAAAATATGTACATTAGAATTTTAATTGTTCAAGATTTCTTTCAAATAACTAATAATAGCCGGAGAGAACGCAAATAAGATCCAAAATAACATTGTAATAAGACTCATAGGTTGACTGCGTGAACGTCTTGTTCTTATTCTTGTTCTTGGTCTAAACGGTGATTTCCATTTAGTAGAATGCTTGGGTTTCCATGCTTTAACTTTCTTAGGCTTATGTTGTTTGTTTTGAACACGTTTTTCAATCTTTGTATAACCGCCTTGTCTAGTCGTTTTAGTGACTGTTACTTGGCCACCGCGGTGTGTATATGTTGTTCGTGTAGATCCATCTTTATAAGACTGAGACCAAGTAGTAGGTTTACCGTTTTGATAAGTGGTATAAGTGGTTCCACCTCTTTTAGTTCTTTTGAACCACTTAGCCATAAGACATTACAGACCAATGTTCTTACGTGTAAACTTCATCATGATGTTATCATTGTAATAATCATCATTTTCTAATACATTGTGTATAAATTGAAGTTTAGCTTCCCAATAATTACATTCACCCCTTGTCTTACAAAGACGTAAGATAGACTTTTTAAATTTATCTTTACCTAGTGATTCAATGTCAGCTAAGAGACGTTGTGAAGAACCCCAGTAATCTTTCCAGTCTGACTCTTTACGACAACGTTTTCTTTTTCCTTTGACTTGTTTGGAAGACGCCTTTGTAAAGTACTTACGACCAATGTATCGTTTACCTGTATCTAGATTTTCTATTAGGTAAACAAAACCATAGTGTGCGTTCACAAGCTCATCATCTATTTGTTTTTCTTCGTATAACCACATAATACCACCCTTCAGATGGTATTATTTATTTCATTTTATTTTATTAAGCAAGAAAGCAAATGCTAATATGAGTGTACACATAACATAGTAATTATATTCAATGATTAGTTGTGTTACTAACTCGCCCATACTTCTTCCCAAGAACCAGACAAAGCACCTTTAGCATAATCTGTAGCTCTATTTTCAAAGAAGTTTGTATGAATAGGTGCGTTAATCATAGTCTCTACCCATGGAAGTGGATTCTTCTTGACTTTATTAATTCCTTTAAGACCGAGACTAATAAGGCGCCTATCAGCAATATACCGAATATAGTGCTTAACATCATCACTTGAAAGGTTCTCCATGTCGCCCATAGAGAATGCGAGGTCGATGAATCTGTCTTCCAGCTCAACCATCTTTTCCGCAATAGTATAAATTTCTGATTTAAGTTGGTCATTCCAAATATCTCGATTCTCTTCAACAAATGTTCTGAATAGTTTAATCATAGATTCTGCGTGAATAGTTTCATCGACAATCGACCATGTAATGATCTGTCCCATACCTTTCATCTTGCCGTGACGAGGAAAGTTTAGAAGCATGATGAATGATGAGAACAACTGCATACCTTCAGTGAACGCAGAGAATGCTGCGATCTGTTGCGCGATCGTACTTGCATCTTGGCCAGCTATCTTAGTAAAAAAGTCATGCTTAGCTTTCATCTCTTCATACTGCATGAATTCATTATATGTAGATTCAGGCATACCAAGTGTTTCAATCAAATGAGAATACGCAGCAACATGAAGTGCTTCACGAGCGGCAAAGCCGCTCAACATCATCCTTACTTCAGGTTGAGGAAAATAAGGAAGGTAATTATGAACGTAGCCACCAGCAACGTCGATATCTCCCTGTGTAAAAAATCTAAAAATGTTTGTAAGAAACTTCTTTTCTTCATTTGTTAACCTCTTCTTCCAGTCTTTAACATCTTCAAGCATAGGAACTTCGGTATGAATCCAATGAGATTGTTCATGCTTGAGCCAAGAATCATACGCCCAAGGATAAGAGAATGGCTTGAAGTAATTGCGTTCATCTGTTAGTTTTAATGTGAGCTTCTTAATCATTTTCGTTGTGTCCAATCATGTGAATTTTTTCTTTTTCTATCATGTCAATAATAAAATTTGTTACTTGTATTTCTTTACTTAGAAAAAACATCTTTGTTTCTAGCTCTTTTAATTTCTCTGTGTAAAATTCGAGTTCTTTTTGTTTTTGCTCTCGCATCTTATACACATCAGATAATAAAACTATGTTAGATTTTTCCATCAACCCTCGCAAGCTAAACAGGCTTCTCCTTCGGTCAACTGCTTCATATCGATTTCCTCAATGATGTGCCTTTCAATCTTCTTTGCAACTCTGTCAGCTTTTCCAATCTTTTCAGAACGACAGTAGTATAGAGTCTTTAGTCCACGCTTCCAAGCTAAGAAGTGAACGGCGTGTAGGTAAATAATATTTATATTTGGTCTAAAGAAAAGATTGACCGACTGTGCTTGATCTATGAATTCTTGTCTATCGGCAGCATGCTCTATAACCCAACGCTGATCTATTTCCATAGATGTCTTAAACACATCTTTTTCCCAATCGGTCATGAAGTCAAGGTGTTGCACTGAGCCATCATTTGCTATGATGGATGACCATACTTCATCATAGTTTATCTTATCATCTTCTTTACATTTATCTTTAATTAGCTTATCGAGAAACCTATTTTTATAAAATGAAGCGCCGCTCAAAGTGTCTTGTCTATAAGCATTCGCTCGATAGGGCTCGATGGAAGGTGAAGTATTGCCCATGATGATTGAGCTAGATGCGTTTGGTGCAACAGCCATTAAGTGGCTAAATCTAAGACCTGTTCCTTTAGCATCTGGTGCTTCTCCCCTAGATTTTCCCAGCTCAATATTTGCTTCATCGAGTTGAGTTCTAATGTGCTTAAATATTCTTTTATTCAAGCCAACTGCCATTGCTGATTCCCATGGAATAGACTTCTTCTGAAGAAGAGCATGAAACCCAAGAGCACCTACACCGATCGAACGTTCCCTCATCGCTGAGTACTTTGCTCTCTTGATTACATTAGGAGCATTGTTGATGAAGTAGCCCAATACATTATCAAGCATCTCTGCGATGTCTTTTAAGAACATCTTGTCGTTCTTCCAATTATCATAGTACTCAATATTGACAGATGATAAGCAACACACTGCAGTCCTACTTTTATCAGTTGGTAGGACGATTTCAGAGCATAGGTTAGATTGCTTGATAGATAGACCAAGCTTCTTCTGCCACTCGGGTAGGTGCTTATTAGATGTATCAATGAAGTGGATGTAGGGTTCACCCGTCAACATTCTTGTTTCGAGAATCTTTTGCCATAGTTCTTTAGCTGAGACGGTTTCTCGAACTTCTTTTGAGTGAGGATCAACTAGGTTCCATGAATCATCAGCATTGGGATCCAGCATGCATTTTTCAATGAGTTGCATGAAGTCGTCTGTGATGTTTACACCGTGATGAAGATTCAACGTCCTCATGTTAGGATCACCGGTTGGCTTCCTCATGTCAAGGAACATGACGATGTCTGGATGAGAGATGTCGAGGTATGCAGCGTAAGAACCCCTTCTTGTTTTTCCTTGACGATAAGCTAGAGAAGATGCATCGTAGATCTTAAGGTGTGGCATAACACCGGTAGACTTTTCATCAGAAGAACGGATACCAACACCAATGCCAATACCGCCGCCAAGCATTGATAGCCAGTTAACTTCCGACAAGCAATCCACAAGGCCCTCAGCCGTGTCGTGCAAGTACGGTAGAAAGCATGAAATAGGTAGTCCATGCTTACTACGACCAATTGAAAGGATAGGAGTAGAGTAAGACAACCAGTGACGACTACTATAGTCATAAAGTCTCTGAGCGTGTTCAGGATCGGTAGCAAAGGTCTTTGATACATAGGCAAATCTTTCTTGCGGTGATGTTTCATTATCGAGCATATAAGATTCTTTAAGTCGTTTAAGACCTAGTTCATCGAAGAGGGAGTCGCGTGTGTAGTCTATCTCAATTCCCATGTAGTTGACTTTTGATGTCATATAGATCCCTCGATGTTATGCTTTTATTAGTTGTTTTGAAATATTCGGTATGATGCTGGCTAGCTCATACGCACACTGTTGAGCAATGATCCTGTGTTCTTTTTGAGTAGAAGGATCACTCCTTACTTCTATGTAATGAATCCATGAACGAATTGATCCACTCATATACATCTTAGATAGTACTAGTCCTTCTGGCAAGACTGCTCTTGCTACTTCTTTTGCTATACCGTTGTTTATTGCCCACTCATACGCATGCTTAGCATAACCAATGATCTCGTCTTGAAACATCTTCCAGTTTGAATGGAGTGTTTCGTCATTGATCTCGATTGAGTTCTGACGATTCTTTAAATCTTGTAGTCTAGCTTCTCGCTGAACAAACGAGAGTTCATCCACTGGGTTCGCATACCTCTGACTAAACTCTTGGAAAGAGAACGACCTGTGTCTCAGTATCTGTCTGGCGATGTCCCTCGTCGTAGTTATTTCAAGACAAGCGTTGACCATTTCAAATGGAGACCAGTGTTTGTTTCTCACTAAGTATTGTATCAACTTTTCAGAAGTTTGTACATTATTTTGATTGCTCGGGTTGCTCACTCTAGCACAAAAAGCAATCAAGTCTTCACACCCAATGTCTTGATCCACCCCTACGTTGCATGAATAATCGTAGTCGATAACTGAATAACTAACCAGCCTGACAGGACGCTTAGCATGTTGGTCAATTAATTCACTGGCCCAAAGTTCTTCACCATCAAGACTCATTAGCATTTTCTCCACACTTGTACATTTAACTTAGCTTCAAGACCGCCAAACGTGTTCTTATCTACAATGATCTTAAGCTCCTCAGGCTCATGACCATTAAGTATCATCTCGTTGACGTCCTTGCCTTTTACATTCCCCGGCCATAGACAGACTTTATATCCGTTGTCTATATATTTCTCAATCTTGCTTACTATCTGCAATGACCTTGGCTCATTATCAAACACTATGGTTGCTTTTGATTTATCTATATCTATAGACTTCGTCAAATCTGAACCACACATCGCAATCGCATTATCAAAGAACATTGAGTCTATAGGACCCTCAAACACATAGAACTG
>Ga0208644_1001999_pt1 | contig 16548 bp, 17 predicted proteins | sample VirMetDEL_Nov_18_FD_184517 | JGI IMG/M metagenome (GOLD analysis project Ga0208644, IMG submission 184517) | Aqueous microbial communities from the Delaware River and Bay under freshwater to marine salinity gradient to study organic matter... | ecosystem: Environmental > Aquatic > Marine >... | reverse complement strand
ATCCTTTATATAATCATTATAAAAGTAAGGAGTGCTATTATGAACATAAACCCTATACACATAAGGGTTATTTAAAAATATTTCAGGATATCCTACTACTAAAATAATTTTTCTATCTGAATATTTTATAGATAGGTCTTTAAGCAGAGAAGTAGCAGCAATGTGTTTTCCTAACCCACCTTGGATATGGAAAACTAAATATTTATCCTTTTTATCAGGGATAATATTTTTAGGAATTATATTTATTTTTTCCTTTTCTACCATTTAAATAACCTTATGAAATAATAATTCAGTTAAATTATTAGCACTTCCTAATTTCCCTTTTGGTACAATATTAAATGCTAAGCTTTTTCTCGTCTTGTTGGTTTGATTAGTTGGTACTGAATGGGTAAGATAAGAAGGAAAGAGTACTAAATCACCTGATGAACATTTAAATTCAAAACTTTCTTGAGCATATTTTGAATTTTGATAACCATCTGCTAATTTACTATATATGTAAGGAGCATTTGTTGTACCTATTTGCTTGTGAAAATTTAAAGCAGGAGTATTATCTTCAAAATCTCCATAATAAAATACTCCAGAGATTACACTATTGGGATGAACATGTTGAGTATGATGTTCACCTGGGTCTTTATGGGAAATCCATGAAATAGATGTAGTGTATTCTTTATAATCATACATTAAAATCTGTTGGGCAAAATTTGTAGCAGATTCTATAATAAATTCTTTTAAAGAAAAAAGTTCCTTATAATTTAAAATATAAACATCCTGAGAGTTGGTTCCATAAGATTGGCGAAAATCACCAACCATTTTAAATGAATCTAAAAACTTAGTAATTTCTACTAAATCATTTTGGTATTTCCTAACCATAACAGGGGTTGGAAATAAACTCATAACTTCTGCTGTGTTTGTTTTCATAACATCTTATCTAAATGGTTCTCCACCAGTCCAAAATACTAAAGCTTTTCGTTGACCACGAGTTATAGGTTTAACTCTATGCATTAAAAATGTAGGAAATATTATAACATCTCCTTTTTGACGAGGAACTTCAACAAATTCTTCACTACCACCAAACCATACTTCAAATTCCCCTCCATCATATTCTGAAGGATCGCTTAATTGAACAGTTAATGCTAATTTTCTTCGGTTAACTCCTAATTTACCAATATCCATATGCCAATCTAAATGACCTCCATTTTCTGGGTATATTACATAGTGGATAAGATCTGTTACATGGGTTATACTAAAATTAAATAAGACTTCATTAGCTTGGATTACTAATTGTTCTAATTTTTCATATAACCATTTAGTATCATCATTAGGAGGTAAATATGCTATATCACGATTATTATATACACTTGAATCTAAATTTCCTAACTCGACAGTTCCTACTTTCCCCTTAGAAAAAGTATAATTTTCATGAACCATTTGTTCAAGGTAAGCAATTTCATCATTACTAAAAACTTGAGAATAATAATAAAAATTATTAAAATCAGCTTTTATAGGGGATTCAATTATAGGGAGAGTTTGCATATTAATTAAAATGTGAAAACCAACCTGTTACTATATACTTAGTTTGGGTTGGGCTTGTTATACCTCTATGTAAGTGTGTCCAATCAGATGGCCATATAATTAATTTACCTTCTTCTGGGGTTTCTTTATGGTTTTGGTAATAAAATTCTGTTTCACCTTTATCGGTTACGTTATTAAGATAAAACATCCAAACTAATACTCGGTGTCCTGTTTTAATACCCCCACGTTCACAATGCCATGAATAGTATGCTTCTTGTGGTAAATATCTTTGGATATTAAAATGTGTATCTAATCTAACTTCATCTATACGAGTTAAAGAATCTGAGAATTTTAAATAGTATTCATCTAATCCTTTATATAAAATATGGATTAAATTGTTTAGTTCAGGATTCCAATGTTCGTCTTTTTCAAAAGAAGGATTAAAGGTAATATCAGTAGATTGTTTAAATTCAGGGAATGGGGCTACAGTCCCTTGAGACCTAACTGATCCTTGTTTTTTCAAGGGGGATTGTTCAAACTTGTCAATTAAATTTTGACATAGTTTAGAAGATAAAGCTTGTCTTTTAGAATATATAAACTGCATTATTGATTCCTTTCATCAAGAAGGTTTCTCATAGGGCCAGATAATAATTTACCTTGTTCTTTAAGTCTTTCTGCAGTAACTAAGGGACCTACTATATTATTAACCTCATTAATATCAGTATGTTCGTTTATACCACGTGCTCTATTTAATAATCTTAAATGTAAACTTTCTGCTTGGTGAGTATTTACATTTTGATTATCAAAAGATCCATCGTCTAATTCACTTTTTATCTGAGACCAAGTTTGAAGTTCTCTAATTCTATCTTTAGCTGTTTGTTCTAATAAAGCTCTATCATAAAGATTTTCATCTATATTAACTTCAATTGAAGCACGTTGTAAATCATCAGTAGCATTTTCTAATTTACGAAGTAATTTTTGATATTTAATTTTATTACGTCGTATTTCAAATGAAGATCTAATGATGTTTTCAAACATCCCTGATTGTTCTCTAACAGCTTGCCAATATTTTGAAGCATTAGTTGGATGTCTTATATCATCTAAAACACCAACACGCATTTCAGTCTCGGTTCTAAAAAGTTGTTTTTTAGACCAAGTATCAACTAATTCATCACGAAGCGTTAATAGGGTTTGAGCATCTTCTTCTTTAAGAATACTTAAAACTGGTGTAAGGTCACCCGTAACTATTAAATTTTTAGAATCTTCCATAATCAACTAATTTTATATAACTAAATATAATAAATAACCTTTTAATTACCAAATTTAAGGTACAATTAATATAACAGGCTCACCAGGGGTTGATGATTCTTCACCATAAACTTGACCAAAAGTTACGGCATCCACATATTCTTGAGCTGCCTCTTTAGTAGTTTCGTTAGCACCTACTCTATTGGCCCATTCAACGTTATCTGTAATGTATAATTCATTACAGAAATTAAAGATGTATGCAGCTTCATTTTCTTCATGAGTTATAAAATTTTTTTGTCCGTCGTTTTGTACAAAATAGTATTTCATATCAATAAATATTAAACTGGGAAGTATGGACCAACTCTACACCAACAAACTAATTGGCAGGAAATAGTGGTTGATGCTTCATATTCGTTTACAGCAGCTGTAGTAGGGTTATTACCACCAGCTAAAAATGCTGCAACTTGAGGACCAGCACCTGAAAGGCCAAATGTGTTTGTAGGGTTAGTTCCTCCAGATGACCATGAGGTTCCATTATATAATATAGCACATGTAGTTATACCACCAGGTGCTCTACCTCCAGTAGCCCCAGCAGCATTTGTACTTGCACCCCATGCTTCACCATTTCTTTGTGTTGCTGGTTGGTTTCCTCCTGCAGACCATGAAGTACCATTATATTCAGCTGTAAGGTTAGTAGCAGTGTTAGCACCTCCAGCCCGCAAAGCGTCGTTTTGGGTACCTGCTCCTCGGCTACCTAAAGCAGGGGTAGGAGAAGTACCACCAGCTGACCATGAGGTACCATTGTATTCATAGGTACTTGTTAATAAAGTACTTGCTCCCCAAGTTACAACTGAATTTTGTGAAGCTCCAGCAGTACCTGAAGCATACCATTGTGGGGTAGGCATAGCTGTTTCTGCTGACCATGAGGTGCCATTATATCCTTCTGTAGATGGTTGGTGTGCAGGTGGGCGATAACCTCCTCCTGTTAAAGCATCATTTTGGGTACCTGCTTGGATTACCCAATATCGACCTGTGGTCATATTTCCCCCAGTTGACCATGAAGAACCATTATATTCTTCGGTAGAGGTTGTTCCAGTTGGGGCTCCAGGGTTGTTGATTCCCGTAAATGCTAAACCAGCATTTACGTTGCCTGCTGAACCTGCAAATCTTCGGCTTGTTCCTAAATTTCCACCAGTGCTCCAAGAAGCTGCTCCTGCTACTGATACACAGGCAGCCTGCATTATATAACCATTAACACAGTTATAGTATATAGCACCTATAGGAATAGCTGCTGGGGGATCACCTGTAGGAGTAGAGTAACAATAAAGACGGATATTGTGGTCTGAGAAGGGGCCACTACCATTCGGTTTAAAACTTCCACTTTGTTTAGTGTCTTGGAAACTAAAACTCATGTTAAGCTAATTTTAAAAGATAAACAGAATTATTAGTTGAATAAAAAGGTGCATCAAAACCCCAACCACCATCTCCATAAGCTAAGCCTCCAGGGACATAAGCATCAACAGGTGTTGATGTTGGTAACTGAATAAGATAATTTTGAGAGTTTTGGACATCTAAAGATGTCATAGTTCCAGTTGTTAAAGTTGCCATAATAATTAAATTTAATATTGATACAAGACATAAGTACCACCAAAATATTGTACATCATCTGAAGAGCCCCCTCCTGAAACAAAATTAGTATCGTCAAGGTTTGAAGCTTGGTTTGTAGAATTTTGAGGGGGGTATAAAAGTCCACTTGTTAATTGTACTGATTGGCAAAAGGTTCCTGTTTTAAGATCTGCCATGATTACTTATTTTCAAGTTTAATTATTCTATCAATCAATCCTTTAATAATTTCTTCTTGGACATCTACTTTGTCACTTAACTCTTTAACAGCTTCTACTAATACAGCTGTGATACGTTGGTAACGTAAGCTCTCTACTTCCCCATCCTTAATATCTACTAATTCTGGGTATATCTTATAAATATCATCGGCGATAAATCCTATTTGTTTTGATTCGTCTTCAATTCTGGTGAAGTAAACACCTTGCATTTGACGTATGTTCTTTAAGGATTCAGATATTGCTATGATATCTTTTTTATATTTAAGGGCTGAGGATTCTACAAGGTTTACGACTGTTAATGTGTCAGTAGCTGCGTTGTAGGTCATACCAGCATCACCTGCTGCTATACCACCATTGTTGTAAAGTACTTGTCCTGGTGAGCCACCTGTGAATGTAGCACCTTGAGCACCTGTTGCTCCTTGAGCGCCTGCAGCGCCTTGTACGCCTTGAGCACCAACTGAACCTTGCCGTCCTTGAACACCTGCTGTACCCGATGCTCCTTGTTTACCTTGTGCACCTTGAACGCCTTGAGCACCAGGGATGCCTTGAGCACCTGGTTGTCCTTGTACACCTTGGGCACCCTGAACACCTGCTACACCATCTTTACCTTGGGCTCCTACGGCACCTTGAACACCTTGAGCACCTACTGTACCAGAAGCACCTTGAGCGCCTGCTGCTCCTTGGATGCCTTGAACGCCTTGAACGCCAGCAACACCATCTTTACCTTGGGCACCAACAGCTCCTTGAGCACCTTGAGCACCAGCAACACCATCTTTACCTTGGGCTCCTACGGCACCTTGTTTTCCTTGAACACCTTGCACACCAGCAACACCTTGAGCGCCTGCTGCTCCTTGGATGCCTTGAACGCCTTGAACACCAGCTACACCGTCCCGACCTTGAGCTCCTACGGCGCCTTGTTTTCCTTGAACGCCTTGAGCACCAGCAACGCCTTGTGCACCTGCTGCTCCTTGGATGCCTTGTGCTCCTTGAACACCAGCTACACCGTCCCGACCTTGAGCTCCTACGGCGCCTTGTTTTCCTTGAACGCCTTGAACGCCAGCAACACCTTGAGCACCTGCTGCTCCTTGGATGCCTTGTGCTCCTTGAACGCCCGCAACACCATCTTTACCTTGTGCTCCAACAGCACCTTGAATACCTTGTTGGCCTTGAACACCAGCAGAGCCTTGAGCGCCTGCTGCACCTTGTTTACCTTGAACACCTTGAACACCTGCGCTGCCATCCCGACCTTGAGCACCAACAGCACCTTGTTGACCTTGAACACCTTGTGCTCCAGCAACACCTTGGGCTCCAACGGATCCTTGGACACCTTGAACTCCTTGGGCACCATCTGATCCTTTAGCTCCAGCAGCACCCTGAATACCTTGTTGGCCTTGGATACCTTGAACACCAGCAACGCCTTGAGCACCTGCTGCTCCTTGTTTTCCTTGAACACCTTGTGCTCCAGCAACACCATCTTTACCTTGGGCACCAACCGCACCTTGAATACCTTGGGCACCTGCTACACCTGTGTCACCTTGGGCGCCTACTGCGCCTTGTTTTCCTTGAACGCCTTGAGCACCAGCAACGCCTTGTGCACCTGCTGCTCCTTGAATGCCTTGAACACCTTGTGCTCCAGCAACACCTTGAGCACCAACAGCTCCTTGGGCACCTTGTTTACCTTGAATACCAGCTGCACCTTGAGCTCCATCTGCACCTTGTTTTCCTTGGGCACCATCTCTACCTTGAACACCCTCTATACCTTGTGCTCCTTCGGCACCTTGAACACCTACAGCTCCTTGAATTCCTTGAGCACCTACTGATCCTTGGATACCTGCAACACCTTGTTTGCCTACCGCACCTTGAACGCCTTGGGAGCCTTGAATACCTGCTGAGCCTTGGGCACCTGCTGCTCCTTGAATACCTTGTGCTCCTTGAACACCAGCAACGCCTTGTGCACCTGCTGCTCCTTGAATGCCTTGAACACCTTGTGCTCCAGCAACACCTTGAGCACCTGCTGCTCCTTGAATGCCTTGAACGCCTTGAACACCAGCAACGCCTTGTGCACCTGCTGCTCCTTGAATGCCTTGAACACCTTGTGCTCCAGCAACGCCTTGAGCACCTGCTGCTCCTTGTTTTCCTTGAACGCCTTGAACACCAGCAACGCCTTGTGCACCTGCTGCTCCTTGAATGCCTTGAACACCTTGTGCTCCAGCAACGCCTTGAGCACCTGCTGCTCCTTGAATGCCTTGAACGCCTTGAGCACCTGCTACACCTGTATCACCTTGAGCACCTACGGCGCCTTGTTTGCCTTGTATACCTTGAATACCAGCTGCGCCTTGTTTACCTGCAGCACCTTGAATGCCTTGGGCACCTACTTCACCTTGCACACCAGCAGCACCTTGTGCTCCTTGAGCACCTTGGATACCTTGTGCGCCTTGAACACCTGCGGCCCCATCTACACCTTGAGCACCTACGGCGCCTTGAACACCTTGTTGCCCTTGAATACCTGCTGCACCTTGTTTACCAGCGGCACCTTGAATGCCTTGGGCACCTACTTCACCTTGCACACCAGCAGCACCTTGTGCTCCTTGAGCACCTTGGATACCTTGTACACCTTGAACACCTGCTACACCATCTTTACCTTGGGCACCAGCTGCTCCTTGTTTACCTTGTTGACCTACAGCACCTTGTGCTCCTTGAGCACCTTGGATGCCTTGAACGCCTTGAGCACCTGCTACACCATCATCACCTTGTGGACCTACGGCTCCTTGCTTTCCTTGGACACCCTGAACTCCTTGTGCTCCAACAGCTCCTTGAGAACCTTGAACACCTTGAGCACCAGGGATGCCCTGAGCGCCTGGTTGTCCTTGTACACCTTGGGCACCTTGAATACCTTGCATTCCAACAGCACCTTGGATACCTGCAGCACCTTGAACACCTTGTTGGCCTTGTTTTCCTTCTACACCTTGTACACCTTGGGCACCTTGAATACCCTGGGCTCCTTGAGCTCCAGCTTCACCAAAAGCACCTTGAGCTCCTAGGGCACCTTGAACACCTTGAGCACCTTGAACACCTTGAGCACCTTGAACACCAACAGCACCTTGTTTACCTTGAGAACCTTGAGAACCTTGAGCACCTTGTTGACCTTGAACGCCTACGGAACCTTGAACACCTTGAGAGCCTTGCCGGCCTTGAACACCTTGAGCGCCGGCTTCACCAGCAGCACCTTGAGCGCCTAGGGCACCTTGCTTTCCTTGCACACCTTGCACGCCAGCAACGCCTTGTGCACCTGCTGCACCTTGAGCACCTTGAAGACCTTGTGCACCATCAACACCTTGAGCACCAACAGCACCTTGTTGACCTTGAACACCTTGTGCTCCAGCAACACCTTGTGCACCTGCAGCGCCTTGTACACCTTGTTTACCTTGAACACCTTGAACTCCAGCAACACCTTGTGCGCCGTCAGCTCCTTGAACACCTTGTTGGCCTTGAACACCAGCAACGCCGGCCGCACCTTGAGCGCCTGCTGCTCCTTGTTTTCCTTGTATACCTTGAATACCAGCTTCTCCTTGTTTACCAGCAGCGCCTTGAATTCCTTGTGCTCCTTGGATACCTGCAGAACCTTGAATTCCAGCTGCACCTTGTTTTCCTTGGGCTCCGGCAACACCCTGGGCACCATCAGCTCCTTGAACACCTTGTGCTCCTTGGATACCTGCAGAACCTTGAATTCCAGCTGCACCTTGTTTTCCTTGGGCTCCGGCAGCACCTTGAACACCTATAGCACCTTGAATACCTTGGGCGCCTTGAGGTCCTTGAGGACCTGTAATTCCTTGAACACCATAAGAACCAGAAGCTACAGGAGCATATTTAACTTGTCCTGAGCCAGTATCATACGTAATAACAAAGTTTGGGAGAGCTGATTGTGTAAGGTCAAAGGAAATAATAGATCCAGATATGTCTAGTCCTGAAGCCGTAATGGAATTGGCTACATTTAAATTACTTAGGGAAGCGTCACTTCCCGATACTATGACTTTTTTCCAGTTCGGCATATCTAAATTCTATTATGGTTTGGTTACAGGTATAGTGCCTGCCCACTTCCTTGCGGACCTATAATATCAATGATAAATATGGGAAAAATATTACTTATTAACTATTTTTTCAAGTTCTTTGTCCCTCTTTTCCATTTCTTTATTTAAAGTGGTTTCCACTTTATTTTGCAATTCAACCATTCTTTTGGCGCTTGCACCCGTTATCGTAACTAAGTCGAGACCTTGACGTATAACCGATAATTCTTCAATAGAGAACATATTTTATTTGTTTAATTTATTATAATATAGTTGTAATTTATAAGTTAAATGATACATACTTTCAATAGCTGACCCATTAAATGTTGAATTCCTTATAATTTGTAGTAAAAGTTCTACTTCTTGTTTAGATAATTCTAATTTATCTTTAGAAGAAGTAACCCCCTCAGTTTTATTTCCTAAGGGGGTGACTATATTCTTTGCTTCAAAACCCATAATTTAAATAAAGACTTGTGTGTATTTTATTAAGAGTAAATGTAAATATCAGAGTTGTCACCAATAAAGATATTACCTTTAGCAATGTATCTTGCAGCTACTGAAGCTGGGGTATTAACTCCTGCTCCACCTAATACTGCGGCTGCCATAAATGCGTCTGGGGTAAATGTAGCTTGTGAACCATCAAATGATCCAGTTACACCCCAACGTGTTGCACCGTTGTCATATCCAAATGCTTCACCAATACCTTGAGTACCTTGTTGGATTACAATACCACCATCACCAGCAGTATTTGAACCAGAGGCCATTAAGATAAAGCGGTCAGCTACATCTAAGTTTGTAGTGTTTTGGAACGAAGCTGTACCTTGTACTGTTAAGTTTCTTTGAACTACTAAGTCTTGTTGGATAGTTACATCACTTGGTAAACCAATTGTAACATTATTTCCTGAAGCTGTAGTTGTAATTTCATTAGAAGTTCCTAAGATGCCTAAGGTTTCAGTCTTAAGATCAATTGAAATGTTACCTGTAGAACCAGAAATATTTAAATCACTAACAAGATTACTTAAGCCTGAACCATCACCTTGGAATGAACCACTGAATGAGCCAGATGCTGTAGTGTTAACTAAATTTAAACCTGTAATTGAAGAAGCTGTGGCTCCTAAAGTTAAAGTAGTTGAACCAACTTGAGTAGTTGAGTTTGCTAATTTAGCGTTAGTAACGTTAGCGTCTAAGATTTTAGCAGTTGTAACAGCGTCAGAATTTAATTCATTAGCTGTAATACCACTAGTAGCAACTTTAACACCATTAGCATCTACAGTTAATGTGCTGTTAGAAGCAGATACTGCAAATGTTTTAGTTGTAGATCCATCGTATGGACCACCAGTTAAACCATTACCACTTACTAAGTCAGGTAAATCTGTAGTACCAACAAAATTACCAGCAAATGAGCCAGTAAATGAGCCCGTAGCAGTAGTACTAACTAATGTTAAATTAGATACTGAAGAAGCAGAGGCACCTAAATTAATAGTAGTTGAACCAAGTCCTATAGTAGAATTTACTAAACTACCTGAAATAGTACCATTTGCTGAGTTATAATCTAAATTGATTCCACTAGCACCTGTAGTATCAGTAGCTGAGATTTTTCCTCTTACACCAGCTGTAAAGTGAGCTGATCCTGTATCCAAAGTAACGGTTTGAGCAACTGATCCCGAATATGTAAATGGGATAATACCTGATCCGTTAGTTAATGGAGATAATACAATACCTGAGGCAGGTACGTTTGTTAAACCACTACCATCACCTGCAAATGAGCCAGTGAAGGAACCTGTTAGGGTTGCTCCAGATTGAGCATTTACAAGATAATTGGCGTCATTACTAAGTTGTGATATGTCACTACCACTAACTATGACTTTTTTCCATGTTGCCATATTATAATTTATAATTTTTTAAGTTAACACAACCAATTATCTATAATTTATATCAATAATAAATATATGAAATTTAATAAAGATTATTCAAATCCAAAAAAGAATTCATTAGAAGCTGAGTAGAATATAGCTCCACTTACTGCTGTTGGGGCTGTGTTTAATTTTCCTAAAACTAAAGCTCCTTCTTCGTTTACTTTTAATTTATCTTCATCTCCATTCCCATCAGGAATATTAATTAAAAAAGGTGATGTAGAAGAAGAACCAGTTATTACTATAGGTCCTACAACAGCTAACGATCCTGTTATACCTGCTGATCCAGTATATGGGAAAGGGTTTACAATATTTGAAGAAGCAGGAAAACTAAATGCAAAAGATTCACTAATAGATGGAGAACCATTAGATCCTAATTGGTTAACTGTAAATATTTCATATCCTGTTTGAAAAGGAACAACTGAGGTGATTTGTAAGAATTTGTAGATAGAAGAATCTAATACTGCTTCTAATTTAATAACACTACCACTTGTTAAACTATCTAAATAGCTACCAAAATTTATAGAAGGACTATTAGAAATATCATCTATTGAAATTTGTGTAGAGGTAAAAGCCCAAGGTTGATTTAATCTAAAAAATCCAGCCCCAGGATCACTCATTGTATTATCATCACTATATAACCAATAAGCTAAAGCACTTGAAGCACCAGCAGCACCTTGTGAACCTGATGGACCAATTGAGCCTGAAGGGCCTTCGGGACCTACTGATCCTGATGCTCCTTGAGGGCCTTGTGATCCTGATCCTCCAGAAAGATAAATAGTAGCTACAGAACCAGTAAGAGTAATACTTTCAACTCCCGACCCACTAAAATTTAAAGTATCAACAACCCCAACAACAGATCCAGTTTGTTGGACTATTACATTTGCGGGGCTCGAAACATTGGAAGGTCCTAATGATACTTGGTCTAAAAATCTTGCTCTGGCCATTTGGTGCTATTATATTTACAATAAATATTGCTTTATTTTGTTAAGTATTTATTTATACTTATTGGTTATTTAAAGCATTTGGGTTAAAATTTTCGGGGCTATAAGTAGTTTCAATATTAACTATAAATTTAGATTTTTCTCTGTACTTATATGCGGTTTGAGTAATATCTTTTTGTAATACCTCAGGAACAATATATCCTCTTAAAGTTATATCAAAAGTACTTTTAACTACTCTTTCATTATTTGCAGGGATTTCTTGAATTGTATTAAATGAATCAATACGAGCTCTAAACTTATATCTTTCAGGATTTCCCCAATATGAATCTGAGGCATAGTTAATTGCTTCAACAATTTTGTTTAATTGTTCGGTGTAATAAGTTTGGACTACACAACTATATTGGATAGTTACGTAATCTGGAATTGCTACCGCATAATAAGTTTTAATAGGAATAGCATTAGTTAAAACATTAAATTGGCTATAAGCATTAGATGGGGTAAATTTTTTTTCAAAAACCCCATAATTATAAGGATTATTAGCATCTAATTTATTTCCAATAGTTCTATCTTTAGTAATGTTATTTCTTTTAAACATTATAAGTGGAAGCATTATAGCTCCATTTTTATCCTTATAGTATCCATCTTTTTGAACTGATTTCCATCTTTCAGGTGAACCATATATAATAGGTACTGAGAGTCTTTGTCCGTTTTGGATAACATAAGGTTGTATTACGTTTTCAAAATAATATAATACAGCCTCATCTATATCTTGAATACCAACTGTATATAATTTAGTTGGATCATCTTTAAAAGAAGTATCATACCCACGATTTGTCTTCTTAGGCGTAGAATCATTAGGATTACCATACCTTGGATCAGAAGGAAATATGAGATCGTTTTGAATCTCTTTTTGGGTTTTAGGGATAGGTTTTCTGCCAGTAGTTGCCATTACATTCTTTCTAAAGTTATCCCAAGCTTATCAGCAGGGACATAGTGAGTATTACAAATTATAGATGTATCCCATCCAAAATATTCTAAACCTGGGTTAAATCCATCTGGTTGGATACTATTAGGGTAATCCGGATCTTTACCTACAAAAAATTGGTTAGCATTAGTAGAATGGATTTCAAAATAGGCTGTTTGATAATATATAACATCACCAATTTGCGGGACTAAATTAGCACCATAAATTGAATCTTGATTAAAAGTATCGGGTGTTCCGTCTCCTTGTAATTTTCCTAATAAGTCATCTCTTAAAAATCTAAAAGTAGGTTGCCAATCAAAGGTGACACCCATATCGTCTGTAGGTTGCGATTGAGGTGGGTTTACTATTAAAGCATATAATAAAATAGGCCCATCATAAAATTTATCACCCGAGGCTTCGCCATACATGTTAAATTGGGTTTGCCCTAATCTTAATTTAAAAAATGAACATTGTTGAGAAATAATGTTACCCATCAACTCGCGGTTGACGTGTCTAAACATGCTTATATCTCTTGCTTCACCAAATAATGCCATTACCCAATATAGATTACCATTGGAACTTTATTAAGTTCATTTTGTGAAAAATCAGCTTCAGCTGCTCTTCTTTCAAGTAAAGCTTGACGTGAAGTTTGATCAAAATAATCTCTTAATTTCTGTATTAAAGCATCTTTACCAGCAGTGGCTGAGGTTAATAAATCTTGTTGGTTTAGTGTTACTTCAGCTCCTGGGATTGGGATTTGGGTATATTTACCTCTTACATATCCTAACATTTCTTTAGCAATTGCTAATGTCATTTCAAAAATCCAAGCACGACCAATTGAATTAATTTGTGTGTATACTGGGTTAGTGTAAGGGACATTTGATACGTTAGTAATTAATCCTGCTCCTGTATCTCCATTTCCTGATTCTAATGAATCAAGTAATCTTTCATCTTTAAGTAGATATTGGAACCAAAAATGAACACCTGTATCGGCATCATTAGGCACAGGGAATATTTTAAGTTTATTATTAATTAGCTCAAAGCTAAATTTAGAAAGTAAAATATCATTAGCTAGTTCCATTTCTTGGATAGCTGCTACGTTGTATGAAAGTGGAGTAACAAAAAAATTAGTTCCATACCCATATCCTGCTACACCTCCTAAACCTCCAAAAAATGTACCCCAACCTGCACCTAAACCAATGCCACCCCCATAGTAATAATCTGCAGAAGCTGGAACTCCTTCGTAGAACACTCGTCTAATTTCTAAATTACTACCTGAAATTCCATTTTGTTGGGCCCAAACATCTAAATCATAATCTTGTACACTACCTGTTAAGATAATAGAGCCTGAGTACCAATTTACGTTTCCTCCTACCCCGGCTTCACCTCCATATTGTTCCGATAAACGAATAACGTTTCCTAAACTAGGGGTAATTTGAGTATTATTTAAAAAAGCAATATTGATAGATAAACCTTCTAAGTTTAATAGGTTTTCTCTAACTAAATAAGCATACAATTCATTTCCGTAAATTGTTGTTGCTTCTTCAAAAGCAGTATAAAAGTTAGTGGCTTGTAATTCTACGTTTTCAATAGGATAACCTAAACGAATAGCACAGAATTTTGCTACCTTATCGGCATCAACTTGGAAATCAGGATCGTAATCGTAAAATCCAAAAGGTGTATCACCAGGAAAGAAAGAGGATGAACCGGGCCAAATAGGAATGTTTGCCATGCTTTTTTGTTATAAATATCAAAAAAGGATGCCCTAATTAGATTAGAAAGTGCTTAAAGCAGATCTTTTCCACCCTGCACTTGTTTTTACATAAATATAATTATCGTCCCAAACTATGTTACCTGTCGAACCTGAAACAAATGATGTTGATGTTGGGGTGTTTGGACCTTGGAGTCTAAATTGAATAAATTTATCAGGGTTGTTAGGAACAACTTCAAGTAAGCTATTTAAAGTAGGTTGACCACCTCCTACATAAAGAGCAGAACCTACTTGTACTCTACCTGTACTTGTATCTCCTAATATAATAGGTTCCTGAGCCTTGGTTCCAACTGCAAATACATTATCAACTGATCCAGCTAAATACCCTGATAGGTTACCTATAAAAATATTATTACTTCCATTAGCACCTTCACCTGCTCGGTTTCCTATAGCAATGCTGCCTGAAGATTGGCTACCATAACCCGCTCTATATCCAATAAGAACAGATTTGCTTGTGTTTACAGCACCACCTGCATAGCTACCAATAACTACATCATGGTAACTACCACTACCTACTACTGAAAGGTATCCTATAGCTACAGATTCTGTAACATAAGCAGCTCCTGAGTTTACTCCTCCTGCTTGGAATCCTATAAAAGTACTATTATTTGCATTTTGAATGTCTAAACCAGCTTGATAACCAATAAACGTATTTTGGCCTCCTGAGGCAAAAGCAAAAGCTGTTAACGCTCCAATAGCTGTGTTATAGCTACTATTAGCATCTTTAAAAGCAGGCATACTTTGATAACCAATAAGAACGTGACCTTGACCGGGTACACCTTGGTAACCAGCATATGCACCAATAGCTACACCTCGTATTAAAGAAGTAAAAGATACAGAACCTGAGGCTGCTTCGAGACCTATAGCAGTGCCATAATATCCTAAATTAATTTTGCCTGCTCTAAATCCCATAGCAGTTTGGCCTCCTAAACCTGAGGTTGTTCTACTTCCAGCTTCATATCCAAAATAAGATGCTGAGGCTGCAGTACGAGTGCCACTTGGGAATTCATATGGGCCAGCAAATTTACCTGCGATTGTAGAATAAGTAGCAATATTTACAGCGGTACTACTCGCTGAAGTTGGGAGAAAATAAGTACTACCATACCATAAAGAACCATATCCATTTTCTCCACCAATAAGAACTGATCCTGATACATATGATCCTGATGTAGAGCCTGCTGATCCTGTATTAATGGTTACATTAAATGTGGTACCAGTACCTCTTGTAAATGTGATAGTATTACCTGTAGCTGAAGCTCCTGCTAATAAAGTATTTTCAGTAATAGGAATATTAATTTGTTCAGTAGCAGAAGTAAACACTATACGAGCAGCTGAAGCTGTATCTAAAAGTGAGGCTGTAAATAAGAAAGAGCCTGTATTAATTGCTGTAGCGTTAGAAGCATAAGATGCTGTTAAAGCATATGATGCTGACGTAGCTGATGTTGCTGATGTTGCTGAAGTTGCTGTTGTAGCAGTGGCTGCCGTTGTAGCGTATGAAGCAGAAGTAGCTGATGTTGCTGATGTTGCTGAAGTTGCTGTTGTAGCAGTGGCTGCCGTTGTAGCGTATGAAGCAGACGTAGCTGAATCTGCTGTAGTAGCAGTTGTAGCTGAATTTGCTGTACTGGCATACGATGATGAAGCTGCTGAGTTAGCTACGTCTGCAGTTGCTGCATAATCAGCATTTGATGCATATGAGGCAGAAATAGCTGTAGTAGCTGAGTTAGCAGTATCAGCTGTTAAAACGTATGATGCAGAAGTAGCTGAAGCTGCTGAATTAGCACTTGTAGCAGTATCTGCAAATACAGCAAAAGATGAAGAAGTTGCTATTGAAGCTGTATAAGCATAAGAAGCTGTTATAGATGAATTAGCTGTGTCTGCTTGAACCGCAACATTAGCATAAGATGCAGAACTTGCTATAGAAGCTGTATAAGCGTAAGAAGCTGTTATGGATGAATTAGATGAGTCTGCTTGAACCGCAACATTAGCATAAGATGATGTTGAAGCATAGGATGCTGAAGTAACTGAACCTGCTGTAGTAGCAGTTGTAGCAAGATTAGCTACGGAAGCATAAGATGCAGTACCATGTAAACCAAGTGATGCTGATAGAGCACCTGTTAAATTCCAACTTCCTGTTATATTGATTGCCATATTATAAAATCTTAATTATTAATACAATGGATTCCATGTAATACCATCCCAAAAGTATGGTATAGGTGGTGATCCTGATACAGCAAAGGAGCCTGTGGGTACATCAGATGTTCTTAAAGGGTGAGTAGGAGTTAAAGTTAAAA
>Ga0208644_1001997_pt1 | contig 16551 bp, 13 predicted proteins | sample VirMetDEL_Nov_18_FD_184517 | JGI IMG/M metagenome (GOLD analysis project Ga0208644, IMG submission 184517) | Aqueous microbial communities from the Delaware River and Bay under freshwater to marine salinity gradient to study organic matter... | ecosystem: Environmental > Aquatic > Marine >... | reverse complement strand
TGTAGCGGCATTTGTTTCTGAGGTTGCAGCAGCTGTAGCAGAAGCGGCAGCGGCAGTTGCAGAGTTAGCAGCATTAGTTGCACTTGTTGTTGCAGCGGCAGCATCTACTAATAAATCCCATTTAGCACTATCTGTATTTGTAGTTAGAGGTTCAGAACCAGAAGATGTATGACCTGTGTTACATAAAAATATATTATTAGTTGAAGTGTCTTTTACAATATCTCTAGCAGCATAAGTGGTACCAGCAGACCAATTTCCTCTATAACTTCCCAATTCTTGAGATACAACAAGTTCACCAGCACTATCAAAACCTAAAATTTTTCCTGCTCTGTCTGATGGACCCACAGTAAATTCTGTGTTAGCCATAGTGTTTGTTCTAGAAATTTTAATACTTCTATTAACTTCTTCTTGTAATTCTTGAGCTAAGATAACACTTCTATCTAAACCTTCTTCATGTGTTTCTGCAGGAAAAGGGTCATTTGCAATATAATCAATTGATTGTATTTGAGCAGTATCTCTAATTAAAACTACTGTATCTGTAGCACTTGGAATATTACCAGCTGTAAATGTAATTGAACCACCATTCGCATCACCTACACCAGTAATTGTATAATGAGTAGTTAATGTTTTTGTAGTTTCAGTTCCTAGACTATCTCTAATGATAACTGTTAAGTCAGCTTCAGCTAATACTTTAAATGTGTAACTAAATGTAGAAGTCGAGCCATCACCCGAATAACTGTTTTTTACAATTGTAGTCGATATTGTCATGCTATCCTTATATATTATTTTTTAGCTGATAATAGTTTTTTGTATGCCAAAAATTGTATCTATTAGCAACCATTATTTTATTTAGAAAACGGTACATATGGCGCTTCTGATGGCATTATTTCACCAGGTTGCCACCAAAATTCTTGTTGCGTATTTCTTAAATAATTATTTATTTGCCTACTATTCTTAGAGTCAAAATCACTATCAACCATTCTACCTACTGTGTCCATAATAACTCTTTCCCATAGTAATCTTAAATACCAAATTGAAGCTCCAGGAGTATTCCGTTTTATAAACTTTAAACTATCCCCTGTAAAATTAGCTTCTTCACCTCTTATTAAATCAAAAACGTTACCAACTGATAAACCATAAAGGTCTGCTATAAATTGTACTAATGGACCAGGTATAGTTTCTGATATTGTTCTACCATATCTATTATGATCTGCTACAAAGTAATCACCAAATAAACCTAATCCACCTCCAGTTACTAATGCTCTTAAAAAATATTCGCCTGGATTTTCTTTTATATATTCTAATGGTGTTGGTTGTCTTCCTTTTGTAATCTCTCTTATTTCCATAGTAAATGCACCATACATTGCGCCTGTAATTATAAGATCACCCATATATCTAAATTTTCCAGGAAAACCACTTTGAGCTAAACCACGAGCAATATGAGTAAACATTAAAGTAATTGGAAATTGTTTAAACATTGCAGCAGATAAAATTAATTCACCTGTAAATGTTCCAGGTTTTGCATTACCTAAAATCCAAGCTCTACCTTTTGCAGATACAGAAGGTACCGCAAACTCAGTTTCAGTTTTAATAAAATCATATAATTTTGTAGCTAAATCTTCAGCAGCTACTTCTGGAATATCTGTTCTACCTCTTATGTCATCGGGTCTTAAAAATACAACATTCTTACCTACCATTTTAGGGTCATCAATTGCAGCATCATATAATTTAGTTTTTCTTATAATTTCCCAATCTCCTTCACTAATACCGTATCTTTTTAATCCTCTTTGAAATAATTTATCTAATTCAGAAAAACTTTTATTTGCATTGTCTGCAAAAAATCCCATAAGCTCCATACCAAAACCCCAACGTCCAGCTTGGGTCATACCTGATAAACCAGTAACTGATATTGTTGCATCTGCAAGTCTTTGTGTTAATTCCATTCCATTATTTTCTATAAAAAATCTAGATTGTTGATGAGCAAATGTAGTCCAACTTTCTGCAATTAAACCAGATCGTACAGCGACTTTACCAATTGTTTTATCACCAGATAGCAAACCTTCTTTCCATAAATTTAAAGTTCTTCTTGATGATTTAAATGCAGGTAAACCATTAAATTGATTTGTTATTCGTTGCCAGTTAAAGTCTGATAAAGCAACAATAGAAGCTGTACCTAGATAAGCAGAAGTTAGTAGTTGTCTGATACCAGCCAATCCTCTTGCCCAGGGTTTGTCCGATGGTCTATTGAGTTGACCTTTGTAAAGCATATATAAATTATCAACTCCACTTTCAAATAAACCACCACCTAAAATAGCTTCTGCTCTTTCATCTTCAGTTTTAAATGCAAGTGTCTTTCTTTTAAAAGAACCTTGAGCTTCTTGTCTAGCATCTCTAGCAGCTTTTTGTTTAACCAAAGTTTTAGCATATAAATATCCTGCTTCATCATCGGGTCCCAAAACTCTTTTTAATGCAGTATCTCTAGTTAAACTCATTAAATGATCTTGAGTAATTGCTAAAACATTATCACCTTTACCAAATTTATCTTGATATTTTAACCAGGACTCAGAGTCTTTAAAAATTAAAAAACGATGATCTAATCTTTGATTAGTTGCAGATTTTCTTTTAGCAATATCTTTTGCTAATAATTTATTAGTACCATCTAAACTTAATGTTTCATAAACTTCTCTAAGAGCTAATCTAATAGATTGAGAAGTAAATGCTAAACCTGTAGTTTGGTCAATCATCTTATCTACTTTTAATAAAGGTAAAATAAAATCAGTCCAAGTGTCTGCTGCTACTTTTCTAATTTTAATAAAATCGTGAGATTGTGGTATTCTCCAATCAGTTAGTTTTGCTATACGTCCACCATATTTATTAAATCTTTGTCTTGCAAGCTCCGCAGCTTCTGTCCAGGCTTTAGCTAATTGTTGTGCAAGCTTATCTGTTGTTTCTTCACCAAATAAAGCTTTCATAAAATTAGAAGTTAAAGTTTTTCTTTTAGTAGTTTCTATTCCAACTACACCTTTAACTTTTTCAATTTGTCCGTATTTAAATTCATGTAAAAAACTATCTAAATATTTTTGAACAATTGCATATTCTTGTTGAATAACTGTTTCTAAACTTGCAAAGTTTGCACTATCATCTCTAGCAAAAATAGCTTTTAATGCACCAGCATAATCTTCTTCACCTTTAGCATTACGATAACTTTTTAAATTAACTTCTATTCTTTGTTGTGCAGCAATCTTTAATCTATTATTTCTTTTTTTATATGCTGCTGCAATCTTTACAGTATCATAAGCTTTCTTAGCTGCTTCAATACTTGCTTCAGTAGGATTTAAACCTTGACCTTTATAAGTTCTTTCTAAATTATCTATTAACTCTAATTGTTCATCGTATTGTTTTTTATTGATGGTACCTTCGTTTAAAGCATTAGATAAACATTGTTTGTAACTCATTATACGCAATCCTTCATTCTATTGATTAAAGCAGTATCTTGTGCTTCATCATCAAGTATACTTTTAATAGTTAATTCTTCAACCTGGGTTTCACCAGTTTCTTGATTAATTATTCTGTTTCCTGGGATTTTTGTATCGGGGTCGAGTCTTGGGATGAGTTCGTCAAGTTCTTCGTCGAAAGTCCTTGGAGAAATGCCTCGTCTGCTTTCTTGTATAGTTCCTGCGTCTCTTGCGCTAGCTTCTGCAATATCTGCTGTTTTGATTTTGTATTCATCTTTAACCTTAATATAGTTATTTTTAATATCATTTAAAGTATTATTATTTAAAAGATCATTACTAATAATACGATTATCTTTAATTGTTCTTGCTATGTTCCTTAATTTTGCAACATTTGCATCAACTTCTACATTTGCAACTTGTATTGTGTAACCTTCATCTTCAAAAAATTTAATTGTTTTATTTAATTGGTCTGCGTTTCTACCTGTTGTTGGATAAATAATATTGTCTCCATTTTGTGCTGCTCGCTTCATAATTACAGCATTAATAAAACTTGACTCAACATGAACACCGTTAGCATTTAAACCTCCTTTGTATTCTGGCAATACTTTTTTAACTTCATCTGAGTCAGCCAAAAATGCACCATAATTATCAAATTGTTTTTCCAATGTAGATTTACCTGCAGCGGTTGGTCCCATAATAATTACAACTTTTTTTTCTTTTAATCTTGAACCAGCACCATAATATTTTTGTATAAAATTTTCTAAACCAACACCAAAATTTTTACCAAAATCTCTAGTCTTCCAAAAATCTGCATTACTATCTAAAGCAAATCCTGGTCTTTCATTAGTATTTAATTTAACTTTTTCAGCTTCTAATAATTTATTAATGTATAAATCAGAAGTTTCATATTTAGTTACATTAACATCTGTAGGGTCTGCATCTCTAATTTCATCAACAAATGTTTTTTCTTGTTGTGTAAGAACTCTAGCTTCTGTTGGTTGTTCACCAAACAATTGATTATCAAGATCGTCTGCTTGTTTTTCTATACCTTTAGTATTGTTTTGAATATCATCAAAACCTTTAGCTTCATCTATATTTCTTTGGATGACTTCTGGTTCTTCGATTTTAGGTATTGATCGTGTCGGAGTTTCAACCGCATTATCTCTGATTGGTCCGCTAACAAAGTTCCCATCAAAATCGCCTCGTTCAACTGCTCGCTGGATAGCTTGCTGAGCTGCTTCTCTTGCTTCTGTGGTGTTTCCTTCTTTGAGGATTTTTGCTGCTGCGTTGAGGTCATCTGAGAGTTCTCCAACTCTTGTTGCGAGGATGTTAAGTTTTTCGAGGACTTTTGCATTTTCTATTCCTTGTTCAATGTTTTGTTCTTTTTTTAATATATTACCAGCTGCTGATAAATCTTTATCAGATTTTACAATTGTCTCAAAGGCTTGTTTTAACCTTTTTTTATTGCTGGTAATATAACTGATTAATTGTGCTTTTTCAAAAAATAAACTTTCTTCAATAAAATCTTTACCAAATAATGTTTCTTGTTCAGATTTTACAACAGCACTATTTTTAATACCATTAATTACTAATTCCATTTCTTGAAGATTGTTAAATCTTCTATTCATTAATGATGCTAAAACTTTATTATGTATATTTTTATTATCTAAAATACTTCCAACTAATGATGCTAAATCTTCATTTACATTTTTATTTAAAAATAAACCCCAAGCATCATCAGACAATTTAGATAAACCATCTGCGTTTCTAACAATTTTTGATCTAGCAGGTAAACTTGTTTTTATTCTTTCCCAATCAATATTAAATTTTGATCTTAAAACTCTTGCAGCATCCGTAGCTGAACCAGTATTATTTCTTAAATTAATCATCATACCTTTAACCATGACTTGATCTGGTACAAATCCATCAGACTCTCTAAAAGTATATGCAGGTAATTTAGGTTTTTGACCTTGTGCTTTTAATCGTTTTGCAAGACCTAATCTTTGGTGTCCATCTACAATTGCTTTTCTACCATCCGCATATTCATAAACTAAAACTACACCAGCTGAAGGTTGGTCCCACTCAGTAACATCTTTTAATTTTCTAGATACACCCTGTAAATCTCCACCTAATTTATATTGAAAAGTTTGTGGGTCAAAAATTAAATCGTCTGGGTCGTATTCTTTTATGGGTCCTTTATATTCAGATAAATCTTTTGGCTTTACAATAGAAGATGGTGGTTGAGCAACATTATCTATTTTACCTGTACCATTAACATAATCAGCTACTTCATTTGATCTAACTACATGTTCTTTATCACTAGCAAGTGTTTTAACAAAAGGTGTTTCTTCAGTAAATTGTTCTGGATTAAAAGTATCTAAATCTTTTTTTGCAAATTGAGGATTTTTTTCTGCCATTTCTTTATACATGGCTTTTAATTTTTGAAGTGGTAAATCTTCTAATTTACTTCTAATAACTCCTAAACCTTGTTTTGATACATCAATAGTTTTACCTAAACCTTTAAAAAAACTAAATAAGACGGGTCCACCTAAACCTCCAGCTAAAGTTGCATAAAAAACTCTTTTAGCTGCTTCACCTTCTAAACCTAATTCTTGTCTATACTCAGAAACTCCTGCACCATATTGAATAGCTGTTTCTGCTGTTCCAGCAATAATTGCTTCCATAAGAGCAATCTTTCCAGCAGCTGCTATAAAATTTCTTGGAATAGAATACATTGCACTAACAGGTAAAGTTGCAGCAATAATAGGGTCTGTAAAAAAAGCACCCCCCATACCTATAAAAGAACCAGCAGTTCCATAACCAGTAGACCTAGACTTTACATCAATAAATTTATTGTAACTATCTTGAACATCAATCTTAATTTGTTTTTCAATATTTTCTCTACTATCAATTCCTTTTTCTCTTAATGCTAATGCTAAGTTTGGGTCAGATTGAATTAATGTATCTAACTTTGTATGAAAAGCAGATATACGATCTTCTTCTGGAACAGGTCCCGTTCCATCTATTAAACTTGCACCCATTTCACTTTCATAAGGGTCTTCAATAAAAGGATTAACTATATCTACATGACCTAGTTCTCTGGCAGTATCAATAATTTCACCATACTTATTTAATACATTTTTTCTTTCAGAAGAAGAAAGTTCTGCTTTAACCATATAGTTATAAGCAGCTTTTAAATTTTCAGTAAAATCTGTTTTATCTCCTGTACTCCAGTTATTTTCTAAATTTGCAGCTGTTACACTTTCATCTTCATTTAAAAAAAAAGACATTAGTTTATACCTTGTATCTCAGTTTTTATTTTATTTAGATCAACAATTAAATAGCTTATACCAGTTTTTATATTTGGTTTGCTTGATGCAACAAATTGAGGATTAGCATTTTTTTCAAATGGATGATCTCCCATAGCTAAAACATATTTACCATAACCAATACCAATAAATGTTGGGTCTCCTTCTTTAAAGATATTTGCTTTTTTTAATTTGCCTTGCATTAAGTCAACATGTTTAGGTTCATCACCTCCAGTTGCTTTTGAAAATATTTCTGGATTTCTTAACAAATCTACTACATCAGAAAAATTACCGTTTTTAACAAAGTTAGGAATTGGAATAAATTTACCTTGATAGTTTTCCATTCCACCATATTCACCTTGTTGTCCAGCAGCAAGTTGTAATGATTTTTTAAATACATTGCTATTAAATACTGATAAATCTTTATTAGATTTATACATTGTAGCATTGTAAATATGAGTAGCTGCTTCAATAATACTATCGTAAGTTTCTTGTTGACCCGTTAAAGGAAAAGCCTCTCTAAATTTTTTAACTGTAGTTAGATAATTTTTATCAGATGGTGAAAAAGTTTTTTTTAATTTATCAGTTTTTGATAAAGTATAACCAAAAGCAGCTAAATTAACTGCTTCATCATTTACACCATTGACTACACTTAAACCACCTAAGTAACCTAAAAATTCACTCTCTTTAGAAATTTCTTTAAACACTTTATCAGAGTCAGTTTTAAAAGCTGTTGCCATTCCATTAGCAATGTTAATTAAAATTTTAGGGTCATTGGTTTGGTCTATTGCATCTTTAATTGCTAGCTTTTCTGATTTAGTAAAAAACTGTAAAGGTGTTCCATAAAAGTCTGATATTGCTTTTGCATTTTGTACTCTTATTGCAACGTTTTGTGAAAATTCTTCAATATTATAAGGATTGTTTAAAAAGTCTGAAATATTTAATGGATTAGTTTCAAAGGTTCCAACTTTGTTTGCAGTTTCAATTGGGTCCTTATTTAAATCGGTTTGTAAATTATTTTTATATTTATTAATATAATCAAGTCTAAAAAGTAAATCTTGATCAGCACCTTTTTTATTAGCTAATCTATTTGCTGTAGTTGCTGCTTGATTTATTTCTTGCATATCCATATTTTTTAAATTTAATAGAAGTTCTGCTTTTTTCTTTATTACATTTACTTTATTAATTTGTGTTTCATCTCCTATTTGAATAGCAACTTTTTCTGCTTCTAAAACTGCATTTAAATCTGGAACAACATAATTATCTAAACCACTATCAATATTATTTAAATTAGTTGTGTTGGTACTTTTTAATTTTGAGTTTCCTGTTTTTGCATAAGTTTTTAATTTTTCGTAATTTTCAACAGTAATTAATTTATTTTTTTTAGCAGCTTCTAATCCATTAGTTGCATTAATATCTATTTGTCTTTTAGCTTTATAAAACTCTATATCTTGTAATGCAGAATTTTTTGTTGTTACACTATCTGCACCAAATAAATTATTAAACTTATCTGAATTAAAATAATTATTTAATTCTGTTTCAGCTAATTTTTTAATTTCTTCTGTTTCTCCATACACAATATCTTTTTTAAGTAATTCAATTTTATTTAAATCTAAGCTTTGAGATTTTTTAATAAATGCTGCATTAGAGTTTTTTCTAACTACTAAACCATCTTTAATTTTTTGTTTTATTAAATATTGGTCAAATAATTTTTTTGAATATCTATGATTAAATTCTAAACCAACATTATTTTTAGCAATTTCAAAAGCATCATTGTAATATTTGATTGCAGCATCTGGGTCATCCATCATACCTGCTTTTTGAGTAGCCATGACTAAGCCTTCAAACTTATCATTGCCTTTTAGTAATTCTTCAGATTTTTGTAAAACTTCATTTTCTGATTTACGAGTTTCAATTTCTGCATATAAATTTAATGCAGACTTTGCTGTACCTTTAATTGCTTGACCAATTGCTGCACCTGTCGCCTGGCTAACTCTCATTCCAGGTGTAGTAGTTACTTGTCCTGTTTCTGCAGTAGGTCTAATTTGTGTTTCGTAAATTTTTATAGCCATTGTATTATCCTGTTAATGTTTTGTAATCTCCTAATAAACTTCCAGCAGCTTGAAAATAACTTGCTCTTTTAGCAACACGTCCTCTAAATCTTTCAACGTTTGCTTCAGCTCTTGTCATAATTGCATCATTTAATCCTGCTTCTCTAGCAATCTCAGCATTGTACTGCATCATGTCTCTATCAGTATCAATCATAATTTGATTTTCTAATGCAATAGCTAATGCTGAACCACGAAACTCTACACCCGAACCAAGGATAGAAGTTCTTAAAGCATCCTGTTGTTTTTCTGCGTAATAATTAAATCTAGGTAAATCGTATTGTTCAAAAACTTTGTATGCTTGTTGAGCATTTTGTTCTTTTACTTTTGCATCTCTTTCTAATAATCCAGCATTATAATTAGCAGCTCTTGCTGCACCTTGTCCTGCAATTAAATCACCAAAAAAACTCATTTTATAATCCTCGCATATCTTATGTAATCTGAACCGTCTGGACCGTAATACTTCATTAATCCTTCTTTTTCAAATCCTAACCATTCAGCAAATCTTTGACCTAGTTTAAAATCTGCTTTTACAGTCGTTTGTAATCTTTTTATATTTGTTGTTTCAATAAGTATATCAGTTTTTTTCTTAAAATGTTTAGCCATAATTACACTATGTTTCCATATATCATTTGTAGCCATGACCCACCCTTCGGCTACACCGTCCCACAGCACGAATATGCCGCCTGCCGCTATTGGCTTATTATTTATAAGCGCTGTAAACGACAACCCAACTTGTTCTAAGTATAGAGCATATTTTCTATGCTCTGGTCTTAAATATAATTCTTTAGCATTAAGCTGTTGGCTTAATATATATTGAGCATGTTCTTGTTTAAACGGTATTATATCCATTATGTTTCATACAATTCCAATCTTGCATAAATTGCAAGAACCGTCATTGGTAAAGCCTGGTCTTGTTTAATTAATACAAATCCATCTGTTCCATAATCACTTGGAAATTCTGTTTCTTTATCACCTGTAAATAAAGGCACGGGTGCGGTCATAGATGCTGAGCTATCTCTAAATGGTATTTCATCTAAATTATTTTCATCGGGTCCTACTTTAGCACCAACGGTTTCATAAAATCTAACAGTTACATCATAAATTCTTTTTGTTTTAGTTTGGTCAGTACCACCAGTACCTTCATCTAATCTCATAGTTTGTAATGTTGATGTATAGCCTAAACCAACTTTAGCTTTTGTAGCAGCTCTTTCTAAAGTAACTGAACCACTAGAAACAACTTTATCAGGGTGAGTTGCACCATTGAGTACAATTTTTACTGTTTCACCTTCTAAATGATCTAATCCACTTAATGTAGTTGTAGAAGCTCCATTGTAAGATAATCCACTATCAACATAATGAAATTGCTCTAAATCAGAATTAAAATCAGATGGTGTTAAATATTCTACATATTTTTTAGTTGCACCATTAATTGTTCGTTCAACAATAACCCAAACTTGGTCTTCATTAGTATCAACATCAATAACAGCAACAGAAGTACATTTAGCATTAGTTCCACCAAATTCATGTTCATGCCAGGCAACTACATCTTGTAATCTATTGTAAGTCATACCAATTAATTTTCCATCAACTCTTACACCCCATACAACTGAATAAGGTTCTTGTTGATAATCAATTTGTATTATTCCACTTTCACTAATATTTTCTGAAAGTATAGTAAGGTCTGGCGCTATGTAACCGTCTGTATCAAAGTTATATGCAAGTTCTCTAATTTTTCTTTTAGCTCTTTGTAAAAATATTGTTGTGTTACCAATTGATAAAGCATCTACTCCTGCAGAACCATAAGAAGATTGTTTTCTAATATTTAAATTTGTAGGGGTTATTGGGTCTTCAGTTGCTCCAGACGTTACAGTAAACTCTCCTCCAGTTGTCATAACAATTAAAGTTCTTGTAGCTTTGATTGCCTGGATGGCATTAACTTGGTTAGATGCAATTGTGTAAACCATAGCTGAGCTATCTGTTGTAGTTCCATGGTAATCATCATCCATATTTTCATAATCACCAGAAACTGAAAAAAATAATGTTTGAGGTTGTTCGTTTGTACCAGCAAATACTAAACGTTGTTCAAAAAATGATACACACTTTGGATGACCAGTTGTGTCAGAAAAAGAACCAAGCGCCCAGTCATCAGTTGCTGAACCAGAAGATATAACTGCTTCTACAACTCCTACTGCAACAGTTGTGCTAGTTATGCTTGTTATTTTTACATGACCATCTTTTAAATGAATTAATCTTCCAACATCAGTTGATAACCAACCTTGATCTCCATTAACTCCTGTAGTTGAAGATAATGTTAAAGTAGTTGTAGCACCTTCTGAAGTATGAGAACTTGTCATTGTTGTTGATGTTAAATTGTGATCTTGAAAAGGTCCCTTTTTAAAATCAACTGTTGTAAGTGTCCAGGACGTGTGTCCAGTTCTAGATAATTTTCTAACCGCATGATTAGGATGGCAAAGATACATAACATCAGCAGATTGAGCAAATTTAATATCAAACAATTCTGCTTCTAAATATGGTGTAGATATTTCATATGCAGAACCACCCGATGTAATTTGACCACTATCTTTATAAAATCTAATATATTGATCGCCAAATTCTAAAATATAAGTTTGTGTTGTTGAAAATGAAAATGGAATTAATCTAGTTTTTTTTGAACTGTCTTTTACTTCTGCTACAAAATAACTACCAGGTCGTCTGCCAACAGGACCATGAGGTTGAACAATAAAATTATTAATGATTGTACCTGCTGAAAAATATTTTTGAAAGTCTGTACGACCTTCCATTCTGGGTGATAGTTGACCAGCTGTAAAACTAGGTACAGATACAAGTGTCTTAGCCATTTTATAACCTACTGTTTATAAAGTCTTCGCTTAAAATATTGTCTGCTTCACCTAAACTTGGGTCTGTATTATATCCTTCACTAGCATCTGCATGTCTTGCTTCAGATAATTTCAATTGATACTTCTCTGCCATTCTTTGTTGTAATGTTGCATTAGCAGTAACAGCATAAGCAATATCAGATGCAAGAGCAGCTGAAATAGTTTCTCTTAATAAAACATCCATCTCATTAGGGTCAGTAATTCTAGCAACGTAAACTAATTTAACGTTATCATCGTTAGTTAAAATTTTACGTCCTTCTATTTTGTAATTTGATTGATAATTTTGAATTGTTAAAACTCTTAGACAATCTGATGGTAAAGTATATTGTTTAGAAAAACCCCAATCTGGATTAGTAGTATCTGCTGCTAAAGTTTGTCTTTTGATTGCTGAGTTCCATGGATGCGCACGCAAAACACTATCTTTAACTGTTTCATATCTTGCATTGCATAGTCTGCCATTTTTAGAATTTTCTGTAAGAGATAAAATAGTTGAAGCACCTAATTGATTTAGAGCTGAGTTACAAATTTCTACTACACTAGCCATCTTTTTTATTCTCCTTAATTATATACTTTCTTCTAATCTTTCTATCGTTTTCTAATGCAAAAATTTCTTTTTCAGTTCTTTCAAGTTTTGCATCAAAACCATAGTGTATTTTAGCAGTATTTTTAAATCTATCCACTAAAACATACCTGTAAACATAATCTCCTTTTTTAAAATGAAGTACAGGTTTTAAATCTTTTATTGTCTTCATAAAGTAGCAGGGGGATTGCTCCCCCCACTAAGCTAATTATTACTCGTTACAAGGTATTTGTACTACTTTTTCTTCTTCCATTCTAGTAGCACCAATTGCCATAGAATAGTATACTTGAGTAGCATAAGACTTGTCGTTTCTTTCATCAATTCTAGCTTTAACATCAGAACCGATTGCTAATTTTACTGCATCTTCAGTAAACGCAAAGCATAATCTGTCGTCTGTGTTTGTAGCATCGAAGTTAAGTCTAGTAGACATAATGAAGTTGAAACCCATAAATGAGTTAATATCACCTTGAGCTAAAGCTTTAACTGTATTGAAGTCAGAGCTTTTTACTTCTGTAGTATTTAACAAATCTTGGATTTGTTTAGGACCACAAACAAGGTATCTCTTAATTGATGGGTCTACATCGTTATTATCTAAGATGAATTTAGCTGATAATAACTTAGCAACAGTTAAACCGTCAGTTTGGTTTGCTGTAGAAGTTTTTTGAGATGAAGGTAAAGGAACAGCAGTTCCTCCAGCAACACCTGTATCAGCTGAACCACCTAAAGCAGTAATGATAGTATCATCCATACTTCTACCCATAGCAGCAGCCGCAGCTTTTGCATAAGATGAAGTTGGGTCAATTAACATTCTTACTTTGTCTAGGTCGTCAATCAAGTCAGCCCACTCAAAATCTGATAAGCTCACACGTCTTCTAGAGTGTGGGGTATCAATTCTTGGTGTATCTCCGTGCCTTGTTGTTCTAGCAACAGCTGCAGTAACACCGATTTGGTCAAAGAAACCATTTTTTCCTCTGATCGTTTCGACATCAACAGCTGGTCTTAACTTACTCCCCATTTGTTGAGCAAGCATAGTCACATTTGAAGAATATTGTTCTACAAATGATTGTTCTACTAAAGTTATAGACATAATTATGTCTCCTTTTTTGTTGTGTTAATGTTAAAAATAATCGGTTGATTGTCCTTACGGGTCGTCCTAGATTTTAAACCTCTCGGTTCGTTGTCTTTCCAACTGGCAAACGGGTCTTTCGATTATCCGCTATATTCAATTTATTACTGTGATTTTAATTTCAAAGCAAGTAAATCTTGAACCTCTTGAACAGCCGCTGCATGACCTGGATGGTTTTTAGACCAGTAAGCAGAACCAGGTTGTTGTAATTCTCTGATTTGCTTGTCTAATTCAGCAGGGGTCATGTATTGTGGACCATTAGCTTGAACCAACTTATCTTCACCTAATTCACCAGCGATATTAGCAAAAGCTTTTACAAAACCTGGATGGTCTCCAACTCTGGTTCCATCAGATAAAGTTAAATCCATAAAATCTTTATCTAAGTATTTATTAGCAACGGTTCCAGCTTGCTGTAATTTGTTATCGTATGCCGCACCCCATTCTTTTTTTAAAAATTGTTCTGCGTTCATACGTCCTTGTTCTGATTTTGAATTTAAATCTTGGATGTAATTTTGTGTCATCTCATTATAAAAATTCATAATCCCTTCAGCTTGCTTAGGTAATAAACCATGTTTATGAGCTGCTTCTTTAAAACCTTTTAAAGCATTTTCATCAATTGATGAATTATCATCAAATTTAAATTCATAAGCATCTGGACTTTCTGGTCTACCCAGTTTGTTGTAAACTGCTTGCCAATCTTCGTCTGTTGCATATTTATTTGGAACAGGAATTTTATCTGAACCAATCATCTTTTGTGCATGGACATAAGATTTAACTAAGCCTGGAATATCTTGAATACTCTCTAAAGCTTTTTCACCTTTTAAATCATCTGGTAAAGTATCTTTCCAGTTATCTATTTGTTGATTAATTGTTGGTGTATTATTTAACTCCGTAACATTGTTCTCAGACGGTTGTGCCGCTACCTGGTTTTCGCTACTCATGTTTTTCTCCTTTAGGGTTTTTATTTATTATTGATTTAATGAAAAGAACTACTTGTCTTTGTCCTTCTCTGTATGATGTTTCATGCGGGTCATTAGAAAATGATGTGTTATGCACGTTACATCTTTTTTCTAAATCAGATAAAATAGTTTGACCATCGTCTGATTTAAAAACTCTTTGATATGTTTTTGTTAATTCAATTAAATCTTTATTGTTCACCAAGTACCTTTGCTAATGGTGCAGCTTTATTAGCTATCTCGGCAGCCTGCATTTCTTGTTGAGCTTGTTGTTGCTGCATCATTTGTTGTTCTTTTTCTGCTCTAATTTTTTGGACTTCACCTTTTGATTTTAAAATCTTAGCAGGTATGCCTAAAACATCTTTAATATGATTAACAATGTTATCTGTATCTAAGTAATCAAAAACAGGTGCAACATTTTGTAATGCTCCCATAATCTCAATACCTCTCATCAATGCTTGTAGCTCACCAGTTTTTTGTGCTTTAGCAAGTGGTGATACATATTCAATTTCAATATTTTGCTCACCAATAAATTCTGGTATTTCTTTAAACTTATTATTTCTAAGTAATATATTGAAACATCTTGTTATTAATGGCTGTAATAATTCTGATTGTAGTCTACCAAGCACGGGACCTAGTATTCTCATTTTTTCTTCGTTTCTTTGGATAACCTCAGTTGCGGTCATTTGTGGTCCTTGTACGGATAGCAATTGGTCTACAAAAAAGTTTTGTCTAATTGCATCACGTCTTTGTTCTTCCATTTGAATACCAACAGGATTGTTAGCTCCAATGTTTAATGGTTCAATTCTTTCTCTGGTTCCAGCTCTGTAGTAATTTAATCCTCCAGGAACGGTTCTAATAGGCATCATAAAACCATCATCAGGCACCATTAATGGTGGGTCGATTTGTTTTTGTGCAGCCTTGATAGAAGTTTTAGACATTAAATTTAACATCTTAACATCTGGTAATGCGTTCATTGCTGGACTTCTACCGTATGTCTCATTAGATGATTTTAAATATCTAGGAACTGCATACGGAAATTCTTTAAAACTTTTTTCAGATAATAAAAAACCAGAGTCTTCGTGAACATAACAAGAAACATATTTGTTATTTCCATACTCTGTTGAAGGGTACACACTATGAATAATATTTACATTATCGTGTGGTGCATTATTAATTTTTTTAGCAAGTTCTGCTGGAAGCTCTGCTTTGGGAAAAGCATTGTAAATGTTTTTAGCTTTCATTTTAAATTTACGAGTTAAGCTATCAACATTGCCTTTTTCATCTTCGGTTATAAAAATTTCTGAGATATGAATATTTTTAAATCTAATTTCATTTTCATCATCTTCTGAAATAAAAAGAGCTGCAGTACCAAATGCAATTAAGTCATGGTACAATTCAAATATTTCTTGTTGGAAATTACTTCTATTGAAAGCTTGATTTAAAACTCTTGTGCAATCTTCTAACCATTCTGTTGCTTCATCCTCCTGGTTCAACTCATCATTTTTATATTTTAAATAAAACCATGGTGAAACGGTATTGGTTAGCATGCCATGTAAAGATGCAGCTAATAATTCTAAAGCATGTGTTGCAGTACCATCAAAAATAAGCTCATGTCTTTTATCACCTTTACTTCTGTTTTTAGTTATGTCTGCTTTTCTAGGTAACATATAATCAGCAACATCTTGCCAATGACTTTCCCAGTTTTGTCTTTCAGTTCTAAGAGAAGCATATCTCTCTAATATCATTTTAGCTTTTGGTGTTATTTGCATATGTTATCCCAATAATGTTTTCTTTTTTGTTTCTACTTTTGTTAAATCACCTTGAGCTGATGTAGCAATTGAATATTGTCTTCCTTTTCTTTTTGAATTTATCATACTTGATGGTTTTTTTTCTTGTTTAATTTCTTTTTTTATTTCTTTTTGTACTGGTTCAACAGGTTTAACAATTCCTTTGTCTTTTGCCAAACTAACAACTCTAGAAAATCCACCCATAATTTATCCTAACAAAGTTTTTTTAGCGACTGATGTACCACCTAAAGATTTGTTTTCAGTTAGAATAGTTGCACGTCTGCCTTTTCTTTTAGTTTTAAGTGCATCACTCATTCCAGCAGCATCT
>Ga0208644_1001996_pt1 | contig 16552 bp, 12 predicted proteins | sample VirMetDEL_Nov_18_FD_184517 | JGI IMG/M metagenome (GOLD analysis project Ga0208644, IMG submission 184517) | Aqueous microbial communities from the Delaware River and Bay under freshwater to marine salinity gradient to study organic matter... | ecosystem: Environmental > Aquatic > Marine >... | reverse complement strand
TTGATGGGTACTAATTCTGAGGCTGTAAAGGATACTTACACTTACTTTCAAGAAACTGGTTATAACGGTTCAGAAGAAGATTTTAATGTTTTATTCGGATTAAATCAAGAGGTAAAAAAAAAAGACATTCCCGAACAGCCATCTCCCGAATTGCCTTCTGCGCCTTTGGTGGAAAGACAGGAGCTGGAAGAGGCTATGGAATCCGAATCCCCTACACCCGATGGCGAATCGGTTGCTACAGAGACTGAGGTTGTCGTTGACACACAGGACTTAGAAGAGGTAAAAGACAAGTATGTAATTGACGGCACTCCTGTAAGTCAGGGAGAGGGGGAGCTGAAGGACATAATGAAGCAGGAGGAGGAATCCGCTGTTCCGTTTCTCAATTATTACTTTGAAGACAAGGGCGTTACTTTTGAACAAACAGGGGTCGGTGATGCTACGATAGCTACCATTCGAGACAAGGACGGTAATGTTATTGCTGAGGAAAAATTCAAGCTTGACGTTCCAACCAAAGATAAGTTTAAGAGTCTGTCACCGTTTAATCCTGTTCGTGGATTACTGTCATTAGCAGGATATATAGGTGACGCAGGAAAAGAAGCAAAAAGATTAGAGGACTGGGTTGAAAAAAACCAAGACCCTATCAAAAAATTAGAAGCTCAAAAAACAGAGCAGCTAATGCGCTTCAAGGATGAAGAGGATATTGAAGCTACGTTTAAGGAAATTTCATCCGTAGAGGATGATATGGCTAAGGTTCAAAATGATTTTGTGGTCAAATCAAATGAGTTAGAATCAAACGCGCAGAAACTGGAGGGAGAAAGGATTGCTCTCGATGCCTTAATATCACAAGGCTTGGCATCACAGGAGCAAATAGACGCATACAATGCCAGTGTTCAGGAGCATACCGACAAGTTTAATTCCTTGCAGGCCGAGGGCGATGCTATTAGAGAAGGGATAGACAATCATTTAGAGAGGCGGGCTTACATCAATAAGTCTGTGGGAAGATACGCTCAGTACAAGAATGAGCTTAAATCCAAAGGAGTATTAGACGGGATTGCAACAGGAGACATTCTTGGGGCTGCTCAAACAGAAATCGCGGTTGGAGCGTCTCGAATAGGTGCGGGTAATTTAGATTACATCATAGATGTCATAGTGGAAATGGTTCCAAGGTCAGCTATTGAAGGGCCGAAAGACAAGGACAAGCCTATTGATGAATTGCAGGATGAGATGAAGAAGGAGCTTAAGGCCGCCATACTTCCTGCTGCAAGAGAAGGGGCGGCTATGTTCTTGGGTGGAGATGTTCCTAAGGAGTATATAGAATCAGCGAAAGAAGAGTTTTTTTACGGCTCAATACTGGGCGTATTCGAGTCGTTATCGGCTATGGTTGGCCCATCACCTATTTCAAAAGGAAAGGCTGTGAAGGGTATTGGGCAAAAGATACTTAGATACCTAACTGACGCGGGAAATGTCGTTAGGGCTAAAAGCATGGCAGCTCAGGTGACTGACCATCTCAACGAGGAGATGATGATGAACCCTGAATTTAAAAACATTAGTGAAGGGGAGAAGAAATTAATTACTGCTCCTATAGCTATTGTCAGTGGTGTACTCGAAAATCTTGGATTCAGAAACATCGTAAATAGGTCAGGACTGCTTCAGGATATTACTATGTCGGTACTCAGGAAGTCAGGAAAGAAAGTGACTGCCGAAACATTTGAAGACCTCGTTCAAAAAGAGGTTAAGAGTAGAGTGGCGAGAGGGGTTTTGACCGTAGCATCTGCGGGTTTAGCTGAAGCAGAGACGGGTGGTATGCAAGAAATTGCAGACATCTATGTTAAGAGAATGTACAACATGGCTAAGGATAAGGAGATGTTTGACACTCCTGAAGCTTGGAGCAAGGAGTATTACTCTCAGGTAGCCAAGTCAGCAGTACAGGAAGCCATTGGTGGTATGGTAATGGGAAGTATAGGCGGTGTAGTTGCTGCGGCAAATAACGACTATTACTTTGACTCTGTTTCAGATTTAGACTTTGATATGTTCTTGAAGTTTTCAAAGGATAGTCAAGCAAAATCTGCTTTTGTCAGTGAGATAAAGAACAAGATAAACGACCCTAATGACCCAATGACAAAGGAAGAGGGTCAGCGTCAAATAGACCAGTTGAATCAGATTGAAGGAGCTGTCAATAGAATACCATCCGATTACAGCCTTGAGAACAAGCGTAAGGCACTATCTCTGTTGATGCGTCAAGATGCTATCAAGAGAAAGATTGCTAACAAAGACGAGCGTTTAACCAAGAGAGAGCGCAAAGAGATTGACAAGATTGATGGTATGCTTGACAAGGTCGATGATGCCAATTTTTATGAATCCGAAAAACAAGAACAAGATGCCATTCAAGAGCCAAGCACAGAGACGGTGGATGTACAAGAATCTACCGAAGACAGCGGAGAAGTGGGAGCGAGAGACACCGAAGGGGAAGTTACCCAAGAGGGTGAAGCCGAAGTCGAAACTCCGACAACGGAGGTTGAAGAGGAGGTACAGCCTGTAACTGAAGAGGTTGTCACTGAGTTCAGGGACACGGGAGCTGTGCCTGAGCCTGTAGTTAGAGGGTTAGCCGTTAAGACGCTAAATGGTGAGGCACTGACTGAGCAAGAGCAGGAGATATATGACGCTCAGCAGGAGGCCGTTGACAACATGGCTTCTGATATTGCTCAGGCTGAACAGGCCGCAGGAGAAGGAAGGGTTGACTCAAAAGGGAAGCCAGTGCCTCAGGTTAGGCCAACTCCAAGGATAGTTCAAGAACGCATAAGACGACAGGCAAGAAGAGCTAAGAGGGCTTTGTCTGTACTCCTTCCTGATTTAGATATTGTACTCCATGACAATTTTGAGTCGTTTGAGCAAGCTCTTCCTGCCGCGAAAGGAAAGAGAGGGGCAGGCGGTGCGTTTGACGGAAAGAACACCATACACATAAATCTTGAAGGGGCCAACGCGAGAACAGTTGCCCATGAGATTTTCCATGCCGCTATCAAACGTGGTATAAAGTCAAATGAGCAGCTAACGAAACTGACCGATAAGATGTTATCATCTGTTCTTCGGGGCGGGGGTAAGGCTTTGAATAAAGTGGTAAAGAAAGACACTCGTGGTAATGATGTCACGCTGAAGGAATATCTTGAGCAGTTTGCTACCAAGAAAAATGACAAGGGAAAGTTTGTGTATAAGGAAAGCCTTCAGAGCGAGGAGCAGCTTGCTGAGATGGCAGGTTTCCTTGCTGCCAGTTACATGGATATGGGGGTTAATGCCAAGACATCAGTCAAGGCTTGGATAGCTAAGGCTGCTAAAGCTCTTTCATTAGGTAGGGTTAGCGTATTCAGTGAGGCAATGTCTGACAAGGAGGCCATTGACCTTCTTAACACCATAGCAGGTGCTACCGCAGAAGGGAAGAAGCTCCGAGACTTAAAGACCGTTGATGAAGTTGTGTCTCCTAAGGTTAGCAGAAGACAGAGAAGAGCTTCAGGAAGAAAGGTGGGTGCTGCTATTAGAAAATTAGTAAACAACAAAAAGTTTGTTGATGCAATAACGGCAGAGCTAAGTAAGCTGTCTCCTAAGCAACTCAAATCTGTTATTCAGGAACATCTTGACAAGATGCCGTCTATAAGCCCTGAGCTTTTAGAGGCGGCTAAGAAGGCTGGTATAACTGTAGCTGAGCTTGTAGAGCAATCAATACGGGGCGCTATTGATGTTTCGGTTAAACTTTCAAAAAAAGCATTAGATGCTCTTAATAAAATTAAGAAGGCTATTGTAATAACCGTAATCGCTGCCAGCACATTAACTGCTACATCTCAAATAATACCACAAGACAGGGTAAACGATATAATTCAAACGCTTGAAATAGCTGATGCTGAAGGAATTTATTTAACCATTAAGAATTTTACCACTCAAGTAGCGGAAGAGCAAGGGGTTGTGGATTCTGCTGAGATGTCTGAAATAATAACTGACACTATTGAGGAGAAGGTTGAGGAGAAGGTTGAGGAGAAGTCAGACCCCTTAGTTAAAGCGGGAAGTGAGATAACTATTGGAGATGGCAAAGGGACTACAAGGGGTGTGGTTATTGATTTGTCAAGGGGTAATGTCAGGGTAGAGATTATACCTGCTGACTCAACTGCAAAGAGAGGGAATGTTAGCCCATTGGAGGGTGTGGCAGGTATTGCTGGTACAACCCGACACAATTTTGAATCATTCTCTGAAGCATCTAAGAAGTACAAGAACAAACAATTTCCAGTTCAAATAGTGTTAAATGCTGAGACGGGCGTATTAACCACGAAGAAAACTGGGGATGTAAAAGCTACTGACTTAGTTATTCCGCTTAAGCATTCCGCTGGAAGTATGGAGAACAATATTGTTGCGGTTAGTGACCTCAACCTTACTGCAACTGACGGGGGCTTTATTGTTAATGATGCAACTAATGCGACTGAGGGTACTTTGATACCAGCTAAGATAACATCAGAAGGAGTGTTCCCATTTCACTTAGGTCTTGGTGGAGGCATAAAAACAACCAAACCTACAGCAAGAAAAAATCAAGGCTTCGACACTAAGAAATCTAAAGAGTACAGGAAGTCAAGGGGAGGTATGGTTATAATCATGTCGTCAGACGGGAAGACTTCTCTTATGGTATCGGGAAGTTCGTCTGCTATATTCGGCAAGCTTTCGGAGTTGCAAAATAAATTCCCAAACAAAGAGTTTTATTTGTATAGGGGAGACACAGGTTCCTTTAGTAAGTCCTACATACCTCAAGGCGACACCTTGAGTTCTCGGCAGATTCAAGAAGCAGCGACACAAGGGGCTACCACCAAGGGTGTAATGATAGCTGTTAAGGCAGACACCGCTGATGGGGTTAGATTCCAAGAGGGGAGTGAGCTACTTGCTCCTAACGGCAAGCCATCCAACCTCACGCCTGAGCAGCACAAGTTGGTACGCACACCTGCGTTTAAGAAGTGGTTTGGTGATTGGGAGAACGACCCGAAGAATGCCAGTAAGGTTGTAGACGAGAACGGTGAGCCGCTTGTTGTTTATCATGGAACCACTCAATCTGAAAAAATTCCTCAGAAAGAACGTATAAAATTAGCCGCAGAATTATACGACAAAGCATCTAAACATTTAGGTCGTAAGGTTCAGTTTGTTCCTGAACAAGTTAGCTATGGAGATGGGGAGATTGTTTCTGATTTTCACATCAAAGAGCTTTTTAATTTTTCTCGTCAATATCCTGACGTTATTTCAAAGGAAGAAGTAAATGCTCTATCACAGGAAACTCGCCCGTTTGATATATTTAATGTTGAAAAGAAAAAATCTTCTACGGGGGCTTTTGATGCACAATTAGGATTCTTTTTTACTCCTAATAAAGAATTTGCCAACAGGTTTACATATACTGTAGAATCAAATGTATTTATGGGGCGCAGACTCGGCCCTGACAAATACACATACCCTAAAGGTGCTAATGTTCGTCCTTTCTTTTTAAACCTAAGAACTCCGATTGACCTTACTTCTCGTAAAATACCTATGGTTGAGTCTAAGTTAAAACAACAAGAACTTGCTATAAAAGGGGCTAAAAAAATAAAACAGGATGGGAATGATGGGGTTATAAACAAATTAAAATATCAGGGTAAAAAAGAATTAGAATACATAGCCTTTGAACCTAACCAAATCAAACTTGCAGACGGTAGCAACAAGACGTTTGATGCTGCCCAAGAAAGTATTAGATTCCAAGAGGGGGGTGATAATTTAGTTGATTCAGTAAGATTCCAGTCTAACTATTCTGACCGAGAAACAGGTATGACATTTATCTATGACAAAAACATAGATGCTTGGAAAAAAATTGAAGATGAAGGGAGAATAACGAAGGATAAAAACATTAAGTATCTTCAAGATAAAATGGTTATGGTTCACTCTCCTGATTCAGCTTTTTCGGGTGAAGTGCAAAGGAATGGAGATGTTTTAATAGAAGGGAAAGGAGGGCTGTACTTTCCTATAAAATTTAGGGAGAAGAATTTATTTTGGGCCAGCACTAGAAACGCAGCTAAAAAAATGGCTAAGCAGTTTAATGACATTGCTAAAGCCAATCAAGGTAGGGCTTATTTAGTCCTCACCTCTGCGCCCTATGATAAAGTTCTTTCCAGCACACTTGCTGCGAATGGAGTTCTTGATTTTTTTACAAGCAAGGCGTTAGACAGAAAAATCGGTATAAAAAAGAACGACATACTTCGCGCTATAATAAATGCTGCCGAAGCAAAAACCATTAAAGATGAAAAGGAAATAGGTCTTGGTCTCAAAATAAAAAAGTCCTCAAATTTTAACGAGGTAATATCTCTTATAAAGACGAAGCTGGGGGCTGACAATTCTTCTTTTGATGATAGGAAGGCTTTCTCTTTAGCCATTGCAAAAGAAATGGCTAAGCTTATAAACCAGTCTAACGACAAAACGAATAAGTTTTTCTTTGAGATATTTAATAACCCAAACTTTAAGGGTAAAATAGGAAAAGCCTCAGGTAGATATAACGCCTCCGCAGCCAACATATCTCAAGCCCTTAGCTATATTATGAGTGAGCCAGCTTTGAGACCCATGCTAAACGCAAAAGATGGTAGCTCATTAACAGGAATGGCATATGCTATAGTTGAGGCTGAGGGGCCGTTTACTCCTTATGTGTTTAAAGAAGGAGAAGGACACGAATCTTACCCCCTTGCGATAAAAGCATCAGGCCCTGTTAGTATACACCTCTTAGAGAAACCTATCAAATGGACTGAATTTACAGTAGACCCCTCGACTAATGAGGTGGTTGGCGACTCTGACAGAGCAAAGAGAATACTCCCTCCGAGCGCAGGCATTACTATGCAACCTGTCAAAGTAGATGCGTCTAATTTAGAATTGGACGAGCCTGACATTGAACTCAAGTTCCAAGACCCCTCATCAAACGAGTACACAATATTTAATGTGGTCAATGATATGAGGGCGGATGGCTATACTGACTCAGCCATTGCCTTGTTCTTAAGCAGACAGATAAACCCCTCAACAGGGAAGAGGTATACTAAGACCGAGGTGAAGGACGCTATGGCAATTCCTATTGACATTGAAAGGTCTCTGCCTCCCGCATTCGGAAATGTTGAAGGAGGTGTAGCGCAGGGACAGAAGTTATTTGTTGAGGTGATGACCAAGCTTAAGGCATCGGTCAAAAGAATGAAGCCAAAGACCAACGCCAAAATGAGGGCGAAGGCGCATGAGCTTCTGAAGGACAACCCAATATTCAAGGAACAAACTCCTGTAATGCAGAACAAGCTGCTTGTGGAACTTGACGGAGCGTTGGGAACAACTGCAAACAAGGTTATACAGAGTGAGATATCCGCAATAAAGAACTTCTTGAGTGGCGTAAAGGTTGGCGACAGGCAGCTTAGAAAAGCTCAGGCCCGTCTAAAGTCTCTTATAAGAAAGAACTTGCCACAGGCGCAATATAAAAAGTCAGAGATTGATGCGCTGATAAAGTTGGTGTCTGAAGCATCTACCGACAACATTCAGCAGGTGGTGGATGAGATTGTCGCTAAGGTAAATGAGAAGAAGGTAGAGATACTTGAGGCTCAGATTGAAAAGATTCTTAAGACCAAATCAATTACCAAGCAGGGAGACAGGGCTAAGGGACAAGCACTTGACATAGACTTTGCTGATGTATTAGATGGCCTTAAAAAGGACTTGGAAGATGCACCAACTGACCCTGACAAGGTGCAGGCATTAATTGATGGGCTTGCTACCAAAAGGGCTGAGCTATTTAATGATAGCTCACTTAGCAATAAAACATTAGCCGAGATTGCTGCGTATGATTTTGCTATGGCTTACCTCTCAACTAAGAACATGGAGAACAGTGAGCAGGGAAAGGTTGAGGCATTGGAACAGGCCAAAGAGATACTGGTTGGATTCGTGAAAGGAGGAAGGTCATTACTGAAGGAGCAGTTAAAAGCCGCTCACGAGAGCTATGTGGCTCAAGCTGACGCAGCGTTTAAAGACCTAACTGGCATAGACCTCAATGATATTGACATGGATATTGCGAAAGCAAATCTAAAGAAGGGCGAAGAAGCCACTGAGGAAAACCTAAGGAATGCTTACCGAGATTACATGAACGCTAAGTACAGGGTAAAAGCTGAGCAGAGAGAGTCGAATCAGAACAAGGCCGCTGCCGCTGTCAGTAAAATGGTTGACAGGGTAAAGCGTTACTTCCAAAGACACGAGGATGTAAGCGGTTTGATGGATATAATATCCAAGAGTGTTGGGGATATGTTTGGGGGATATATGCAGGAGTCCGTAACCGAGCGGATTGACGATGCAAGTTACGTCTTCAAGCAAGGCAAGAAGGATATGCGGGAGATGCTTGAGTCAAACATGGAGCGAATCTTTGGAAAGGATTGGAAAAAAATAGTGGGTGTTAAGAACACTAAGCAATTCAATACTGGTGTAGTTGTGAAGGGAGGAGAAGAGCTGGTTCTCAGTCAGAATCAGATATACTATCTCTACAACATGGCGAAAGACCCCGCCAATGAAGCTTCTTTTGAGGAGAATTGGGGGGAGAATTGGAGAGAATCAATGGATGCTCTTGAGAAGTTAATGACCCCTCAGGTTAGAGAGTGGGCAGACTGGCAAGTAGACGAGTTTTATCCTAAGATGTACGAAAGGTACAATGAGGTATACCGAAGGGTGTATAGGACAAACCTACCTTGGAATCAATTCTATGCAGGGAAGATACATAGGGATGTGGCAGCAGACCCTATAAATATGTTAGACCCTAAGCAGTATGGGGCATATCAGATGTCGGTTGCTGGCGGCTCTACTAAGATGAGGAAAAAAAGCAAAGCCCCCATACGGAAAATGGATGGCAATGAAGTTCTCACCTCATACATTCTTGAGATGGAAAGGTTCAGGGCGTTCCAAGAGGTTCTTCGGGATATCGATAAGATGTTCAAGAACAAGTTGGTATCAAATGCAATTATCGAGGGCTATGGCAAAGACCTGTACGATTTGATTGAGAGGCAGATAGGATTGGTTGCAACAGGAGGATTTGTAAAAGGCCAAGCCGCCCTTGATTGGGTTGGGTCAACCAGTCGCTTCTTTGTATTCAATAAAATTGCAGGGAACTTGGTTGTAACCCTAAAGCAGCTCACATCCATACCCACATACGCCAATGATATCGGCACACGAAACTGGCTTGCAAGTTTTGCTAAGTTATTTGCCAGCCCATCAAACGCTGTAAAGATTGCTAAAGAAGTGTACAACAACTCTATCTATTTACAAGACAGATATGGTCAAGACTTCTTGGGTGTGATTGATGTGTATTCTAAGAACAGTGACACGCTAATGCCTCAGGGGTCTAAGATGTCTGATGCCATAGAGATGATAACCAAAATCGGTATGTCATTTACTAAAGCTGGTGATGCCATAGCAATATTTGTGGGTGGGGTTCCTAACTACACTTTCTACAAGAGTGAGTTTCAGAAGAAGAATCCTACCGCCACTGAAGAACAAGCAATCGCATATGCGATAAAGAAGTTTCAGAAGGATACGAAGAAGACACAGCAATCAGGAGACATACAGGACAGGGATTACTATCAGACGGCAGGTCAATTAGTGAAAGTAATGAACCTGTTCCTCACCACACCTAAGCAGTACCACAGGAAATCTACATCAGCTTACAGACAACTTTTTAGAAAAATGATGGCGATGGACTCCAAGGCTGGGAAAGGTACAGTTTGGGAGAACACGAGAACACTTATAATGTATCGCATGATGATGCCAATGTTCTTCCAGTGGATTAGTATTGGCGCTCCTCCGTTAGGCGCGTTGAGTGACGAGGAAGAAGACGACCTGCTACGAGCTGCGTTGTTGGGCAATGTGAATGCCTTATGGATGGCGGGAGACTTACTTGTGGCCCTAAAGGATACAATAGTTGGGAAGCCTTGGGCAGGTGACTTAGAGCAGCTTACTTTAATGCAACGAGCATCAACACTTATCAGGCTATATGGTAGGCTACAAAAGACTACAAAGGACTTGGAGAAGAGGAAGGAATTGGAGCAGGCGATATATGTTGAGCTTTTCGACCTCTTCCTACCCTACAAAACCATGAGCAGAACATGGGATAACTGGAGTAGGATGGCTACTGGGGAAGAAGATTTCAGTTGGAGAAGGGCTGTTGGGTACAGTGACTATGTTATTGACAACATGGGCGAAGCAAAGAAAGAAGCTGAGGCTTTGGAGAAGTTTAGGAAGGCTCAGGAAAGAATGAATAAGGAGAAGGAGAAGAAGAAAAGCAAGCGAGAAGACGACACCTTTTTTACCCCGCTATAGCCGTTGACAAAGAAGAAACAGTGGTGCATCATCGCACCTGTAGAATGTAAATGTAAAGGAAACGAGTGTGAGAGAAATCAAAAAAATAATAGTCCATTGCACAGCGACTCCCGAAGGAAGGGACGTAAGCGTGGGTGACATACGAAGGTGGCACGTTGAGGACAACGGATGGAACGACATCGGATACCACTGGGTGATTGAGCTTGACGGGTCTCTTCAAGAAGGTCGCAAGGAATATCTCAATGGCGCACACGCAAAGGGACACAACAGCGACTCAATCGGTGTGGTATATGTAGGCGGTTGCGACAAGGACATGAAGCCAAAAGACACAAGGACAGAGGCTCAGAAAGAGGAGCTGCTATGCATCCTCCAAGACCTCAAGGCTCGTTATCCGAGAGCCGAGATAATTGGACACTGTGATGTAAGCTCAAAGGCTTGCCCTTCATTTGACGCGAAGGCTGAGTATCGTTCGGTTGGAGACGCATTTGTATAGTCTCGATTGAGTTCGTGAACAGGGTTCCTCCCTCCGCAAACACAATGCGGTAGACGGTCATCCCCTCCTTGGTAGTAAGCCAATAAGATGCCTCGCCTAAGTCAGTGTTCAGATAAAACGTGCTGTCCATGTGAGGATTCTATAGATTGCGTAGCACAGCAGAAGGTTGACGGCCACTAAAACCACCAGTTCTTTCAGGTCTTTCTTGCTCATTTGTTTCTCGCTTTCTCAGCCATCTCTTCCTCCAGCTTCATCATCCAAGCCTTGTTTGAGATAGTGTAGTTTGTCTTGCAGCCGTCCTCCTGACACTGCACTCTGATTCGTGGTGTCCCCATCTTGGTGTACCTACGAGCCTTCATCCATACCTTTCCTGATCCGCAGTTAGGACACTCCCACTTGTCGCCCCCTGTAGCAACAGCAGCGTTTGTGTTGTGGTTGATGTATGGTCTTAGCCTGTGATACACATCCTCAAGCAGCTCCACATCCTTCTTACAGTAGCGTATCATCTTAGCCATTGACTTCTCGCAGTTGTCCAAGAGTATGGCTTTCCATAGACCGAACCCCCCAGTGTCAAGCTTACCCTCCCCGAACAGGAACTTACCTATGTAGTCAAGCCTGTTGGAGTTGAACCTGAAGTGAGTCCTCGCCTTCTTCAATGTGTCAAGAGAGTTCAGCTTTGGTGGGCAGTCAACGCTGTGCTTGAGGCATCGTGTACGCAGCCACTTCTCGTCAAAGTTGTCTCCGTTGTGAGCCACGACCTCATCAGCCTGCTCGATTACGACCATCAACTCCTCAAGTAGGCTCTTGTCACACTGGTTCTCGTCCCACTTTATAGCGTGAACCGTCTTCTGTCCCTCCCACTTGTAGCATACGCAGATGACAGCTCGTTCTTTGATGATGTTATCGTGGGGGATGTTTGCCTTCCAAGAGGCAGACCAAAACAAACCTATGTTCGGTGACGTTTCAATGTCGTAGAACAATCGCTTAAACCCCTTTGGGGGCAACCTGAATTTCAGTTCCATTAGACCTCATCCTTTAGTGAGTCTTCAATATCCTTAACCAGTTTCCTTACGTCTGTTATGGCAGTCTTGATGGCATCAAAGTCTCGGTCAACAAGCCCCTCGTATATGTCATCAGTCGCCTCGTTGATTGATGACATGACCCAGTTGATGTAGAGGAGTCGGGCTGTGTTGTACTTAGACCTTATGCTGCTCATCACTTGTCCATTGCCCTGATAAACAGCTCACCCATCTCTTTGTCTATGCGTTTGATAAGGGTGTAGATTTTTCTACTTCCCTTCTTGGCATCAGACCTCTCTGCCTTTGTTGAGCTACAGCCGAGGTTGTAGTAGAGGGATGCATCAATACGAAGCAGCTCATCCACCTTCCTCCTGTCAGTCCAAGATGTGAACTCACTTATCTTGTCGATATCGTCAATGCTATAGACCATTGAGCATTTGGTTTATCTTTGTGTACGCCCTGTCAACCTTCGAGCCGTCAACCTTCATGGTGATCAGGTCGTATAGCTTCTGCTTCGATGCATCCGCTATCTTTTCAGACTTTATTTGGGCCTTAAGATTTGCAATGTAAGCATTTAACTCCTCAATCTCTGCCCTTTTCTCATAAATTTCACATTTAAGTTCTGTGAAAGACTTGCTATCGAGCTGATCTTCATACACCTTACCGCCTCGATGCTCTCGCACAATCTCGTAGTAGCGTGACAGACACTTGTTGTACTGCTTACGCATAGGCTCGTCATACTCCAGCAGCAGATTGATTTTCGAGATGATGTGAATGATGGTAGCGTGGGTCTTGTTCAGATGGTCACCCACCCTCTTGTAAGTCCAATGCTCATGCTCCTTCATTATCTTGGCGAAGATGCCTCTCCCCTCCGCGCATTCGCGTCTTCTATTGCCTCCAATGATGTTATGCCCCTGCATAGTACTTATGCTGTCAGATAGCTCCTTTGCAACCTTTTCTATGTCAATCTCTGCGATCATGTGATAGTGATTTGTTTTTGATTATGTAGTCTAAGTATGTATCTGTGTCAATTTCAGTAACGTCCACGAGCATAGGGATGTCCCCCTCCTGCTTGAGAATCATCGCCTCAAAGGTTACGGGACTTCCGTCCCCGTTAGGTGCAACCCCTGCGTACTTCTGCGTGAACCCGTTCTTGTATCCAACCTTCTCAATGTTGTAGAAGACCACGGCTGGTATTGAGTATTGGAGAAACCCCCAGTCCTCAAGCTTGTATATTAAGTCCTCGTCAATCTCAAAGTCAGTCACCTCTGTATACCTCTGTTCTGCATCCATGTTCTTTCAGTTCTTTTAGTCTATACTCCTGTAGTTTTGACAGCCTACCCTTTGGCCTCTTGACCTCGCTGAACAGCACACCGCTCTCAGGTGGTATGGCAATCAGGTCGGGGATGCCGTTCTTGTTGGTCTGAACCAGCTTGATAACGTAGTACCCTTCGGCCTCCAACTGCTTGATTCGCTTGGTCTGAATCGCCTGCTCCGTCATACCTTAAAGATAAATCTTTCTCATTAAGTTTTTCGGCACATGAACCACAAGCTCCTCGTCATAGACCGACCCCTCACGAGGGGTTCTTCCGTCCCACCCGCACCTTGCGCCATCAATCTCTGAGATGCAGTAGTAACCGATGCAGTCATTGAGCCGATAGACCATGTAGGATGGTACGTCATTGGTAATAGACACCTCCTGTAGGTGTGCAAGTTTTCTGAGCGAGACGAATATGTACGGCTTGACTCGTGCGAACGTCTGCCTATAGGTCTTGACCTCTGCATATGCCACAACCTTACCGTCCTTGTAGAGTACAGCGTCAACAGGGTTTAGCTCGTTGGTCATCTCAAAGGTCAGCCCCTTGCTCTTACAGAGGGTGTCAAGGGTGTCCATCTCTCGTGTCCTGTCCTGCGTTGTTTCAAACCTTCGCTGTATCATTTTTTATCATTCTTAACGCAAACTTATGGGCATATAAATCAGTATACTCCTCTTCAGGTATGCCTTCAGGAATATCAAAATAAATATCAAAATAGTATTCATAACTGCCTTTTTCAAAGGGCCAACTATCCCAATCTATTGTCCTTATCATTTCACGTGTCTCTACCATTGCTTATGTCTCTCTTAAAGTGTTTAAGTGTGTAATCCTTCTTCTTCGTGACTGCCTTGTATATATCCTTCTCGATGCCGCCATCGCTGAACACCCAATAGATGTCGTTCTCAACCCTGTCCTTGGTTGTCATCCTGTCCCTTGACTGCCAGTAGCTTGTGGCGCTGAAGTCAATGTTGAAGTACACCAGTGCATCAGCCTGACGAAGGGAGATGCCCTCCCGCCCACTCACAATCTGCAAGGCTATATCCTTGTCGGTGTCTTGGAACACACTCAGCTCGGTGGTAAGATCGTCACCAAATACCTCCTTGAGTGTCTGCAATTCCTGCGTGAACTTGTAGAAGATACCGATTCTCTTGCCCTTAAAATGCTCCCTGATGAACATAGCCTTGCTCTTGTCGAGGGTCATGGCCTTGCCGCTCTCAAACTTCACAGTGCCTGAGTATATCTGATGCAGCTTCATCATAAGCTTGACAGGCGTATCAGCTAAGAGAACCTCTTCGTTGCCCTCAACCACAAGGTCGCGCTTGAGCCTATCAGCAAGCCTGTACGTTGCGTCCTCCATCCTTACGGTCAACACCTCTTCCTTAATATTGGACACGAACCCTGCCTCCTTCTGTGAGTACGAGATGGTGTACGGCTTCATTGTCTCCAGTATCTCCTGCTTCCCTGTCTTGTAGTCGTTCATGATCCGACCGCTTATCTTCATCTGCTTCACCTTCACATAGTCGTCAGCAAAGCGGTAGAAGTTCTTGTACGCCCTGAACGGGTTCTTCTTTGCACCATAGACCTGATGGTACATCTGAGAGTACGACTCAGGGGTGGGTGTGCCTGACATCAGGATAAGGTAGGGGTCATGTTGCTGCAGCATATTGCGTACTGCCTTCGCCCTGTTGCTTGGCTTTGGAAACGCTCCAATGCTGTGAGCCTCATCGCATATCACTACGTCCCAGTCAATCGGAGGGAGCTTGTGTAGCGACTCGTAGTTGATAACGAACAGGGAGTATGATGGGCATAGCTTGTCACTGTCGTTAGTGATTGACGATATAGCCTTCTTCTTGGTGATGAACAGCACGTTGTCCACATCAAGCTCCTCGCATATGCCAAGGGCTGTTAAGGTCTTGCCTGTCCGTACCTCCATAGATAGGTAGAGCATACGATGCTTAGCCAACACCTCAGCCCCGTCATGTATTATCTGTTGCTGGTAATCCCTGAACTCAATCATCTTATTTGTTTTTAGTTAGTCACAACACTCGATAAACGCCATGCTGCGCACGGTCGCTTATCGGGCTGTTGTGTGTAATGCTAGTCATCTGTCATTTTTTTGATAAATTCTGCTATATCCATAAGCATACAACATGTTAATATAATTGCAAAAAATGTTTCATATCCAAGTTCTTGCATTTTTGCGATATTCCTTAATGCACCGCCAATAATTAATAATCCAATAAAAGTTACTGTTCTCATTTTTTTTGTTTTAAAACCCGTACTACACACAACAATGTATATAGTTTACAAGCCTAATTAATATTTGTTTTCGATATATGACTTTCTTCAATGGCTTACAAAACCATATACTCAGCGTTGGCAAACATTTAATAACCATCATCATCTTCAAAATGATAATCACCACAATCACACTCAACGTCTTTTTCAGATACTATTTTTTGATGCTCAATTACAACCTTAGTAGTAGGTGTATCACATCTTTCGCAAAGTAATTCAACATTAAATTTATCTGTGAGCCAAAAACGTTTGCCAACACTGGCTATATTTAATGCCTTATTTGCATCTTCGTTTAGAAGTTCTACAGCTTTAGTATAGCTTATTTCACCCCTAAAAAAAGCATCCATACGCTTTCTAACATTTGCAACCTTTAGCAGTTTTTTTGTTTCCATTTCAATTAAAGTTTATCGTTAATAAATCGGCACTAAACATAGCCGTAACCGTTGTGTGTAATACTACGCTACGAGTACCAAGTTCGCTAATGTTCGTAAACTTTCAGCCCCATCATACTCATCAACCTCAAATGCAGTTCCAACAGGTAGCCAATAAATTTTTAAGCTACTTGCACCACCACAATAAACGTCTTCTATTCCTAAATTTTCCTTTATCCAATCTTCATCTATTTCATTGGCTCGGTTTTGTTCAACCATTTCAACTATTTTAGGGCTGAAAAGTAATTCCTGATTACTATTCCAAGAATACCATCCAGCACCAAAACCGTGAGATATTAATACCGCTACTTTTCCATCTCTAATTACTTTTTCCATTTTATTAAATTTTAGTTGTTTAAACCCGTACTACACACAACAATGTGTATAAGTAATGGCACGTTAAAGTTTGTGGCATAATTCAAAAGTTCGGTGTATGTGCCACTACTCATACACTCGTCCGTTGTAGGCAATTAAAGGCTCAGAAATTCATCTACTATCTTATCCCTTGTGCCTTGTTCTGAATACCTGCTATCTACATAATCAAGAAAAGCCTTTAACTGTTCGCTTCGCCCTACAACATTGGCTATATTGCATTGCTGCTTTAGTTCATTTAAGAAAGTTCTGTAACAACTC
>Ga0208644_1001989_pt1 | contig 16587 bp, 6 predicted proteins | sample VirMetDEL_Nov_18_FD_184517 | JGI IMG/M metagenome (GOLD analysis project Ga0208644, IMG submission 184517) | Aqueous microbial communities from the Delaware River and Bay under freshwater to marine salinity gradient to study organic matter... | ecosystem: Environmental > Aquatic > Marine >... | reverse complement strand
CAGGACTATCATTTCTGGCATTAGGAACTGACTCTACCATTACTGATCTTGTTGATGACTTGTTTATTATACTTGAATTATTGAACAGATCAGATCCACCAAACAAACCGTTAGAAGTGTAGTAATGTCTTCCATCAACTCCTTCTGCCGGGAGAACTTCTCCATAATAACTATTTTGACTCCAATAAAAATCATCAAAAGTATTTACAGCAACTTCTTTTGCCTGTATTCCAGTTTTTGATGAGCCAGTTAAATTTTCTCCTGTATATATTTCAACATTAAATTTAGGATATCCCGGTAGATCATAAGTATGGATATATTGACCATACTCAACATTAAGCTGCCCAGTAAAAGAATTGCTTCTACCGATATGAACGTAGGTATCCATAGCGTATGGATGCCACAACTTGCAATCAGTATTTAAATAATGAGCTTCGCTTTCTAGAGTGCTAGCAAGATCAATCCAAGTTAATGATGTTTTAGTTAAGCTTGAAACTATTAAAGGATTACTAGAAAAATTGTAGTCTGGATATACTGGAATGTGTGCCGAAACTTGTTTGTTGTATTGATTTGGAAAAATGTTATGAAATACAGTTCCCGAATGCTCTTTCGTTTCTTGATTTTGAGTATAAAAACTTTTTGCGCCGAAACAATTTACATTTGTATAATGCTTGTGAAGGTTCCATTCGTTTTTAGAGTCGTTTGGGCCTGTAAATGAATATGGATTAGCTATACTAATAGTGTCGCTGTAGCTTAAGTCTGCATTATTGTAATTTACATGTCCATTTAAATAAGAACTGCTGTGATCAATTTGGGCTGTCAAACGCGTTCTATTTAAAAATTGGTAATTATATACTGGATCTCTTAATCCTACTAAGCTCCTTAACCTAGAGTCATAATAATAGTCGGCATATAAATTTTCTGTATCAAACCAGTTTTCATAATTATCAGACGCATATACTATATCATTACGGGAATTAGTATTTACCCTAGGATAAGGGTTTATTAGTAACTCCCACTCCCTTGTTCCTGTAACAATATTACCTAAAGCATCATAAACATAAGTGACTCCAGATCCGGTTTGATATAGTTTTGTAAAATAAAAGCCCGATCCAGATCCTGCCCCAGATGGCCCAAAATTTTGATACCAAAAAGATTTGTGTGTAGGCTGACTTGATCTAATACCATCAGCAGCAAACAGAGGCACTTCTGGAGATTCGACAAAATAATAACCACTTCCAGTTGATGCTCCAGTTTTAGAAAAACCAGAACCAACTGGAACCAAGGGCCATTCTCCATTTACTTTTGATGGATATACATTAAATGGGTTTGGAATTACCTTTTTAACATAATCAAAAGTGCGACCTTCTCTGTTTCTTTGGTAATTATATGAGTTTAACTCGTATTTAAAAGAGTTTTCGTTAAAATCACTTTGGTAAAAGTGAGAAGTTCTATAACCTTTAGGTTGGGTTGATTCGTAAGCTCCAATGCCCATAAAATTAGTGAACCTAAAAAGTGGAATTGTTCCACTGTTTGGGTTTAGTCCATTATAACAATACAAGTCAGAGTCTTGTACTGGTAGCCTTATAGCTTCTAAATTTCTACAAAGGGCAGTTTTTTTAGCGTATTGAGAGCTTGCTCCATTTACAGAAGTAAAAAGTTCTCCATGTTTTGTTCCGTCATAATCGCTATAAAATAAAACATCTATGTTGTAATTGCTGGTTCGATCATTTAAGTTCGATTTTCGATATCCATAAATTGAATAACTGTATTCAGAAAGTGGATGTTCATATCTGTATCCTGTTACTATGGCTCGGTCAAGAAGATCAAAACTATACAAAGGAATTTTATCTTTATAGCCTGTACTAACTATTCTTGCTATGTCATCATTGATATGACTTTCAAAGCTTTCAATGCTTCTTGGTCTGACGCTAGTTGTAAAGGTTCTTAAAAACCCAACTTTCAAAGACGAATCCGCGTTTCCATCTGGACCTTTTAAAATTGAAGCGTCAATTGTTTGTCCGCTCAATTCAGTTAATTCAGCTTCCCATCCTGATCTTAAATTTTTAAAATATTGAGGTATTTCGCCAAATAAATTTTTGAGTTCTGGAACAAAATCTTGAGAAGGAGAAAGTATGCCGAGTTCCTTTGTGTAAGGGGAACTGTGTGAGCCGTTGCTGCCCGCCGGTCCACTGGGCTTAAGATAGTGAAATTCAGTAGATACGCAACCTCTAGGAAATCCATTTATGTAATTTTGTGTAACTGCATCATCCGAAAATTCGTGCAGTCCACGTATACCATCATAAAATCCAGTACCAAATTTTTTATAAGTATTGATGTAGTTTTCTATACCAAGAGGTTCAAATGTGATTTGATCCGAAGTAAATCCTATTCCAAACAAGAAGTAAGTAGGCCAATTTGAAGCTCTCAAAGTCCTTTCTTTTCTTTGAATAGTATAAGAAGTTGGAGTAATCGTTCCCCCATCAACACAACCAACTGTAACGATATCGGACGTATCAAAGCTTTCTTCTGCAAGCTCGTTCCATTCTTGTATTATTCCACTATGAAAATCTATATAATCACTGGTAGTTCTTAAAGCAAGATCTTCTTCATATTTGTTAAGGTCAATAGCATTTTTTAGTTGGTCTATCCTTCTATCCCTTTCTTGTAATGCGTTTATAATTTGACCGGGATAATATAAATAATTATTTGTGTATTGTCTATAATCGTAACCAGACAAAGTGTAAACACTCTGAGCATACTGCCGATACGTATGATTAGTCAAAAAGAGTGATATGCTTTGGGAGTTGTATCCAGAAGCTATTCTTAAGCCACTGTAGCGGCGTTGTACTCCAGTAGCTGTATCAAGCAAATTACCTATAATTCTAATTCTATTGTCTGGCCTGAAAAACAGCACATCATTATCAGCATGAGCTTCAGCAAGAAAATGCGTTGTTCCGACTTCCGAGCTAAATCCAGTGTTAGCAAGAAGACCTTTATGAATGATGTTTCCTTTATAATATTCAAATGGTGGCGGTGGGGACGAAGGATCAAATGATGATAATGTTGGAGCTTGATAGCTTGTAACCGAAGGAGAAGACGGTGATATAGGTGGATCTACTCTTTGGGTATCATAATATTTTTCATATTCGCCACTTTCAAATAATTTTATGACTTGTCCATTAGCAATATCTCCAAGTAGCATTGGAAGATCTGTTTGGTCTGGAGCGTTTGGGTTTGTGCCTATTTGTACCCTTTTGTTTACTACATTGTATTTTACGATATAGTCATTTATTCTTGCTCTTCTTTCTATATCGCACTTTTCAATAAACTTGAAAGCTTTTTGTACATCTAAAAGCGGAGAATTTTCTGTCAACGTGGAAGGAATGTTGCCAGAGTTTTCTTCTGAAATATAAGATTGACCAAAATCACCAAGCGAGTTTCCAATTATATTAGATTTGAAAGTAAAAATATTATAATCTATATTAAAAGTGAGATCAATAAAATCATTTATAAAATATTTTTCTGCATCTGCAAAATCAATCCCTGTATAATTACCATCAGAAAGAGAATTGCCAGCCAAAAAGAAAAGATGAGGCGACTCCTGTCCTAATTCGTCCTTACCGCGATTTAAAGGAAGGTTGTAGGCGTATACAGATCCACTTTCAGCAACATTTTCAAGAGTTTCTATAAATCCATTATAGAAACTTAATGCAGACTCTATTTCTTGATTTACATAATCAAGAGAGCTTGTACCAAAGTAACTCATTAAGACAAAATGGGCTGACTATCCATTCCAGCTATCTTAAGCCATTTGGGGTTTACGCCGGGAGCAGTTTCGTTTGGATCTATCAATGCTACAGCTATGTAAAGACCCTTGTTTGCCCCAGTTTTTACTGTAACGCAGTTTTGTGGCCCATATGAAGCCGTAATTGTCCAATCGCCCCTAAAATACATACCGGGACCAGTAAAAACTGAAACGCCTCCCGGTGCCTGAATTTGAGTGTTTTGCTTCATAGTAGTCCTGTGATTATACCCGTAGCAGACCCAGTCAAAGAGGAACTTAAACCGTTGAATGAAAAAGTTCCGGTTGGAATCGCTGAACCAGTTTCTGTATTAGTTATTCTGATATAAAAATTTGTTTCATTTGACGGCAAGGTAAATGAGCCAGATAATGTTTGATTTGAGTAATCTAAAGTTAGAGGCTGCATATCAAAATCTGAAAAGCCACTTACCCCAGTCCAGTATCCACTAAAGTCAGATCCGTAATTTACGCCAGTAACAGTAAACACAAACGAAACGCTTTTTGCTACTGGAACTTTATTTAATCCAGAAAAAGCTTCGTAATAAAATCCATAATTGATTTCTCTTTTATCTACGGAATCATCAGTATAATCAAATATGCCAGAAGAAAACAAAAATAAATCTTCTTCTAAATTAGAAGCTCTGTTTTCATAAGCCGTAACTTCTTTTGAAATGTCACCTTGACTTGTATGAATAATATATTCTATGTCGTAAGCTTGAGCCGTGCTAGTTAAATGTTGAATGTAGAAATTCTCTGAACCCGTCACGTTGATCGGAAAGTTTCCGGTAAACTTAAAATCTCTAGAAGGTGACACAATGGTTCCAGACAAAATCTTAAATCCAGAAGCGGAACTTGGATTTGTAATTGTTCCAGTTAATGTGCCGCTTGTGTCGAAAGAGGTATTGCTAAATGAAATTGTTGGAGTTGGCTTTGTCGATTTTACGTAAAAATTATTTACCTCTACAGTTAGGTCGTCTGCACATTGATAAAAGAAGTTTTTTATTTCAAAATTTGGTTTTATTCCATTTCTACAAATCAACCCATTATTGAAATAATATCTATATCCAGTTGTAGATAAATCGCCAGACAAGTTTAAAGAATTGACATCATTATAATTAAAAACCAGCCTGTCTTCGAAATCATAAACCTTACCACTTTCAAAAGAAAACTGGATGCCAGTTGAATCTCCAGAAAATCCAAACACAAATCTACCAGAAGAACTAGAAAAATCAAACTTCTTTGAAAAGTTCAACTCTCTAGTTTCCTGCAAACTTCTAAAAGTGTTTCCTGTTATGTTCATGCTTGGAATATGTTGCCAATACTATTGTATAGTCTGGGAGTAATGTGGTAAGACATTACATCTTTTTCTGGAAACTGTCTTGGCCTATTACTAAAGCTAACGCTTATGTTTGCGCCATTTTCATCGAAGTTGATGTTCAAGCTGTTAAGGCCGCTATTTGGAGTAAGATAATTGGAATATTTTCTAAAATCCAAACCAACTAAATTTACATCAAGACCTTGGTATGCGAACTCCACACTTTGTGGCAAGTTTTGAACTCTATTGAGATGATAATTTGTTAATGTATCAAAATTAAAATTATTACCAATAGGATAAGCTACATTGACAATTTCATTATTGCTGTTATCATAAAGAGTTTTTATTTTGTCACTAATCTCACCGTGAACTACTTCAATTGAAGCTAATCCTCCAGCGTTTCCTATACCACCAAGAACAGTGTTTACTTTTCTTGTTGTATCTTGAAACTCGTAATCCAATCTGTAGTAAGCGTAATAGTTTGCAAAAGAAGGAAATGTTAAACTTCTAGTTAAAGATCTGGATGGTATGCTTCCCGTTAAATCAGCGAAAGCAATTTCTTGATTTGTTAAATAGTTTCCCCTATTGGCATAAAAATCATACGCCAAACTTCCAGTATCTCTTATTGTAACATCAAAACTATAAGCTCTTCTAGTCTGAAGACCTTCGTATGGAGGAATTGGCAATCCATCTGAACCTAATTTCTGACCAAAGGCATCAACAGAGCATTCGCAAATTTCTTCAATCAACCTTCGGTCGCAAACCAATTCGCATTCAGAAGGTTCGTTTGCAGACTGACTGCTGGAACTCCACTTTTCTTTTTTATTGTTTACAGTCCTTAAATTTGAAAAGCTTACAAATGCATCGAGAATATTAGGAGCGTAAACATTTACTAAGCAGGGAATACCGTCTTTGTTTTTGTCAATTTTTTCGAAAGCTAAAAATGTAGCATCTCTACCTCTTTGCCCTGTGCTGTTAGGGCTATCTTGAAAAAATGTTTCGCTGCCCATAATTCTAGTAACAAAGTCCTTAGAAAAAGGGTTAACATCTACATCATATTTTTCTGTGACTTTTCTATTGGAAATTTGATCTTTATTTTTAAATAGAGTATCTTGCCTTTGAGTTATTTGATCTACCGATTCTTGTTCGGTTCCCCAAGCGGCATTCCTTTCAAAAATGTGAGTATTATAATTGCCTCCCGCTCCTAAGCTTAGTTGTCCATAATTTCCAGCATTGTACTTGTATATATCCTCATACTTATCTATGGAAGCAATAAGCTGTTCAAAAGGCAAGTCTCTTTTGCCACTACTAATCGTAGAAACTTCTGAATTTGGAACTGTAGAGGCGTCTTGTTTGTAAGAGTAAGAGTATTGGCAGGTTCTTTCGTCAATGAAAAAATTTGGAAACCTATAATATTTCCCTAAAAATTGATTAGCTATACTTTTTTCATATTGCAGAATTTTACTTGCTAAAGTTCGATTGTGAGAAGCAATATAATTTTCTGAGCGAACTGGAATTTTGGAATAACTTGTATTTGAGAAAATTGGATTTTGGGCAAAAAAGTTTTTGCCCTGATCAAGTAGAATTCCATCATGATAATTTGTGTCAGAGGTAAGCCTTCCGCTTGCACGATTATAGTCTAAACGGTCTTTAAGAGTATTTCGAAATACTTCACCCAATCCATAAAAATAACCCCTAGCTGTCGGTTCCCAAAATATAGAAATAGGACCATTTCCTGTATTTATTGGTTTGAACCTACTATATAAACTTAAACCAAAAACCGAAGGCTTTACTCTTCCCGGTATTACAAGTTCGCTTGTCTGGTCAATTGTTATTGGCTTTCCTTTATCTCTAAGAATTAAAGTATTAGGTTTTGTCAAATTTTGATAAGTTGAAGCTTGCATAGTGCCAAGATCACCTCTAACAAGTTTCCAGTTGTAAATGTCTCTTAAGTTTTCGTCATATTTAGCTAAAGCGCAAGATATTAAAAATTCAGCTTCAGTTCTTCCATGAAGATAAGATTGATCTAAATTCAGCTTGTCTATTCCTATATTCTCAGCCAATACTTGTCTATACAAAGTAAAGCTTGTCGCTTTTGTCTGAGACTCTTTTTTAAATGAAGAAACGTGATAAATTTTCTTGGTATTCTCCAAAGAGAATTTTTCATTTAAGCTTGTTACTACAGTTTTGTCTGCTTTATTTATGCTTTCAAAAGCAGTTTTAATTGCGCTGATATCAACGATTGGATTTTTAAGGTCTATTCCGACAATATCAGTATTGTCTGTGCTGTTTATTTTTTTGAAGCTATTCCAATAAAAAGAAAATCCAAAATCTGAACACCAATTATTGAGGACTTCTCTTAGTGTTCCATGATAGTCTCTAAGGTAGTCTGTATTTAAATCAAAAAGTCCATCTATTACTATTCCAGCATTTCTGAGGACAGTAAGAAGCTTTGTAAAATTGTAAGTTACTTGAGGAATCTGACACTCGTTTTCTACAAATCTTTCGTCGCCAACAATCAAAAAGCCGCCACCCCATCTGGAAATTGTATTTTGATTTAGAAATGTTTCGTTTACATCTCTTGTTATTGGCCCGTAAACATTTCCATCTTTTCTGACGATACCATTGTTCACTTGGACTCGTCTTGACTGATTGGAGCCGGGACAAGGTTGGCAATTTAAAGTGGCAGATAAGGTCTTGGTTATTGGCCCAAAAGATAAATTGCTATGAGAATTGGTTAAGCCAACAAATATTTTATCAAGTAAAATTGAACCATCTACATAGGTAAGATTTAATATGTTTGCGCTGCCATCTTTTGAAATTTCATATTCGTACAAAAAGACTGGGTCAATAACAAGCTGATCACCAATTGTAATTACAGATGGACTTAATAAAGAAGACTCTAAAATTGTAGAGTTTATATCGTAAATACCGTTATCTGAGACAACGGATATTTGTATCCTTGTTGGACCCTCGCTAAAAGAAAAGTCTACAGACGCATTGAAGATGTACCCTCCGAATATCTCGTTTGAGCCATCTATATTAATTTGATCCTCTGAAGCTAGTCTTTTAGCCATAAGTCGCCTTTTACCTTAGTAAATATTACACCTTAAAGATTAAAGTATTTACCATTATTATTATAGATATTTGAAGTAAAAATATCAAATTCATTTTCTGACCTCAAAAGCGAATCTGATCTTATAACTTCAAAATCTTGACCCCTTCTCTGCCTTACTCCATTTATCCAAAACTGAGGACTAATCAACTTGTCCGCAAAGTTTAATTCATACGAAGTTGAACCAGTATATCTAGTGAGACCGGAAGCCCTCGGAAGAACAAATACTATGCCGCTACCGTGACCAGAAAACCCAGTGGCTACAATTGCATCTTGCCCCCAAATTGGAACGTGATAATATTCTAATCCTGAAATCAATTTTTGACCATTGAAAAATACATCGTGAGTTCCAGAAAAATCAAAACCAGAAATCTCAAAAATGTTTTGACCAGTAAAAAGTCCAGAATTAGAATCGCCGCTTATTTTATCATAAATAACAGCATCGTCAAAATCATAAAATGAGTCAGAATCAATATCGGTTCCAACTAAACTATAATCGTTGTTTACGTTTGATCCATTTCTTCCTCCAGAAAATTGTGCCAAACCATTGTAATAAAAATTAACATCTTGATTTGTGTAATCCAAGTCCAATCTGTAAACATCCCTACCAGCAAGATATATTGGCAGCACATTCAAATTGTCATTTCTTCTATTAAAAGAATAAATCTCATAAATATCATTAGAATCAAAAGAATAATCTTTGTCTACAAACAAGTAGTTTGAAGCAAATTTTTTCAAATACTCGTAATCGTAATCTATATTAGTTACAGAAATGGATCTATTAGAAACAGAGATTTGATCAGCGGACGTTATTGCTGACAGAACATTTCCAGAAAGCTCTCCAGTTATTCCAGAAAGGTCGCAAATGCTTACCGGCGACCCACAACGCAAGCTTATGTTCTTGCTTCCAATTGACTGATATCCAGTTATACCTGTGCCAGTTACTTGGTTTTGATAAGTTACAGATGATATAACGTTTATATTTTCACTTGAAAAGCTAAAAGAACTTCTACTAATTCCAGTAGCAACAAATGATTTTGCTATTTCATTTCTTTTTGAAATTGGAATATATTTTGAATATATAGCTATATGATCTATATGCCCAGAAATTCCGGCAGTTGATGAGTTTGAAAAGTTAGTGCCTCCGAAAGTAAGAAAGTTTGATTTGGAATAGCTTGTAGGCTTGAATGATACTACATCATTTGTTCGATCTAATATATCATGATGAGCCAAATCCATTACAGAGTTGGTAGCTGTTTTACCTATTGAAATTATGTTTTGAGGGTCCAACTCAGAATCCAGAGTAACAGAAAATGGTAAATTATTTTTACTATATTCCAAACACGCTCTGTTGGCGTCATTCACATAAACGTAAAACCCAGAGCCAGTAAATCCACTACCAATTGTAGATAAAACAACGTTCGGCTTTCCAGTTGAATGATTTTGATAACTAAAATTTACAAATATAGTAAACTCATTTAAATCAATTGTATCGCCAATTTTTAAATTAGCATCACCATCAAAATATCCAGAACCACTGCTAGAAAAAAAGTCTCCGGTTGAAACGCATGAAACAAAAGCTGGATAATATCTGCTATCTATACAACTGTTGGCTAAGGTTTTGCCACTGCCATGAACTTGATTAAATAATACTTCTCCAGAATAACTACTAAAATCATAATACGCCAAAGTGTTTCCAGTGCTTAAACTTTGGTAAGTTAAAAAGTTGTTGAAAGTCGAGTAATTCATTAGTTAACGTTTCCTAAACATGGATTGACTTTAACTTTGTATAAGTCTTCAGTATGCTTGCTAGAAAAGGAATGTGAAGATGATGCGTTTCCATTGAATTGATTTACATCATAATTCTCGGAAACAAGAAGGAAGTTTTCTCCAGTTACCTTGGTTTTAATTTTATTTATAAAACTTTTGGCGTTTGTATTGATTTCATTTTTTAAATTTGAAGTAGATAACTGCTTGTTAGAATTATAACTAGCATCAAATGAAACGTCACAATCCTGACGAGTATAAGTGGTATCATACTCTGTGATTACATAGTCACTATCGTTTAAGCTACTTCTAGCTGCCTTGATTATTTTAATAGGAGCATTTACAGATATAGAATAACTTCCATTTTTTATATCTCCGCTCTTAAATACTTCTGAATTTGTGCTTGTTGAAGATACTGATATCACTCCGTTAGATGGGTTATCTTGCTTGGACAATTCAATTACTTTAATCTTGTCAGCTAGGTAGCCGTCAGTAAAAAGTCCGGTAAATCCAGAGTAAGCTCTGCCGCTAACATAATTTTCTAGATTGCTAGAACCGTAGCTTCCACCCAAGATATTGTCGTAGTAATATTTGTAGGATCTTTTTAGCGGTCTTTGAGCTTGTGGAACATTGTCGTAAGTTATTGTTCCAGTTGATACCAAGCCAAAAGGAGAAATAGTAAAGTCATAATTGATATCAGTGAAATCTCTTATTGGATCATTATTGAAAGAATAATTCTCTGTAAAGTAAACTCCATAATCAACATTAAAAGTTGAATCATTGGTTATATTCAACTCAAGATTAATTTTGGAAGCTTCTTGGTCTTCTGACAATTGATAAAATAATGCGCCGTTAGACAAGTTGAAATTGTTTACGGCTTCTTGTACCATTGAGTCTTGTATAGAAGATACGCCGTTTTCTCTTAATTTGTTTACATACTTTGTTACCGTCTCCCTCAAGTAGTAAAATTCAGTGGCACCTTTGTTTGTAGAAAATTCTATATTGAAAGAAGCTTCTTCTCTAGGAGAGTCAGAAGTTTCAGGGGAAAAGTTGAACGTACAAGTTTTATAAATAGGATAAGTTAAGCTCGATCCATACAAATCGCTATCAGTTCCAGATAATTCTTGATATTTATAAGACTCTTCTACAGAGTATGTTGCCTCAAATCTATTTATGCTTTCAGATTGACTTGAAAGAACTAGATTTTTTTGCCCAGTCTTTTGAATAAAATGCGGCAAGCTATACTGATTTAAATATCCAACTCCAGTTCTTGAGTTTACAAAATTTATGGCATTTTGCAGAGCGTTGGATGAACCGTTTGAAGTGTTGTAGCCTCTAGCAGATACAGTTCTGCTTATTGAAATTTGCCCATCTTCAGTTTTAGAAACGTCGATGTTGTCGGCTGGATCTAGCACTCCAAAGTTTGCCGGGAACAAGCCGCTTTCATAAGCTTCTAGATTAATAGAGAATTCCACCAACCTAGCGAAAGTATTTTCCTGAAAGTCTATTGAGTTTACTTTTACTAAATTATCAAAAATAGTCTGAGTTCCAGAACTTGTATCAACAATTTTTAAATTTTTAAAATTTTGACTAAAACCACTCAGAACGTTGGAAGACTTTTGGTAAAGTCCATCTACTCCTGTAAAATTGTGACCAGTAATTACTCCATCCAAAGTAATAGAACTGGTTTGCCCGAATTTCTTGCCAAAGTTGATAACAGCGTTTGACCTCGTAACAAACGGAGTAGGGCAAGGAACGTTATCAAAAACGTCCACATCATTATAGTAAATTATAACTGCTCTTGACATTATTTTATTGTTACAAAGTTTACATTCATATTATAGTTTAAATTTAGATCACTATCTAAACTATAAGATACGGAGTCTATAAAAACATCATACACGGCTACATCAGTATGATCTACAACAAATTCAAGAGCTTTGTTGATGGCTTGAGCTTCCAAAAGCTCTAAGTTGGATTTCGTTAAGTAGTCATTTTCAAAATTTTCATATATGTAGTATTGAGGCTTTCTTTTTAAAACTACATTTAAGTCAACATTTCTAGTGGAGATTTCGTGATTTTGAAGAACTTGTAATATTTGGCTATTGGTAGAATTCTCTAAATCATAAATGCTATGAACTTTTTGGCCAATTTGATCTGAACAACTTTGATCTATTTTGGCAAAGCCAGTATAAATAGATTCGGCGTCTGAGTATGACTTGTCATAAATCTTTGATAACGAGTAGTCAAAAGAAAGTCTCTCATCATTTGAAACATTGATTGAGCTTTGAGTTGTTTTTAGATAGTTTTGAAATGCAGAACTGTACTGAGCGTCTACTATGTAGTGCTTGCCCAAGTTGTTTGCGAATGGAGATTTAGATCCTGTTAGTTGCGCGTATTTAGATTTTATAATTGAAAACGCAGAACTATTCAATCCAGTATTAAAGTTAAAGTTATAACTTACAGACTCTTCCACTGAAATTTTTCCTTCTTGACCCTCGCTAACGGAAAAGTTTACTGAACTGAAACCACTAATATCATAATTCGGATCATTTACAAAACTTGCCGAATAAGTAACTTGCTTAGAGTTTACGTCTACATCAAAAGTTTTGTTGGTAGCAATACTGTTAATGCCAGACAAGCTAGAAGCTGAAAACGTAGAATCTGGAGAAAACAAATATCTTGAATTTTCAACGTAACCATTTGAACCACTATAAATCCCCCTAACTCTAGACAAAGAGTTATTGTTTATTTCATATAGTGCGCCGGTAATTGCATTTCCTACGGCCCCATTCAAAGCTTTGACTGTTCCATTTTCTACAATGGTGACTTTTCCATCTTCGGAAATTCTAATTTCATGAGCTACGTCTAATCCGTATTTTGCGCCACTGTTTTGATATACATTTGGACTTGTAAGATTATAAGTTTTTGTAAAGTTGAAAGTATGATTTATAATATCATAAGTTTCATTAAAATACTTTTCGCCGCTATTTTTTAATTTAAAATAATAGCCGCTATACTGATTGTTCAAAAGACCAAAAGAAGGCTCGTTGTTAAAAAACCCACTAGCTATTCTTTGAGCAGTTTGAACTGATTCCGTTGTATTGTCTCCAAGGTGAGTAATAGAAAGATTATGTGTAAAAGAATAACTATTATCATCAGAGACATCAAAACTAAAATCTTCCGTAAGATTTTCTACAAAAGCAAGATTACCAGTTAATACGCTATTTTTTAGTCCAGTATAATATCCAGTGTTTGGTAAATTATTTAAATTGCCAGAATCAAAAATTTCTAAATTTACAGTATAAGAAGTTCTTCTTACCGTGTCTTGGTCGCCTTCTGCAAAAGATATGTTCGTTACTCTTCCAGAACCTATACTTACATTGTCTAGTAGTATTTCTTGGTAAGTGTTTCCATTGTCTCCACTTTCGGAACCACTGACAATGATTCCGCTCATTTTTAAAAAGTTTTCAAAAACGCCAGAAGAATTGCCCAAGTTTAAAATATTACCTTCGACAGAAAGGTTTTTTACATTTGCGTAATTAAAGTTTTCTCCAAGAAACCTAGACTCCTTGGAGTAACTTATGACACTAGCATTTGGAAAATTGAACGCCATATTAGTTTGGTATTCTTGCTCTTACGTTTTGTGAGCCGGGAATTGCGCTTATTTTTCTGTTAAACTCTTCTCTTACTTGGCCAAGTTGATTTGTAAATTCAGCCATCAAAGACTCCATATTAGTATTGATCGTGATACCGCCAATATCCAAAGGAACATTAACGTCTCCAGCTTGAATTTGCTGAGTAGCTTGTGCAGCTTCACCTTCTTGGCCCAACGTTGAAATAAGCTGATCGAGTTTTGAAACAAGACCGTTTACTGCGTCAGCAACCATTGAGTTTTCAGCAAAGTTTGGTGCGCCACCGTTTTGAACTGAGTAGCTGTTCTTGATAGCTTGAGAAAGTCCTTCAGGGTGATCTCTGCGAATCAAACTGTCCAAACTGGCTGGTTGACCAGCAGACCTGTAGTAAGTGCCAATTCTAGGATCAAATGAACGTATTGCGCTTCCTGTTAATCTTCTTTCTGTTTTTCTTGCTAAAGATTCACCACCAGCTAGATTTGGAATAAAGCCAAGGGCAGCAAGCCCTTCGGCGTTTACCCGTGGAGCGAGATCAAGTGTACCGGGGGGATTTCTAAGTTCTCCTGCTCTTACTTTTGCTGCTTCTATTTTTCTTCTTTTTGCTTCGTTTTGTATTGAGCTTTTGTAAATATTAGCCAAACTTTGAGCAGCTTCTGGAGACAATTTTCCACCACCCTGCTCCAAGGCGTCAGCCACTATCCCTGAATTGTTATTAATGATGGCTCTAGCAAATTCAACTGGATCTACATCAAGTATGTCTTTTCCTATGTTTTCTTGATATTTTTGTGCTTGGCCAATCCATTTTATTACTGAAGGATTGTTTACTGGATCTTTTTTGAACTCTTCGACTTGTTTTAATATATCTTGAGCATGAAAAGGAGCAGTTGCTTCATAAGCAGCCTGTTTAAACTCAGGCGAAGATAAATATTCTTTATATTTTTTTTCTTTTATAAAAGCGGACAGTCTTGCGGCACCCTCTTGATATTGTTTTGCTCCACTTAATTCTCCTATTCTTTTTCTGTATCCAAAAGCTGCCTTTTCGTCGCCTCTTTCGTTGGCTAGTTCAGCTTTTAACTGCAATCCTTTGATGATTCTTTGCGTTTCTATAAACGCTTTGTTTTCGTAACCTGTTTCTGAGAATTGTTTTTTGTATCCAGCTTTTGACGCAACTAATTCAGCATTTTTTTGAATGATTGCGTTATTTACTTCATTTGCTTCTTCTAAAGCTGCTGACTCTATATTTTTTGTGGCAACTGCGACTTTTGCAAGTTTCAGAGCAGAACCTCCCCCCGTAAACTCCAAGGCTGTAGTTAAAAGTGGATTACCACCTAAGTCTCCATACTTATCAATCTCTTCGTTAGTAACACCGGCAAACTTCTGAACTCCACCTATCGCAAGTTGACCACCAAGGTCCGCTATAGCAAGTGCGCTAGTGGCCCTACCAACCTTACCAACAGGGGACTTACCAACAGCCTTTAATGCTCTACCAACAGACTTACCAACAGACTTTAATGCTCTGGAGCTTGTCTTTAGATTTGGGTTTAAAGTTTTAGCTCTTTTAAATAGCGAATTGGCTCTTTTATCTAATTTTGCAGCCTTTTCTTTAAAACCATATTTATAAAGCTGATCGGCTCGTTTCCTAAGATTTTGTGCTTGAGAAAATACTTTAGAACCTGTAGCCTCTCTCGCAAGTATATTTTGAGTTCTTGTTGACGCTCTCCCGACTGTTTGAGTTAATGCTTTAGGCCCTCCTGTTTTTATTATTTCTCCTCTTTTTAAGCCCTCTTTTAAAATGTTTTTATTTAAAGTAGCTTTTCCTGTTTTATTTATGTCTGTTATATTTCTCTTATTAAGACCAGTAGCTACTTTTCTGCCGTCTGAATATGCGTTAACTGACCCATTTTTTAATTTTCTAAAGACTATATTTTTGCCAGCTTTTAGTAGCTTTAAAAGAGGACCAATACTTGCAAAGTTTGGCACAAATCCTCCAGCAGCATATGGATCGAATCCATGAGCGGAAGAAAACGCTTTGGCGTAATTTTTTCCAGCCTTGGAAAACGATGGAGGCATGATTGCTGGTTGACTCATGCCGGGAAACTGCTTTACAGTTTCTGCGGTATTGGCAACAACTCTTCCTGCGCCGGGGATATTCATTCCGAATACTCTACCAGCATTGTATCCACCAGACAATGCAGCTTGCTTTTCTGCTCTAGCAGAAGCAAATGACGGAATAAAGCCTTTGGCTTGCCCCGGGGCAGTAGCAGACGTAAAACTCTCCCTAGCTTTGGATGCTGCAAAAGAAGTTCCGTATCCCTGTTCTACAGCTTTTCTAAAAACTTCGATACTGTCTTGAAAAGCTTTGGCTGTTTTTTGCTCTTTTGTTAATAACTCTTCTTCTTTTTGAGGAACTCCAACCTGCTCTTTGACAGATCCAAGCAATTTATCTTCAGCATCTTTAGCTCGTATACCTCCTGTAGCTTGAGCAATTAAAGATTCTGTCAATGATTTTGGATCGATTGCTTGACCCTGAACGGTTCTTCCAAATCCACCAATAACAGCAGATTGCCTTTTTGCAACTTCTTCAAAATCTTTTTGCAAATTAAAATCTTCTAAAGATGCTTCAACGTCAGCTTCTCTGCCCATTCCTCTAAGAAACTTTTGATAATCTTGAAATACGCTTATTCTTTGTTCAGCAGTTCCAGTACCAGATTTCAAAAATGAAAACGCTTCCATAGCCCCTTCTTCTTGGTCTCTTCTATTTTCTGGAGTAGCAAAAGAGTTATATAAAGCTTGAAGATTTGGCACACTCTTTTTAGCTTCTTCGGTTAAAAGAGCTATCTCTTTTTTTAGTGGAGCTAAAATATTGCGTTGCTGTTTTTGCAGTTCAGTTATTAGTTTTAATTCTTCTTTTCCTCTTTTGGTTTCTTCGAAAAATTTATTAAGAGCTTGA
>Ga0208644_1001988_pt1 | contig 16612 bp, 10 predicted proteins | sample VirMetDEL_Nov_18_FD_184517 | JGI IMG/M metagenome (GOLD analysis project Ga0208644, IMG submission 184517) | Aqueous microbial communities from the Delaware River and Bay under freshwater to marine salinity gradient to study organic matter... | ecosystem: Environmental > Aquatic > Marine >... | reverse complement strand
ACCTTGTGATAGTAATAACCAATCTCTTTGTTCTTTAGTATGTGTTTGCCACCATTCAGTTCCTTGCCATTCATAATCTTCAATATCTCTATCTTCTAATATGCTCTCTAACCATAATGAATACAGTTCATCTTCTTCCATCCATGGTTGTACTTTTTTTACTTTGGCAAAGTTATCTACTAAAGCATCAAATGGATTTTTAAAACCTGTTTTTATATCTCCATCTATTTCTACATAGTTACCAAGCCATAAAGAATTATTCCAATCTTCTGCATCTTCATTAATACTTCTTATATCTGGCATACCAGTAGTAAAGAAACCAGCTAAGTCATCATCACTTGCTTTATAACGAATAAACATATTGGTTCCAGGAATACTGAATACTAAATACTTTTGACCTGATTGGTCTTGCCATATTTGTGAACCCATACGACCTGTACTAACACCTGTTCCACCACCAGTAGTTCCACCTGTTCCTCCACCTGCTGGACCACTAGCACCATCTGTAACTTGTCCTAGTATTTCATCTAAAGATTTATCTGAACTAAAGTCTGATTGTTCTAAACCATCAAACTCTGGTAATTCCCAACCCCATTTAAAACCTTCTGGTTTACCTTCTTCTGTTGATATAGCCCATGAACCACTATCATATCTACCCCAATACATTGCTCCAGTTCCACCACCACCTGTTCCACCAGTACCACCATCTCCACCAGTACCACCATCTCCATCTGGTGCTTTATAATTAGGTGCTTCTTGTGGTGTTTTAAAGAAATCTCCAGTACCTAACATATCATCTACAGCATTAGGGTCAATACCAGTAACTGGTTTGCCATTTCTATCGTATAAAGTTACTGTTGGTTTATTCTTTTCTTTATATGCTGCTGCATCTGCTGCTGATGAAAAAAACTTTTTAGGTTTTAACATCAGTAATTCTCCTGCTTCACTTTCAGGTACTGACCTAGCGTTACCATCTATATCATAAATAGTTATTGTTTTTTCTTGAGATGTTTGAGGTGCTTGTGTTTCTTCTGGAAACCCTGTTTCTGCACTAACTTGTGTAGATTGTGCAGTAGATTGTATATTCTTAATAGCTTTAACTAACTCTTCTTCTTTAATTGCTGCTTGGTCAGCTTTAGGTAACATATTAATAACTGCTTCTTTAGCTGCTTTAGCAGCAGCAATAGCAGCTTGTTCAGCTTGTATATTTTGTGCAGCAGTAAACAATCTTGTATCAGCAGCACTAGCTTGTTTAGCAGCTTTTCTAGCAGCTACTTGTTGTTCATATTGAGCTCTAGTGATTGTTCCTTCTATTAACTTTTTAAGTAAATCGTAATTATCTGCCATTAGCTATTTGTTCCTGCGTATAAATCCTGTGCTATTCTACCATAAACATTCTCAAATAATGAGTTATGTATTCCTTTAGTTAGTTTATAACCTATAGAGTATTTATCTGATACGCTATCCTCTGTAAAACCTTGCCAGAAATCTTTACCAAAACTACTCATATCTACTTCTGATGGTGCTTTTCCAAAACCAGAATTTGCAGCAGCAACACCTAATCCTCTACCTACATCTATAGCTAATAAACCTAATTCATAAGCAGTATATGCAGCTAATGCTGGTGTTGATATTGCAGCTAAACCTAACTTAGGTAGTAATCTTTTTAATCCTAATTCTATTGCTACATCTCCAGGAGCAAGTGCAGTTATTGTAGTTCCTCCTACAAACTTCCCTGCTTTCTTTGCAAAATCTAATGCAGTAGATGCAATAGCAGAACCTATCTTAGGATTTTTAATTAACTCAATTACTTCTGCTGCTTTGTCAGGGTCTATATTTTTAGCAATGTCGCTTAAGTTTTCTCCAATATTTACTTGGTTAGGTACTGCAACTTGATTATTAATATTAAACAATGCTTGACTTGTTGTGTTCTTTGGTTTATTAACTTTAATAATCAATCTGTTAGGTAATTCAATACCTTTTTCTGTAGCTTCTTTAATTAATTCTGCAGGAGCATTATTAATATCTCCAATTAATTGTGTAGCTATTGTCCAAACATCATCCTGTATTCTGCCAGTAAGTTTACTCCAGTTACCTGTTTCCCAATTCCATACATCAACTTCTCCTAAGTCAGGTATCTTTGCTAACTCTTCTAAAAATCTAGTAGATGGTCCAGCGTGAAATATATCTCCTGCTGGTGGGGCGAAACTAAATATATCAAATCCATTATCTACTGGTACATTTTGATTTCTAGCTATATTTAATAATCTAGTTAATACATCTTCTTGACCCATAACATTTGGTTCATAAAAATTAATTACATTACTATGCTTATCTTCTAATTTGGATGCTTCTTCAAGAAACTCTAAAGTATTAACATCAAATAAACCTAATTGTTGAACTGCTCCATTTGCATCTGAATATTGAGTTTGCATAATATTAAAATTTTCTCCAAAAAAACTTCGTATTTCTGTCGCAGGATTGAGCCATGTTTGATTAGGACCAACAAATATTTCAGCATATTTACTGTTTAAAATTGCTTCTGCTGAATTATTAATTGATTGAATGTTACCTGCTTGTAAAGATGCAGTTTTTTGTATTTCATTTGTAAGGTCTTGAAAAGTATGAAATAAAGCAGCAACTTGTTTATCAAGCATAGTAACAAAATTAGGATTTTTTACCCATTCATCAAAATTTAAAGTAGTGTACATTTTTGAACCCTTCCTTAAATTATTAAGAAGGTCTATTGAAAACTCTTTTACATTTTTATATTTACCAACAGGTATTCCAGCTACTTCTAATCTTGTTAAAAATGTTCCTCCTTCTTTTCTTTTATAAGTATCTAAAATTTCTGTAAACTCATCATCCATTAATAACCTTAAAAATTGTGATGTATCTCTAAAGGTGTAACTTTCTGTAATTACTGTTCTTAATGTTTCTACTAAAGGTCTAAATGTTTTATATATTATTTCATCATATATTTTTACTATATTTCTTTGACCATGAATATATTCCAACCAATTATTAGTTCTATAAAAATTATTTGCATCAACTACATTTTCACTATCAACAAGTTTGGTTATTGTATTAATAAAATTAGTATCTACATATTCAGAAACTTTATATTTATCGATATGAGATATTACATCTTTTAACATTTCTATATCATTTTTGCCAGACATTTCTGCATTAGAAATTACATTAGGTAAATCTAACATAAACAACAATAGATTATCTGGTACTTCTTGTCCTAATTTTGCAATAAGTTTTCTGAAAAATTCTGAACCTTCTTCTGTACCTCTAAAACTTGGTTTATATTCAACTTCTTTAAATTCATTTATAATTTTACTTACTACATCATTATTAATTATTCTTATGTAGTCATCTGTGCCATTAAAAAATTCCAACATATTAAATATTTTTGTTGTTATTGTTCCAGCAAAAGTTGCACCAGTATCTAACAATATTGGTATTTTACGATATGCAGATAAATCTTCTACAATTCCATAATTTTTGCTTTGTACCTGTTTATTTAATAAATCAAAAAACCCTAACAAAAAATCATCCAGTTTATCATCTGGAACCATATTTATAAATGATAATTTTACATTTCTATTTAACCCTGGGTGCGTATCATTTCTACTAATTATTCTTGACACTAAAATACTAGGAAGTAAATTAAAATTTTTTCCAGATGTTGTAGTAGCAAGTTGTAATATTGATTGTATTAAATCATTAAACTTCATGCTACTTCTCTGTTAAAGCATAAGATATTTGTGATAATAAATTATCATACTTTTCGTTGTATTGATTTACTCTTATCCACTCTATATTTTTTTGATACCATAAATCAAAATATTTTTCATCTGCTAATTTCTCTTTGTCATATAAATCAACAGGGTCTTTAGTTTCTGACACCAAACCCCCTCAATATATCTATAGCAGTTTTTTGGTCATCAGTTAATTGTATGTATTGACTATCAACATTAAAGTCATTGCTAATATCTGGTAAATTCTTTGCTCTTCTTTGAGAATTTACAGCAGCTTGTATCATAGCCATAACTTGTGATGCGTTCCTATCACGAGAGTTATTAACTTCTACACCTTTATTCCAAAAATTTTTTTCTGGACTTCCAAACATATTTTTAATACCTTGACTTCTTCCTTGTGTTTCTACTGTAATGGGTTTTCCTGGAACAGTTGTTCCACTTTTTCCATCATCCACAGGGCGTGGACTACCTTCAATGGGAGGTAACATAGGCACATCTTTACTTATAGGAACAATTCTGTTGTTCTTATAATCTTCATAATACTGTAAAGCTAAATCAAAATCTTCTTGTCTTGGAGCATAAGTCTTATCTCCTTTTTGTATATAATCTCTAATAGGTGGATAGGTCATCCAAAAAATAAATGGGTCTTTACCTGCTTTTCTATGCCAATCTATTTTGTGTTTAGCCCATCTCATCTGAAACATAATGTCTTGATGCAACATCTCTGCAAAATCATTTGGTGTAAACATACCAGTTATATTTTCTTTAGCCATGAATGCTTGTAGTTCTCTGTCTGGTTGTAAATCTTTATCAAAGTTAGCAAGATTGTTTAATTGCAATACACCTAAATCTTTATCGTATCCACTTTCAGAATTGAGATTAATAGCACCATGAACCATATTGCTTTCCATTTGTGCAATAGCTAACAATACTGGTATATCCTTATCATCAAACCCAACCTGTTTAAACAAATATATTAATGTTCCAGGTTCTAGTTTTATTTTATTTACTTGCTCAACTGTTTCTTGTTCAGCAGGTGGATTAATATTTTCTGGTGGAGTTACTTCATCTGGGTTCATTATCTTTTCACTCCTGCTCTAAATAAGTTAGATAAATCTGCAACTGTTTGTGCACCTCTAGCTCTAGTTTCTTCTGCCATAACTTGTTGTCTTGCAGCTTCTTCTCTAGGTGCAAATACTTGTTCTTCAATACCAGCTAAATCTTCTGCAAGTTGTTCTGCATCTGGTTCTTGTGCTGGAGTACCAGCTATGAAACTACCACCTGTTGGCATATTAGGGTCAAAGATAATCTTGCCTTCAGTAGCTGGTGCAAGTCCTTGTAGTTCTTGATTATATAAACCAATCCTTGAACCAATCTTATTAGTAATATAATTCTTTTCTTCTTGTGATAAGGGAGCACCTTTTCTTGCTTTAGCTTTAGCTAGTAAGTCATCAACAATATCATCAAGCTGCGTATTTTCTATAACAGGTTGTCTAACCTTAGCAGACTTTCTCACACTAGCATCAGTTCTTAAGATACCTAAACTTTGTACCCAATCTAATTTACCACCATTGTTCATAGAAAATTCCATTAATCTTCTAATACCTTTAGTAAATTCTTCATCAACCATAGAACCTTGTGTCTTGCTTAAATCAATTAAACCAACACTAGCCATTTGGTTTTTTAAAATAATTCTTAATGCAGGTGCTATATCTCTAGCAACTTCTCCTGCCATATATGGATAATAAATAAAGTTATATCCTTGATTAGTTAAATATTCTTGTGCATCTACTTGCATCTCTCTTGTAAGATACGCACCTGTTGCTTTATCTAGCTCTGTAACTTGTACAGTATATTTACTTTGGAACCCATCTCCTAATGGTTTATTAGCATCTACGCCACCAGATAATATATCTAACACCCATTGGGTAACTGTATCTTCTGATGCTGCTGTTCCAGGTCCACCTTCTTGTACTGGAATTACTGGTCCTACTGCACCAGTTCCTCTAGGTATTGTGTAACCTTTTGTTGTTTCACTCATCTGCTAAATCTCCTATGCCAAATGTAGTAATCTCATTATAAAACACATCATTGAAAACTGGTAGAAACTCTGGAGTTTCTTCTGACAACATAGCACCATACTTATACAAGTTATCTCGTAATAATTGTGCTTCTTCACTTTTTTGTGTTCTTAACCATACTATAGCATCTTCTTTTAATGGTATCTTCTTAGCTATTTGTATTCCTTTAATTATTGAATTTCTATAATTAATGTAATCTTTCATTGGTTCATACAAACCTAATGATTTAGTTCTGTCATCTTCTATAGCTTGTTCAAGAATTGGTATAACTAAATCCCAATCAAAGGTATCAGGTATTTCTTTTCCTGGTAACAATGTTGCTACTTGTGCAGGGTCTACTTGATAAGCAAGTGGAAACATCTTTCTAAGTGTTAATTCTAATTCTGCTTTTTCTTTTTTCTGTTCTTCAGGACTATATCTGTTAGTGTCCCATTTCATTTGGTATCTTTCTAACATTGCTCTTTCAACTAAAGATGCAGCATAAGTAGATGCTCTCCAATAAAACTCTTCTTTATTTAATGGAGTAATATTTCCTAAACCTTTTTGTATTCCATAAGATGTGTAATCTATTTCTCCTGAACCTAAGCCATCAAAGAAATATAAAATACTGGAACCATAGTCAGCATATAATTCTGGGTTATCCATTAAGAACTGATACTCTGGTTTTGTTCTAGCCATTGGTCCACTTTCAGATATAGCCTTACCTTTAAGTTGTAACTGTGCAGTAGTAAAAGAAGTTTCTAAATCATAAGTATCTAATCCAAGTAATCTAACAATGTCTAATGTCGCTTCATAGTCTGCTTGTTTGCTACCCATAGTCAAAGCATATTGTTCTCTTAAGTCTTGATAGAAACCATGAATAATTCCTAACTCTACAAAGCTATTCCAAACAACACCAGATGTTTCATTTTGTTTTCCATACCAATCATTAAAGGTATCGTTCTCTGTGTTTATACGATATAACACATTTACTTTTGGTACCAATGGGTTTATGTTTCTATCCCATGCTTTAAGTTGGTATATGTTATTTCGTATAGTTGCTGCTGTAGTAAATAAAAACTCTGGGTCATCTACTTTATCTGGATATAATATTGCAGCTATCTGTACTGATTGTGCTGTAGCTGTTGTATATAAATCTTCATCAAATCCTTTAAAACCTAACTTATCTGCAACTGCATTAATAATATTCTTACCTGTAGCTGGTATGTTTTCTTCTACAAGTATTTCTCCTACTAAATCTTTTAAATCCCCAACGCCACTTTCAAATGGAAGTCCAAACTGGAATATGGTTCTTTCTAACAATCTTCTAGTTTCTGGATTATCTGCTGTTAAATAACCTACTGGTATTGCTACAACTGGTCCTAATGGTGGAAACAAACCTCCACCTGCAACACCTAATGCTGATATTGGTAAACTTCTTTTAAGTATTATGTTGCTATCTTGTATGCTTATATCATCTTTCCATAATCCTTCGCCTTCAGACTTAACATAGTTCTCTAATGCAGTTCCACCTACAGGAATAATTAAATACTTTTCTCCAAACTTATCTGAATAGATATAGTTATTCTCTACACCTTTTCTATAGGCAAAACCAACTTGTGCTATTGCTCTAGGATTAGCTGCACCTAACTGTGTCCATCTACCTAATACTTCTCTATATGCTTCAAAGAAAGGTAAACCAACTTTGTATGCTTCTGCTAAATAACCACGCTCTAACAAGTTATATAACAATCTATTGTGTAATTCAAATGCGTATGCAGAAGATGTTTTATTCAAGTCATTGAATGTCATATTGCGTACACTATCAGTTCTAATATCATCAAGGTCTAACATTGTATGATATTCAAGTTCTGTAAACTGTGATACTACACCACTCTTTCTAGCATTATTAACTACTAACTTTCCTGACTTACTATCAACCATTGCAAGTATGCCAGACCTTTGCATAAACTCTGCTACTTCATCATACTTAGCATTACCCATACCTAATGCTTTTCTTAATTCTTTAATTGTTGGTGTAGGGTTTTCTTTAATTAATGCTTTAAAATCATTTGTAATTCTAAAAGTATTTTTATCTGTACCTGCATGTAATTGTTTTAATGCACCAATAAATTGTTGGTCTTGTGATTTATCTAATACACCATCTACTAAAACATTTCTTCTAGGTAATGATGAATAGTATGTACCTATCTTTGTATTCTCATCTCCTAATCTAATTCTTCCTGCAGTTTCTAATGAATATGCTTTATTTTCTGCATTGTTTAATAACAAATCAAGTTCTAATTGATTTTTAGATACAGACTGTAAAACTCTGGGAGAATATTTATTGTCTGGATAGTAAGCAACAAATGTAACTGCATCATCTGTAACAGATAATCTTTGTCTAACTACTTTCTTCATTACTTCTTCTATCTGGTCAAATGGAACTTCAGCATCTAATAAGTTTCTTTTAACTGATGCAATTAATTCAGCAGGTAAGTTAATAACATTCTCTGGGTCGTAGTGTGCATCTAGTATATCTTGTAACGCTTTGCGTGTACCAAAGACTAAGTTGCTTTCTAAGAAGTGATAATATGCTTGTTTAAATGTAGGTATTCTTGATAACGCTGCTTCTGATTGTCCAGCAACAAAGAACAACGCATCCATAAATTCTGCATAACCTTTAGCAAAACCTTTCTTACTTACTTTTCTAACGCCAGGTACTTCAAATGGTAAGTCATCTATAACTTCATACATCCAAGGAGTAATCTCTTCTTTTATTTTTTTCTTATTAATTTGTTTAGCTACATCTAAACTTCTAATATTTGTTCTACCTACCATGCCTTGTGCTATAACATCTATAAGATTTTGTTGGTTAGCTGTAAAGTTAGAAATTAACATTCTATGATGTTTTACAAAGTCTAAGAAATCTTCTTGAGATTGTATTACTGATACAACTTGAGAACCTTTATCAACGCTTCTAATAGATAATATCTTTCTATTCATATCAGTTATCTCATCCATTAAGTATGGAGTTCTTTGTATTAAATCTACAATCTCTGCATCACTTAGGTTTTTTGTCATAGCTTGTGCAACAACTGGCATAAATGGGTCGTGTGCTATTTGAGTTACAAGATAATCTATGTATGCTTCTACATAGTCATCTTCTAGTTTCAATTTAGATACACCAGTTACAACTTCTTCTGCAGTTGCATACTTACGAATATTCTCCCAATCTCCTCTGTTTTTTCTAAATACAGAAGTAAATCTTGGGTCCCTTTCATATAAGTCTTGAACTTCAGGCAAACCAAACTTAGCATTATTTTCTTTTAATGCACCTAATGATTTTCTAATAAAGTCTGGATATTTCTCATCCAATACTTTTGCTGTTGTTCTAAATGGTCCAGTTAATGCTGTTAATGGTTTAAAATCTGGATTTTGTGCTTGTATTAATTTAACCATTGCACCATTAGGGTCATTCCAAATTAACTTTAGATACTCCCAAGGGTCCCTAAATATAGATGCTAAACCTCTAGCACTCATTCTTAAGTTACCATCTGTTGTAATCTTTAATGGAAATGCAACTCTTGTTACTAGCTGTAATGGCATCCATACTCTACTGATAAATGTAAATGCTATATCTGTAGCTTTAAATGGAATTTTCTCTGCACCATACTTAAATAGCCATGATGGGTCTGTTGCTCCTTCTTCTATTACTTCTCTAAGTTCTCTACCTAATGGAGTATTAAAATCAAAAAATGTACCTAACTTACCTTCAGCAGCAGCATCTCTTACTGCATCTATACTTTCTTCATAAGCATTAGTTTTATATATTTTATTTCTTAATCTTCTACGAAGTGATGTATAACGAAGTGTAGCTTTAATATCAGGAACATTAATAGTTAAATCCATAGCTTGACCTGCCATAGCTAATGCACTTTGTACTGCAGCATCTTTATCTGTTTCAGATAATAAAGTATTAGCAAACTGTGCTCTAGTTATAGGGTCCATGCCTTCTTGCATAGCTGCTCTTTCATAGAACTTATCACTTAATGTTGGTCTATATGTTCTACCTCTTTCTCCAAATCCTCTTACATCATCTAAATGTTCTTTAAAGAATTGTTTAATTTCATTATCAGATAAACCAAATGTGTACTTAAGTTGTAATGCACCTTCTTTTAAAATTAATTCATCATAAAAAATATTTTGAGCACCTCTATAATTTTTGTTATATATTTCTGTGTAAAAAGTTTTTAGTAATTCATCTATTTTATTTTCTGGTATAGAAAACATATAACCAGTTTTAATAAAAGTATCTACTGCTCTTTCTGGTTCAGTTACATAAGCCCATGGTCTTGATGGTATTCTTGGGTCTGTACCACCAAATATATCTTTAAAACTTGAATACAATGTTCTAATAGGGTTCTTAGATTTTCTACCACCACCACGCATATAAGTAGCTGTATATTGATTATCAGTCATAGCAGCATACATATTGTCTAAGAAATTATCGTTTAATACTTTTGCTTGTAAATGAAAATCATTAGCACTTGTTAAATTATTTCCTGCAAATCTTACATCTGATATTAAACCACCAGTCAAACTTTCTTTAATAATATTAAATGTTTGGTCTGGATTGTTTACAATCTTCATAGCAAGGTTAGGACTAAAACCATTTCTTGCTAAAAATAACATTACTGGTGCACCTTCATCTACTGCTTGTCCAATAGCATCTGCCATTAGTTGTATAGTTGGGTCTTTATCTATCCAGAAGTCTGCTACCTTACCACCAGCTTTTATATAATCATCTAACTCTTTACCAACGCTAGTTAATACCTTACTTGTTTCTGCTGACTTTCCACCAATACCTACACCTGGTAATGCCATAGTTGGGTCTAATGCAACCATTAATCCTAAGTTGCCCATAAAACCTATCCATGCGTTCCAACCATGTTTAGGGTCAAAGTTTAAATCTGATATTTTTTCTTGTTCTGCAGATAATAAAGCGTTAAATTTAGTTTCAAATTCTTGGTCAGTCATACTTGTTTTTTGGTAAGTATCAACTAACTTAAATATCTCTCCTTCAGTTTCTAACTTAATATCTGTAATAACATTATTTAATGGAGAATATTCTCCACCTAAAGAACCTGTAAGTGTATAGCGTATAGTATCTCCTGGTGTTGCTGGTATGCTATATTTCTTAAAACCTTCTCTACTTGCCATAGCTTGTTGAAAATAATCATTACTACCAAAGTATGTTTCTATTCCAGTTGGATTAGCAGAACCATATAGTTGATTAACTGTATCTATATAAGCATCTAATTGTTCTTGCAATGTTAATGGTCTATCTACACCATCTTCTTTTATTTTTAAATTTTCAGAAAGAACACTAGGAAAATGTTGTTTAATAACTTCTAAATCAGTTTCAGCAAATTTAAAATCTTTTTGTGTATTAAGAAATGTTTTACTATCTGTAACTAATGCAGGTATTAAATTTAATGCTTCTGATGAAAACTTTACTCCAAATTTTTTTTCCATCTCTTCCAAAGAATATCTAGCAGCTACTGCTTGTATTCCTTTCATAAAAGATTGTACTTTCCAAGTTAATGGTATTTCATTATCTTCTGTTTCTGGGTCGCCAACAAATCTTGAAAAATCTCTATCTAAATCTTTACCTTGTTCTGCAGCTAATTTTTCAAGTTCTGCTTTACTAGCAACACCATAGCTATTCATTAATGCAACTTGTGCTCCTTGATACCAGGCATTTAAACCTACAAGTAATGAATTAACTACTGTACTTTTTCTTATCTGACTTTCGCCAAATAATTCTTTTTGAGTTTCATGTTGTACTTCTTTAGCATTAACATAAGCATCTTTAATTCTTGCCCAGAATTGATTGCTTCTTTTTTTATTAGGTTCTTCGTTTGGGTCAGGTATTTCTGTTTTAGTATCTTTCCATAGGTTATAAACATCTATATTAGTTAAACCCATTGAAGCAGCTGCGTATGGTAAATCACTACTTTCATTTGGAAGCATAGATTGAAAAGCTAATGTCTGATTACCTAGTATTTCTATTTCTGCATCTGACATTGCATTCTTTGCAGCATCAACTGATTGTTGTTCAAGAGTTTTTTGTTCTTGTTCCTTAAGCCATTCTTGACCCCACCTTAAATAGAATGACATTAGTTAAACCTATATTTTAATTCTGGGAACCTATCTAGTAAAAGTTTTTTTGTTACTTGCGTTTCTGACACAGGTTTTGGCATAACAGCAGGTTCTGGTATATAACCAGGTTGGTCAGGAAATTGTGTTGGTGTTTCAAAAATATTACCTTCAAATTTTGGTAACTGTGAAACATTAGGCATACCACCTGTTGCTGCAACTTGTGCATCTATAGCAGCAAGTTGATTTTCTATTGCTGCTGATTGCCCTGTTGGGTCGCCTTCTGCTCTTGGTGGAACCACTAAATCTTGATATGCACCATCTACTGCCATATCAGTAGCTTGTTTAAACGACTTTGTTTTTCTAACCATAAAACCCTCCATTCTCTATATCAAATCCTAATGATATGCTTAGATATACATTTGGTATTGGAGTAGGAATAATATAAGTTCCTAGTGGTATATCTCCTGTTTCTACATCTGGTCTAATTATAGGAACTACACTAATTATAGTTTCCTCTTCAGTTGGAAAAGTATCAAAATTCCAATCCTCTTGGTTAATAATATCAATAAATCTTTCATTAATATTTTCAAATTCTTTAGCCAACTGGAACTCCTGGAGGTATTCCTGGACCTGCAGCTAATTGTTCTGGTGGTAATCCTCCACCTAACTGTGCAAGTACAGAAGCTATATCTTGTTCTGCAGGAGCAGCAGCAGCTTGTGCTTGTAACTCTTGCGATTGTACTTCTTCTTCTGTATAAAACTCATCTAGTATCTGTGTCATGTTCTGTGGATTTTTTCTAATCTCTTTCGCAGCAATACTTGCTTTAATATTACCTTGTGCTGCTTGAGCCATTAATGCTTCAAATAACACAGTTTCTGCTTTTTCAGCATTTACTCTGTTTTGTATTTGTGATATGTTATCTAAACCATCAAGGTTCTCTTGTAATGTTTGCATATCAATAACGCCTTGTTGTTTGAGTTGTAACCCAGTAATAATTTTCTGTGGTTCATCAAACCCTGCCATAACACCATACACTCTTCGTGTTTGATAAACTTCTGCTATATCTGATTTAGGTACATAGGTTTCTTTAAATGCAGTTCCTTTTCTGAAACCTGCAAGTGGTTTACGCATACCACTATACATAACCTCATCCCACTCTAATCTCTTAGCATCAAGTTGTTCTAAAGCATCTTGCATTATTGTTTGATACTCTCGTACATGTAAGGAAGAACTTTGACCTAGTTCCTCTAATCCTCTACCAGTTACAAACGCATTAGGCGATTGTCCATCATCTGATACTGGATAAGCAGAACCTAAACGCAAGTGTCTTTCTAATCTATCTATCTGTTGGAACAACTGATAGGGTAAGTTATTTACTGGTTTTGATACTTGACTACCAGGAGTTAAGTAATTAACAGCGAACCTGCCCTTTCTATATTGTCCACTTTCTATCTCGCCAATGATGTTGGTTTCTGTAAACACAGCATCTTCCATTGCAATGACAGATAGAATATTAATCTTCGCCATGTTAGCCATTAAGCCAATAACATGATGAAATTGTCCTTGCATTTGGTCAAAATTAAAACGCTTTGCTATAACAAATCGTGGACCAGACTTTAAAGGGTTAGGTATAAAATCTAATATTATTTTATTTTCTGGAAGAAAAACATAAGTTCCTTCTTCATCATAATATTCTGCAACAACTTTTCCTGAACCATCTTGGTTAGCCCAAGTCTTGTCGTAACTAGAAATATATGCCATTGTATTATATTCAGAACTAACTTCATCCATAATGACATTGGCAAACTTAGGATATTGTTTCGCTAATACAGCGTGAGGTATTCTTTGCAATACTGCTAATTCTTTAGGTTCTTGGTCCACACCAAAGTGTCCAGGGTAACAAAGATATGGGTCCCTTATTTCTGCTACTGGATATGGAACTCCATTAGCATCTTTCTTTTCTTTTAATATCCAAACAGCAAAACCATAACCAGGTAACCATCTTGCAACTTGAGGTAATTGTTTATCTAGCTTTTGTATCTTGTCATAAGCAGCAACTATTCTTTCTAGTTTCTCTGCTCTTTTAGTTGCTCTTTCACTATCCTTATCATTGAATATATCAACTTTTAAATCTGGTGCTCTACCAATTTTTTGTGCAAATCTTTCTAATGCAGACATCAATAAGTTAGGAGCAGGTAATTGTCTATAATCCATATCACGCATATCTTTACCAAGTAATGCTTTGATACCATCAGCACCACCATTAAGTATTGCTCGTATGTTATGTTTATCTGATGCTAATTCAGAGTTCAACTGTCTTAATTCGTAAACTCTGCTGTAAACTTCTTCTGCTGTTTTTACCATTATCTCCAACTATCCAAATCTATACCTAGACTTTCGTAACCACTAAAACTAGGTTGGTATTCCATACCCATTGTAGCAAGTCTTTCTTTTTGTAAACGCCTTATTGTTTTCATAGGAAACCAACTTGCCATAACTATATCAGATTTAGTACCAACACTTCTACTTTTATTTTGAGCAGAACTGAAATACACCAACTGACTTCTATACAAGTTTACCTTTTCTTGTGCTTCAAAGCTACGATATGGTAAATTAATTAATTTATTTGCAAACAATGGTCGCATAGCTGTAACACCATAGATAGGGTCATGCTTATTACCATAAGTCTGTGTACCTTCTAAAAAGATACCATGCTTAGCTGCAAACTCTCTAATAGATTTGTCTTGTCTAATTGCTCGTTGAAAACCATTCTCTTCAATAACCCAATGTGCTAATCCATATTTTTGAAACCAGTTTTTAATTATCTCTAATGCTTTAGGAATACCACCACCTAAATTGTTTTCCATATCAATCATGTATAGCGTGTCATTGTCTTGATTATATCCCCATAAAAATGCAGCTTGATAACCTGTTGATGCTGGGTCTAATCCTGCAATCAATCGTACATTTGTTGGTATATGTCCAATCTCTCTATTTTGGTCCCTGCATTGTTCAATCTCTTCTGCATCAAATAAACTCATACCATCTGGCATAGCTACATTCAAATAAACCATTTCATAAATTGCTCTACCACCTGTTGTTTCTGCAGCTTTCTTTCTATCCATTAACCACTTGTAAGTTCTTTTCTCTGCCCATAACATACAATCTTGGTGTGCATCATTATCCCAATCAGATTTAGTACATGCTATATCATGTGCTTGTTCTACAGTTGTACTCCAACTTTCATTATCTAGTAAGTGAGAATACAAGTCATCATAATGTTGGCGTGAACCAATCACTACCATAGCAGTATGTTCTTCTTTTCTTGATGACAATGTTGTAGTCCACCAACTTCTGGTATTTTCTCTTGATGCTGGTTGCATAGTAGAACTATGGTCCTCAATGTCATCAGCAATAATAATATCGCAGTCCCTAGAAAGTATCTTGCCACCTCTACCTATACCAACCATAGTTGGAGATTTAATACCAGTAACTGTTCTAGTTCCTACAGTAAAACCATTTTGCGACCAAGACTTAGATGATTTTGTTTTAGGTTTAAACTTTGGTCCAGGTCCACATATCTCTTCAATTAATAATTCATTATTTTCTAATTGGTCCATAACTGAACTAACAGAGTTTTTAGCTATATCTTCGTTACCACCTACCCACATAATTCTTATGTTTGGGTTTTTACAAATTAACCATACAACAAAATGTATTAAGAGTTCTGTTTTACCATGTCGTGGTGGAGAAAGTATCATGTGTTGTCCACCAGTTTCTATAGCATTCATAATCTCTTCTATCCATTTCTTATGAAACTTAGGTGTTAAGAAAGCTACGCCTTGTTCTGTTCTAAAATATCTTTGTCTAAAGTCATCAAAATCTTCTAATGTTTTTTCTGCTACTTGAGGTAACTTCCAATCTTTTTGTTCTTGTTCATTTCTAATATCTTCTAAGTATGCCTGGAATGCCATAGATACTGCTGCTGCAGATGTACCTAATATGTTTGCTACTTCTGTAAGTGTTAATGTTTTATCATAAAGTTCTTGTGCTAATCCAGATTGTTTTATATCTTCATACACTTGTCCACGCCTAGAAGCTACATTAGGTTTTTGACTAGGTATATCTAAAACATCATCCTGTTGGGACCACTCTTTACCAGCTCTTCTTGCTCGTTTTTTTTGTGCGTTAATTCTTTCATAACAACGCTTACTACAAAACTTTTTTGCTTTAGGTGGCAAAGGTCTATGGCAACCTGCTGCGTAACATAATTTATTATTTGCCATATTTCTCACACTCTTTATTTTTGCACACTACATGCCCTTCCTCAATTTTGAGAATTTCTTTACACATAGGACATGGAATGTCGTAAGTACTCAATAATTATTTTTTCTTCCAACCACGCTTCATTTGATTGTAGGCTTGTTTAGAAATAGTAGATTTCTTTTTTGACCTAGAAGTACCTGCTTGTTGCCTTCTATGTATGTTACCTACTAAACTATTTTTTCCTGAACTATGTGCCATTGTAACTCCTTACCACATTCTGCAAGACCAGTACCTAGGTGTAGTCTTGTCTTTTGCTGTATCGCATTTATGTCTAGCTCTAAATGATTTTC
>Ga0208644_1001987_pt1 | contig 16615 bp, 9 predicted proteins | sample VirMetDEL_Nov_18_FD_184517 | JGI IMG/M metagenome (GOLD analysis project Ga0208644, IMG submission 184517) | Aqueous microbial communities from the Delaware River and Bay under freshwater to marine salinity gradient to study organic matter... | ecosystem: Environmental > Aquatic > Marine >... | reverse complement strand
ATTTTGTTGCTGCTACTCTAGCAAGTTGGTCGGGAGAATTTTTAAGGTTTTTTACTGTTCTAGCCCGGTCTCTTGGGGTAGCGTTGGATTTAGGTAGCGCTACTTTTTTCTTAGCCGGTGCCTTCTTAGCCGGTGCCTTCTTAGCCGGTGCCTTCTTAGCCGGAGCTTTCTTTTCAGCTGGAGCTTTCTTTTCAGCTGGAGCTTTCTTTTCAGCTGGAGCTTTCTTTTTAGCTGCTACTTTTTTCTTTGCAGGGGCTTTCTTTTCAACCGGAGCTTTCTCTTCAACCGGAGCTTTCTCTTCAACCGGTGCCTTCTCTTCAACCACTACTTCTTGGGCCGGTGCCTTCTCTTCAACCACTACTTCTTGGGCCAGTGCCTTCTCTTCAACCACTACTTCTTGGGCCGGTGCCTTATCTTCAACCACTACTTCTTGGGCCGGTGCCTTATCTTCAACCACTACTTCTTGGGCCGGTGCCTTATCTTCAACCACTACTTCTTGGGCCGGTGCCTTATCTTCAACCACTGTTTCTTGGGCTGGGGCTTGCTGTCGAGCCTGTTTGGCTTCTTGGACGGCTTTTTGGAACTGTTGTAAAGCAGTGGGCCTTTTACGAGTAGGTGTAAGCAAGTCAAGTTGAGCTGCTGCTTCGGGTGTTTGTTGTAGAAAATTATTTATATTAACCTTTGTTTGATTGCTGACGTTTGCGTTTCTACCTAAATTAGTTAGTTCTGTACGAACTTGTTCACTTGTAACATCTGCACCTTTGAGTCTCCTTCTAATTGGAGCGTAGGGTGATATACCGAGCCGGTCAAAGAACCGCTTATCTGCTTTTTGTACTCTTGGTTGAGCAGCAGGTTGAGCAGCAGGTTGAGCAGCAGGTTGAGCAGCAGGACGTGCGCGATTTACAGCGGGGAATTCTAGTTGTCCTTCTAACCCCCTTCCGCGACGGTCCATCTGTTCTCTATTAAGACGGGCTTTTTCCCTAGCCTGTTGTTGCCTTTCACTTATACGTGGGTCTACCGGCTGTGGTCGAACACGTTCCGGCACTATAGTTTCCAATTCGGATACACCCGCTGCCTGCTCCCTAGCTTGGGCGGTGGCTTGTTCAGCAGCTTGGGTTAGTTCATATGATCTAGCAGTTATAGCCGCAAGTTCTTCTTGGTTTGGGGTGGTATTTGTAAAACCTTGTCTACCTAATTCCGCACTAAAAGCACGTTCAAGATTTGTTGCATCGGGGATATCTCGTCGAGCCAGTATAGGTGCTAATACGGCGTTACGTTTTTCTCTAGTCTCTGCCTCACGTTGTTGCTGGACTCTGCGGTCGGCTTCGCCTAACTCCATTTGTTGCTCTACTGCCGCTACTTCTTCCTGTGCCGCACGTCTAGTTGCGCGTTGTGCATCCTCTTCAGCTTGTAATGCGGCTAGTTCATCTTCATCCAACATTTCTTGTATTTGTTGGGTTTCGAGAGCGTCGATAAGGTCTATCTGCTCGGGCGCACTTTCCGGAGCCATTTGGGGGGCAGGTCGCTCATCCACTTGAAATTCAGGACGGGACAATAGCGCGTCTATGCGAGATACGGTTTCTGGTTTATTAGCCTGTACCGTACCTCTATTCCTATAAGTCGTTAATATATCTCTTGCTTTGGTTAAGTCTTCAGTTTGACTAAAATCTAAACCAGCTAAAGACTCCGCAGTTTTAGAGTCGAGATTGAACCCCATATCCTGCAAATCATCTACAGATAAAACTGTACCTGCATCTTGTCTACCAAATAGGTCTCCGCGCCTTCCAGTGGGAGTAACGGGAGCAGCGGGAGGTTCCGTACCTTCTTCAAATACGCTTGTGTCGAAATCACCACGCGTACCGCGTTTTGGTTTTATTATGAGATCGGCGAGAAACTGTAATATACCACCTACCCCACCGCCTATCTTGGCAGATTCCGATACGCCTTCAAATAACCCGGTGTCAGGATCGTAGATACCACGAGCAATTAGATTCTGTAAGGTTTCTGCTGATGCTTCTTGCGCTGCTTCTGTTAGTGCGGCTTCTCCTATACGCCCTACTCGGGTGTCCCCAACACGTTTAATAAAAGATTTGTTAACAGCATCTACTATTTCGTCTGCGTTACGACCTAAAACTCTGCGGGCTATACGAACAGGCGTTATTACTTCAGTAACCCCCGGAATCATACCGTAAGCTGCTGCCCTACTTATTTCTTCTTCAGTAGCCCCTGCCGCTTCAGCACGTTGAGCAGCCTCACCCGCGCCAGCACTTACCCCCATTCCCACACCTAAAGCTATACCCGCAGGACCAGCAAGTGCTAAAGGTAGATATGGTGCGGTAGAACCTAACCCCCGCATAAGGTCTAAGTAAGTGCCCTCGTAGGCTTCATCAGGGGCAAGAGCCTCTTGTATACCCCCGCCAATTTCGGAAATCCTACGCCTAGCTGCTTGCTCTTGTTCTTCAGGTAAAAGAAAGGATAGTCCGGCAGCTGCCGACTCCAGCATACCCGCCCCACCAGCACCAAGGGCCTTTAATGTCTCAGCACCGTACCCCAGTAAAGATGTATCCTCTTCCGGTGGTTTAAAAGCATCCGGGTAATTCAAACTTATTATCCGGCGTATTTCTTCACGGGGCATTTCATCTGGAAACCGGACTAGTTGCCCATCTGGAGCGCGTACTATAGGCATAGAAAACTACCCTTATTGCTCCGAAAGATATTCGGTGTAGTCCACTACTGATTCATTTCTTGAAGAAATAGGATTACCAACGCCTATCTCTCCTAGTAGATTCTGCATCTGCTCTATATACCCGCTGCGTTGTTCTTTTAGTGCGTTTATGTCAGCTTGTAATCGCTCGATATGTTCTGGTGGCAAGTCTGCAGATTGTGCAAGTAGTAAATTTTCCTCAAGAGCTATAATTTGCTCGTCTATGTCAGCTATAAGTCTTTGTTGGGGTGATAGTAAAGCAGCCTTAGTTTGATCCTTTCTAGCTTGTATTTCTTCTTGAGCCAGCAACTGCTCTACTACGCCTTGCCGTTGTTGTTGCGCTCTGTCAGAAATTGCCTGTCGCATATTACGCAGGTTTTGAGTTCCATAACCAAGGGCGGCAGGAATAGAAGTTCCTTGGCTAGCCCCTATGGCAGTAAATATATCCGCAAGCCGACTGAGTTTCGATCTGGGTTTATTTATCTCAGCTAGTTGCTGTTCTATTAACTCGTCAAACTTACTGCCTAACTGTCGGTCTTGTTGCTGTGAAGCTAGAGAACTTAGTCCTTCACTTTCTCTTTTACGTCTTGTTTCATCCACAGCAGCTTGAAGGAACTGCCGAGCTTCGTCGTCGTTACCTTCATTTTCTCTTTCTCTTTCTCTTTTACGTCTTGTTTCATCCACAGCAGCTTGCAAGAACTGCCGAGCTTCGTCGTCGTTACCTTCATTTTCTTGAGGAGGTACGTTAGGGGGCTCTTTACGTTCTTCTCTTTCTCGCCTCATACGTTCTTGATATGTCTCTGGAGCATTAGTGGCAATTTCTCTACCCCCAGCAAATCTAAAAGTTCTTTCATTAGACGACTGATTTTCTTGTATTGGGTAAGTCTGCTCATCAATATACTCAGGCACAGTTGGGTAATCATGCTCGCGTTGTTTGCCGAGTAAATAAGCCTTGGGGGCTCCGCCCAGAGAATCAAATATAGTAGGTAATCCAACTATACCACCGTTAGGCGATCTGCCGGACGCACGGGTACTAGTGGGTGTCTCAGGTCTTCTTGCGCTATTTTGCTCTTCGTACCTAGCAAGAACTTTTGATGGATACTCTATGGTTTCTTTGGGCAATTCACCGCCTCGCAGTACTCTTCCGGGGCCCGCATTGTATGCTTGCAGTGCATCATCCACGTTCCCAAATCTACCTACCATAGCAAGAAAATACTCTTCAGCAAGTCTTCTTTGCTGTTCCTCAGTAGCGTTTTCCAAGTCAATAGGTGTAACTCCATACCCCGGATCACCGGCAGTATCAAGCATTATTTGGTAGAGGCCCCTAGCTCCTGCAGGGCTAACTGCATTTGGGTTGTCAGTGCTTTCTACAAACTTTATAGCGTCCAGTATCTCTTCTAGAGTCATTCCTTCTTCTTCTAGCACCTTCCTGCCTTCTTCTATGTACCCACCATCCAAGTACCCGCGTTTTTCCGCTGCCTTCATAGCTTTTAATTTTTCGGTGAAGATGGGGTTTTTCTTTTTAAGTTTGAGAGGTCCTCCATACGACGCGAGATCATTCTCGGAATCCCTATAAAACCCGTAAGGTCTCTTAGCGTATAACAGCGCCTCAAGTAAATTTATAGAGTTTTTTTCTTCTTCTCTGCGCTCTCGTTCTATAGCTGCTAGTTCGTCGTTAAACTCCTTACTACCGGGCCCAAAAGGCCCCATCGGGTTTCTAGTAGTAATCATCGTCGGATAAGCAGGGATATTAGCTCCGGTTCTACCCATTTGGTCAAAAAACGGTTCCCGACCAACATCACCACCCTCTGCGTACCCACGAACAATACCACCGCCCATCATGCCATTGAGACTGGCGTCTAGTTCGGATTGGGAATGCGCCATACCTTTTAAGCTGTCTATGTACTGCCTAACTTTGGCATAGCTGTTACCCATACGCCGAATATGTTCCTGCAGTAAAGTGTTAACCATTTCAGGGTCTGAAGTATTGGGGTTTTTAACTTGAGCCTCCAGCATCATAAGAAGTTCGGCATCTTCTTTAGCTTGTTCGTCTAATTGAGGAGTACCCATGTTAGGCGACGCTCCCAGTTTGGGTTTAGTATCATCGACATCACCACCCTCTGCATACCCACGAACAATACCACCGCCCATCATACGGTTAGCTTGGCCTGTACCTTGTATTTGTTGCCCAAAGTTTTGTAGTTCTTGAGCGATCTGAAACGCTTTTTTAACGTTAGGGTCGTCCGACTTCTCCATTTCTTTTAGTTTTCGTTCGACTTTTTGTCGATCACCTTCCGGCACATTAGGGTCTTTCAGCATTCCTTCTAATACAGCAATTTGGAATACTTCCTTGTTAACTTCTTCCGAAACTTTAGGTAGCTCGGCTACTCCGCCTTCAGCGTAACGCCTATATCTGTCTCTACCTCTATCTCTATCTCTATCTCTATCCCTACCTCTGTACCTGCCTTCTGGATCGTAATTAGGGGCCACTATGCCTGCCTCTTGGTATGGGTAAGGACCTCCGGGGGCTAGAGAAAAATCTGGGGCAAGACCAACTGGAGATTCAACTTCAAGCATAGGAGGCAAACCGGATATACCACTATCTACGTAACGCCTACCTCTATCCCTACCGCTATCCCTACCTCTGTACCTACCCTCTGGATCGTAATTAGGGGCCACTATGCCTGCCTCTTGGTATGGCAATAAAGGCGTGGCGGGATTAACAATCCCTGTGACTGGAGGATACCCATAATCTGCAGAAGGGTCTTGGTAAGAATTATCAGGAGCACCCATTATAGGTAGTGGGACTAGACCAACTGAAGAAGTATCTTCAGGCAGTAAGGGCTCAACAAACCCACCATCTGCGTAACCACGTAACGACATTAACCCTCCACCAGCAGCCATGCGTGGCATACCTTGGGGCATACCTTGGGGCATACCTTGGGGCATACCTTGGGGCATACCTTGGGGCATACCTTGGGGCATAGGAGGACGAGCTTGAGGCAACCCAGCCAACCCGCCACCGGGCATAGCCGGTCTTTGGGGCATAGGAGGACGCCCCATTTGCTGTTGTTGCATACGTTGTCCTTGGATAGCCAGACCCGGCGCAACTCGCTGGGCTACTTCTTGTCTAGTCATACCCATAACTTGTTGTTCTAGTTGGTCTTTTACGCTATTAGCAGGTGTTTGTTGGCTCATTTGTATACCCCTAGCGGCGGCCTCTTTATCGTTTTTCACCTTCTGCAAGGCAAGTACTTCTACGATATCTTGACCCCGATTCTGCTGCACCCGCTGCTGTAAATTTTGAGGGTTACCAGAGTTTAAGTCCGCTAGTATGTCAGATTGCCTATCTATACCGTATGCCATCTTATTTACCTTTAATCCGTTCTACGACCCAACATTTCCGTAATAAGTCGTATTAGTCGTATTAGTCGTGCCGCTATCACCACCGCCGCCGCTATTATCACCACCGCCGCCGCTATTACCACCACCTTAGCCCCAAATGTCCCAGTTCGGAAACAACGTTTTTAGTTCGTTCAAGCCTTCCAAACCAAAACCAAGAACACTAGCCATCTGTGCAAAAGTTGAAGACTCAGCTCGATCATATATGGTCTGTCCTAAAGGCAGTCCGCTTAACAGAGAGGAATACAGCGCAATATTTTTTAGGGGCCATCCGGTTTCCATTTCAAATTGTCGTAGTTGCGCGGCAACTTCATCGGCTTCAATACCACGCTCTATGCCACCGGCAGTAAGCAACTGGGACAATCTGTCGGCATCCAACTGATATCCAGCACGTAGCAGGTTAGCTTCTGACTGGAATGCATTAAGCGCATTATTAAGGGCCTGCATACCGTATTGTGCGGCAAACTGATTTGCACTTTCCCCAAACTTGGCTGCGTCCAATGCGCGGGCTTGGTCTGCCGTAAATGCCTGCAACCCTTGCTCGTAAGCGCGTTGGTACCCCTGCCCAGTAATGTTTTCAACTTGTTGCTGAAAATTTCTTTCCCTCTCAGCATCCATTATGGCTTGGCGACCACCGCCAAAAGAACCAGCTTTAGCCATACGGCTAGCTTGCTGCTCACCACTAATATCCGATTGTCTTCGGGCTTCCGCTATTTGAGGTTGGACTACCCCTTCTATATAGGGCGACATGTACTCTTGGTAGAAATCCGGATACCTACCAGTAGTTAAAGCCCCAGACGGGGTATAAGTGCTTCCATACAAAGAACTTGCTATATTACCCATACCACTTTGCAGACCAGTGAAATCAGGTGTGGTTAAGTTTGGATACCCTGTAAAAGCAAGGTTTTGTAAGGAGCTAGCTGGAGCGGACAAAGAACCGGTATACGAAGGGTACTGGGCCCCAATTAGGTTACTGATCCCCCAATTCAACATCCCATAAGTATAGGGTTCAGCCCAAGGGGATAAACTGTCTGCTTTACCTACTACTTGACCTGCTAACGGATCAGTTACGACTCCATCTGGCATTATCTTCCCCTCCCTGTACCGGGAACATAGTTATACGGATTAATTTGCCGCCCTTGATCTGGAGTTCCAGTGCGGGCAGTGCGGACACTTTCTAACATGTCGTATAGGACTTCGGCACCAGCATCTGAATTACCGTTACCGAGGTGGCTAACAACGTCTGCCGGTATTACAAACTCACCGTCACTTAAAGCAACCGGTTCTACGTTGTTGATATTACCGGGAATTTTATCAGCCATTCCGTCAGTTGGTCCACCTAAATATAGCCCCCTAGTTGCAATGGGGCCTCCCTCTGCAAAACCCATAAATCCTTTTTTCTTCACCGCACCACCAGAAGCAGCAAAAGAACTAAACATATCCTCTTCGGGTTTCTCATCGTCTTTGAGCATGTTTATCAAATACTCAAACAAATCTTGGCCTTCCAGACCTTGCTGTTCGCCTTGCTCAAGTGCAGCTACTATATCCTGCCTATCAGTTTCTGCTAAATCAGGGCTACCCGTGTCGAATTGCCCGTAAGTAGTAGCATTTTCACCTTGGAATACTTCACCCTTATAAGGGTCGAAAACATCTTTTTTGGCGTAAAGGGGTTCTCTCCTACCCACATCGGAAGCAGACATACCCGTAAACCCAAATCCGCCAGAGGGAGGGGGAGGGGGCGGCGGTTCTACTTCACCATCTATTACTTCATCATCTATTACTTCATCATCTACTTCATCATCTATTACTTCATCATTTACTTCATCATTTACTTCATCATTTACTTCATCATTTACTTCATCATTTACTTCATCATTTACTTCATCATTTACTTCATCATTTACTTCATCATTTACTTCATCATTTACTTCATCATTTACTTCATCATTTACTTCATCATTTACTTCATCATTTACTTCATCATTTACTTCATTATTTACTTCATCATTTACTTCATCATTTACTTCATCATTTACTTCATCATTTACTTCATCATTTACTTCATCATTTACTTCATCATTTACTTCATCATTTACTTCATCATTTACTTCATTATTTACTTCATCATTTACTTCATCATTTACTTCATCATTTACTTCATCATTTACTTCATCATTTACTTCATTATTTACTTCACCAGCATCACTTACTAAATCTACTGCTGTAGTGCTTTCGTTGTTTTTGTCGTTTTCCTCCTCACCAAACTGAGTCTTTACTTCTGCCATTACGTCTCCGTAAAGGTCTTTAAACTGCTCTACGTCTCCGAGACCCAGTTCTTCGGCTTGTTGCTGAACGACTGTATATATATCTTCTTGTGTAAAAACAACATTTGGGTCAGCTTCAATCCTGCCTGCTAAAATGCTAGCAACGTTACCTAATAGGATATCTAAAGCAGGTACACCTGTTTGTATACCGACAACGGTATTACCGGGTGTTGTACCAATTCGACCAAATACAGACCCCCCTTGAGGAGTGCCCCATATAATTGTTCCACCGCCCATGTTTGGTTGAAGAACGCTAAAATCTGGTTTCAGTATACCGAGGGCATCAAACACCATGTCCATACCACTACCGATGGTGCGCCCTATTTTATTTACAGTATCGGTAATAGCGCCGAATATACCCGGACTTAGTTCACGGGCATCTCTCTCCTCAATAGCGGAGTTCATTATCTCTGTTAACTTTGATAACTCTCCATCAAACTTATCATCTACGTACTGAAAGAGGTCATCGTAGGTATCTAGCTTTATTTCGTTACCAAACTCATCTACATAGCTCTGGTCTGGGTCTAAAGTTAGTTTGCCAAGTCTTTCGTCGTATATGTAATCTATAAAGTCTAGTAAATCTTCGTCTGATGCGTTGGCTATAAGATACTCAATTTCGTCTTCCTCTAGCCCCGCTGCACCTCCCGAAGCCATAATGTCTGCAAACCCGCCATCCAAGTACGCATAGGGGTTTTCTTGAGGTTGAGGTTGGCCAATGTAATCGTTATAAAACGCCTCAACTATAGCTGGCTCTAGTCCATAAAATGCACCTACATCGTTAAAAGTAGTATCACCGTTTTTTATGGCATCCATGACATAAGTAATATCAGCATCCGAAAGAACTCCACCTTCTCCTACTTGCGGGAATTGAAAACGATTCGTCCAGTCGGTGTAATAGGCTTCAACATCATCTATGGGGACATTAAAAGCACCTGAAAGATCATCGTAGTCAAGATACCCGGCTTCAACTTGGTACATCAAAAAATCTATTTCATCTTGAGTAAGCTCTTGCCCATCATTAGTTTTGCCGACAATATACTCAAGTCCAGATAGCGCTATTTCATTTTGTATATTTGCTAATGCTGACGAAGCAGTAAGCGCATCGGTAGCTCCTGCAAGTTCGGCTTCTCTTACCGCAAGTGCTTCATCATAAGCGGCGTCTACATCAATACCCCACTCAGAACCTATTATCGAGAGTGGGTCAAATCCAACATCCCCCCAAACAGTGCCTTCCCATATTAGGGGGTCGTTAAAAGAACCTGTACCTGATTCAGTGTCAGCCATAAATCACCTATGGAGGAGTTGGTATGGAGTCTGGCAATGCAGACACGAAAGTTACCGCAATAACAGCAGATGGTTCACCCGGATGGGGGCTAGCCGCAGTCTCTGTATCTAACTTGGTATCTATATCGTCCGAAGACCACATCATTTCTATATAAGACCCAGCTTGCATATCAATGTTAAAGTTCCAAGATATGTCATTACTATCATTAGACCCAGACAACACCATATGCCTAGCGGAGTATCCAATATCAGTTCCGTCGCGCCTTATCCACACGTAGACATTTTTGGCCGACGCCGAAGTGCTTACACCTTGGGCTACAAACTGAAAGTTGTAAACCCCTGAATACGTTACTGTTATTTGGCTATTGGACCCTCCGTTTATGGTCACACCAGAACTTAAATACGTATTCTCAAACGTCACAACTTGCGCTGTGTTTATAACTGCAATCGCTTGGTCTGTCGTTGAATAAAATTGTCCATTAGGTATATCTAAAAACCTGCCCCCCAGCTCTCCCGTAAGCCTGTTCATCGTAGCGGTAATAAGGTTGAAGAAAAGCCGCAATATATTGTTAAGGGTATCTAAATACCTCTTTAAAGGCCCCTGTTCCGCTATAGGAAGAGCAGGTGATGCCATTCTACCTAATAAATTTCTAGGCATTAGCCTCTCCGTCCATCGGGTCGCATATCAAACCGTGGAGAACCTAGTTGCCACGCAACCCCCAAAGCCGAAGACTCAACCTTTATAGCTAGTTGCCTACCTCTAACTCTAACATAAACTTGTCCGGTAAACTGTTCTATAGGCACGGTAGCCGATCTGGTAACGTCCGCGTTGTTAACTCCACCTTCCGAAGTGGGGGAATTGTAGCCTGAACCGGAGTTCTTCATGGGCAGTAAGCTCATGTTTATAGTCGGAGAATCCGCTGTAGAGCCGTCAAAAGTAACATCGGGTAGCATACGTCTTATAAACGTAAACTGGTGCCCATCATCTAAATCAAATTCCGAAGAAGTAACGTAAGCGGTAATAGGCTGCGGGTCGTTTATATCCACTTCTTTGTCGTCGTTACCTACTTCATGGTTGACTATATTGTAGTTATAAGTAGCAGCTACGGGGTTGTCTCTTAGTCCGGAATCCAACCAAGCCGTTCTAGCCATTGTGCCGTAGTACCAGATGTTTTGAACGTAGTTGTACACCACATACCGGTCAACGTTTGTAACTCCAGAAGAACAATAGAACCACCATACTTCGTGGAAGCCTTCGTTAGTGCCGCTAAACACTTGGTCATACTGCTCGGTGTTAAAATCGTTAAATATGTACTTGCGTACATTGCAGGGCAGCGGTTTAACCGTGCCGTCGTAAACATAAAACTTGTCTTTACCCATCCAGAACGCAATGTTCCCTGTATACGCCACGCTATTTTGACTGGCTATAGATATGTTCTCACCAAGTAACTGAGCACCCCACACATCCGGATACCCCAAATACTGCATACCGTACAAAGCAGAGTCAGTATGGATAAGTATTTCTTGTCGTCCTTGAGTAACCGCGATTATTTCAGAGCCGCTGGATAGCCGTAGGCTGCCAGCTTGGTTAGTAGCGCTAGGAGTCCAGTTTGCTGCGTCTTCTTGGTCTGACCATCTAATTAACATCGGGTCTAGGGAAGAGCTACCATAGTCGTTACACCCAAAGCACATGACGAACCGGTATATGTCCGATACAAACACAACGTTTGCTATCGTAGGACTGGACGATGCCCCAGCTAAAGTAGATATATCAACCGCCCTTGTAGTAACTCCGCTGGAAGCATCCCAGTAATAGACCGCCTCGCCTCGGGGGCAAAATACCAAATCTTCCCCAAAATTGCGTTGGGACCATATCCGTAGCCCAACCACGGTAGTACCCCCAGTGCCCCACGTACCACTGCCCCATGTACCAGCACCAAAACCAGTAGTAGGGGAGGCTAGCGCACCACCCGTATGTATTTGATATGCACCCACTACAGAGGCTCCGCCATTACCTGTATCACTCGCATTGGCTGTAGCTGTAGCAGTTATAGTGTAGCTGTCATCGTTTATTATTGTTTGTATTTGATAATCTTGATTTAACACAGCAGCTGTGATGTTGCCGCCAAGACTTACCGCGCCAGAAAAGGTAACAAAATCCCCCTCTCTTGCTCCATGGGCTGTATCTGAAACAGTCAGAGTCGCGCTGCTAGCAGTAGCCGAAAACGTAACATCTCCAGCCGCAGTAGTAGACCGTATGGGGGTTATGTCGTAATACGCTCCCCCTCTTTCTAAATAAAATTTGAGGCTGGTGCCGACACCCATGAGGTTTTGTCCACCCAGAGTAACCCAGTTCCACAGGGAACGGCACACACCCTCAAATACTTCAGTAGATAACTGTACCCAACCGCCTATCTTCTCCGCACTCCCTTGCCTAAACCGCACTTTATCGCAGTCATACCACCCGCCTTCTGTGGTATATCTGGTGTTCTCTCGGTTTACGCCGGGTCGTATTTGGATTTTTTTGACAGGCATAGCAGTCACCCAACCATGTTAATCGCCGTTGTTTATTTCTTCGGCTACAGCTTCATTTATCTGGTCATCAACCATGCCATCTACAGTTTCCAGCACGGCTTTGGATATACCCATATACTTGGCTACAGTGAGCAAAGTTTTCTTAACAATAGCAAATTTCTCTGCGCCCCTACCGGGTTCTGGTATGGCCTGCTCTATCTCAACAACTAGTTCCCGTACTGATCGCACCACGAAAAGTATAAATTTGGCTACTTCAATGGCTGTCTTTATAGAGAAATTCATGTAATAACCTCGTAAATAATTGATTTAACTAGCATTCCTATACGGTACATCCCGACTATCTACATGCACAAACGTATCGTATAGTATAAATCCGTACTTATCTCTGTGAGTATCACACACATATTCATATACTTCAGCAGACTCTACCCCAACAACTTTAATGTCTGCGGCCCTGCCTTGTAAGTGATAAGAATTTTTACCCCCACCTACTTCAGAGTTATGTTTTTTGCATCTGTGCCCACTAGTTATTACAACCGGCCGTCGATAGTGGGACCTTATACCTTCTAACACTTGCAAAAGCTGCGAATCTACCGTAGCCAGACCGCAGCCACATTTACAGGCAAACTCCTCACGATCAAAAAAAGCCGATAGTTTCATGTGAGATCATAAGACCAAACTGCGTCGCTAGTACTTCCGGTAATATACATCTTGGTTCCGTCATCTTTAAAGAACAAACCTGTTGGGTTACTTTCTTGTTGTTGCACTGATTTGCTTGTAGAGTAAGTCGCAAAACCTATATCCCAAGCGACAGACAGGTCGTACTCATACACACTATTGTTTTGAGTCCCAGAAACGTACATTTTAGTACCACTTGCCCCGAAAAATATGTCTGTTGGACTTATGTCTTGTGGTGCTATCACAAAATCCTGAGAAGGGCTTGTCGCGCTAGTTATATCCCAAGCAGGACTGAGGGCGTATTCATATACTTTGTCGTTTTGCTGCCCGACAACGTACATTTTAGTGCCATCGCTTTTAAAAAATAACCCTAACGGGCTTGTATCTGCTGTAATCGACACGCTTATGTTGTTGGGAGAGTAGCTTGCTGAAGTTACATCCCAATTAGTGCCGAGCGTGTATTCGTAAATTGTATCGGTTGCACTTCCTACAATGTACATCTTACTACCATCTGGTTTAAAAAATACTCCTTCTGCGCTCCCGTCTTCGGCTGAAATTGATTTGCTTGCAGTGAAAGTTGCTGAAGTTATATCCCAAGCGGAAGATAAGGTGTATTCGTGCACTGAATCACTTGTACTACCTATGACGTACATCTTAAGACCATCTGGTTTGAAGAATAGCCCCTCTGGGAACGAGGCTTGTGTCGAAACTGAAAAGTAGTTTGTCGTAGGGTAAGTATAAGACGCGGAAGAAACATCCCAAGCATTAACCGTTGGGATATTGTATTTGTATACTCTATCGGATGAAGCTCCAGCAACGTACATTTCCTCGCCATTCGATCTGAAGAATAATCCTGTCGGGATGCTTTCTTGTGCGGATACGTCCTTGCTTACAGAATTGTAGGTTACTGAAGCTAAAGACCAATTAGTGCCGAGGTCGTATTCGTATACATAAGCATTGGTGCCGGTTACATACATCTTGTCGCCGGTCGAACTGAAAAATAATCCTTGTGCAGTTGGTTCTTGTGAAAATATTGAATAAGTATTTGCTAGACTTGCTGAAGTTATACTCCAAGCAGGACTTAGAGTGTACTCATATACAGAATCATTTTGGAGCCCAATAATATACATTTTAGAGCCACTTGACCCGAAGGCTATGTCTACTGGGTCTGTATCTTGTGATACTACTGATTTGCTTACCGAATCGTAGCTCGCTGTACTTAAATCCCAATTAGAAGTAAAACCATATTGGTATACTGTATCGTTTGAAGCCCCAATAACGTACATCTTACTGCCGCCGTCCTTGAAAAATAATCCTTCTGGAGCTGAGTCTTGTCCTGATATATCTAAAGTATAAGTGAGACTTGCTGTACTCACATCCCAATTAGTGGTAAGTGTGTATTCCTCTACAGTCCTGCCAGCGCGACCAGTAATATACATCTTCCCGCCGTCGTCGCTGAAAAAGACTCCCGATGGGAAAGCGTCTTCGGTGCCTACAAAGTAGCTATTTAACGGGGAACCATTAAACGTAGCCGTGGATAAATCCCAGCCTACTAACTCTCTAAGTACTTTTAGTAACTTATCCGCTACGAGTCCCATTACGCCATACCCTGTCCAGCCGTGAAGCCGTACCACGTAGTACCACCATCACTAGTCATAAACACAAAAATATCTACATCACCAGAACCAGTGCTTAAAGTAGGTGCAGTTGCAGCTGCCCAATCAACCGAGGCAGGCCATGTAATAGTATACGGCCCCGCTCCCTGCACTACCCGCAAAGTAAACGATGTGGTTTGCCCGCTACTAGCCGGGTTACTAAAATTAAAAGTAGTAACGTTCTCTGTAAGAGTTATAGAGAAATTTGTAGCTGTCTGCATATCTGCTGTTGCAGTACCACTCGACGAAGATATAGCCACATACTCTTCAGTAATCCCAGTAAACGCGGCAACTCCGGTTACTGTTGGGCCCGATATAGTAGGGCCGGTCCCGAAAACCAAAGCTCCAGAACCTGTTTCGTCAGTTACAGCAGAAGCCAAATTAGCACTAGAAGGGGTGGCTAGAAAGGTAGCTACACCCGTACCTAAACCACTTACACCCGTAGAGATTGGTAGCCCCGTACAACTAGTCAAAGTACCAGCAGAAGGAGTGCCTATATTTGGGGTCGTTAAACTTGGGGAAGACAAAGTAGGACTACTACTAAGAACCACATTACCTGTACCAGTAGAAGTAGTAACCCCAGTACCACCATTTGCTACAGCTAAAGTGCCTGCTAGCGTAATAGTGCCAGAACCCGTTACTGGCCCCCCGGAAGTAGTAAGCCCTGTTGTGCCACCCGAGACATCTACACTTGTTACTGTTCCACCCGCAGCAGCCGTAGGGTTGGCATCGACTACATTAGCGCTAGCCCCTCCCCCGTCGGTATAGATAAAAGCCTTACTGCCGTTAGCTATAGTGACATTTGAACCAGAGCCTTGAGATATAGCTATTGACTGCCCCCCAGTTGTAGCGTTCTCTATGATCCATACTTTACTTACAGTGTTTGGGGCCAGTGTGACTGTCCGAGTAGCAGTAAGCGAACCTGCAGAAGTTAGTTTCAGGTAAAGCCCACGAGTAGCATCCGCCGTGCCATCTGGTATAGTAAAAGTTTCATTAGAATCCGCAGCTAACTGCTTGGTGCCATAGCTAAACGCATCTGCTATCAAGGACAAATTTGTATTGGTACTGGTACCCCAAGTGCCGTCTTCATCCCCTGTGCCTATTTCTTTAAGGCGTAAATCATTAGTATAAGTAGCCATAATTATTTACCTAAGCTGCTTCGTCTATATCCACCCAAGCCGGAGTCTGGGTATCAACTACATCACTCCATCCGGGGGTTTGACCATCACTTACATTGCCCCATCCGGGGGACTGAGTATCATCTATATTTGCCCAATTCGGGGTCTGACCATCGCTTATAGCACCCCAACTTGGTGTTTGATCTTCATCTATCGGGAACCATCCAACTATTAGGACGTTTCCTACATTACCGGAGCCCGAAACCCCTACAACGTCTACATTTTTATTAAATTGTACGGTTACCGGAGCTACCGCTCCAACGCCAGAAACTCCGCTTGTAAGAACACTTACTTGCGGGGTAACCGAACCTATGTTACCACTTCCTGCTACGCCAGTAACTGTTATGTTTTCGTTTATAGAGATTGCTACATTTGATACAGCACCAGTACCTGCAACCCCAGTAACATCTACATTTTTACCTGTTACAACACTTACATTAGATACGGCACCAGTACCTGCAACCCCAGTAACAGCTATGGAGTCATCTACAGATACGCCTACACCCGAAACAGCACCAGTACCTACGACACCTGTAACAGATACATTTTTAATGTTTGCAACAGTAACATCCGAAACAGCACCAGTACCTGCAACCCCTACAACTAGTACCGAATCCCCTACAGATACACCTACATCTGAAACAGCACCAGTACCCACAACACCAGTAACAGATACATTTTTAACGGTTGCAACAGTAACATCTGAAACAGCACCAGTGCCCGCAACTCCAGTAACAGCTATGGAGTCATCTATAGATACACTTACATCCGAAACAGCACCAGTGCCCGCAACTCCAGTAACAGCTATGGAGTCATCTATAGATACACTTACATCCGAAACAGCACCAGTACCTG
>Ga0208644_1001984_pt1 | contig 16631 bp, 24 predicted proteins | sample VirMetDEL_Nov_18_FD_184517 | JGI IMG/M metagenome (GOLD analysis project Ga0208644, IMG submission 184517) | Aqueous microbial communities from the Delaware River and Bay under freshwater to marine salinity gradient to study organic matter... | ecosystem: Environmental > Aquatic > Marine >... | reverse complement strand
TGACAAGAAACGGCAATGGGAATTTCTGGACGGGATCGCAATGACCGGTATCGTCGGGAAAAAACTCAGCGAATTTCTCGACGTGTTTACGCCGGACATGCCGAAGCTGAACGCGCCCGATTGGGACAAAACGACATTCGACCCTGACAACGAACAGCACCGGCGCTATGCTGAGCGGGATTCGGAAGGGTTGTATCACGCAATCACGCGTGCGCATAACATCGTTTTCGATGCATTCGGCGTGCCGCTTCAGCCGACGATAGGTAACACGGGCATACGCATATTCGCGCGGCATATTCCGCATGAGGTTCAAGTGTGGGAACCGCCGTTGCAGGTTCGCGACATTATCCGGAAATATGCAATGCGCGGGGGATACTGCTATTGCATGCGACCGTATGAAGGGCCGGTATGGAAGTATGACCTAAACCAAGCGTATGCCGCCGCGATGCGTGACGCGTGGTTACCTTGCGGGCGCGTCGTGCAGGTCGGGCGCTATCTGCCGCAAGCGACCGCCGCGCTGTATCTGGTGAACGCCACGAACCCGCGCAACACCATCCCGTTCTATTACCGAAGTTTGCAGGGCAAAGCCGTATTCGGCACTACGGCGCTTGATCGTGCGTGGATATGCGCGCTTGAGCTTGAACAGTTGCGCCGTGAAGGGTGGCGCATCGAAGTGCTGGATGGGTATATATGGGATTCAATCTTCCAAATGCGCGAATTCGTCGACAAGCTGGAACGGATGCGCATGGGGGCGCCTGATGGACCGAACGGCGCGGAAGGGCTGATGTACAAGGCGATAGGCAACAATTCTTACGGCAAGACGGTAGAAGAACTCGACGGGATGGAACTGTTGTTATCCGCAGAACAACCGGACGGGTTCCATGAGTTTCAAGCGGAGGATGATTTGTTGCAGCACGTATGGTTCCGCTTCAAGGCGCCACAATTGCGCGAGTATCATCAGCCTCAGATCGGCATGACAATCACGGCACACGTCAGGATGGAAGTGCGACGCGCCGCGCTGCAAGACCCGGATGGGTTCCTGTATGCAGATACAGATTGCACCGTTTTCGACAACCCGCAGCAGTTGAACATCGACCCGAAGCGTTACGGTTTCTGGAAGCAAGAAACCGACGGGGAAAATTACCGCATCATCACGAAGAAAGTGTATGCATCCTTCGACGCAAAGGTTAAGCACGCGAAGGGTATAACGGTCCGCAACCTGACGGCTGATGACTTCGCGCGATGGTATGCCGGGCAACCGCCGAAGGAAAAACAGGTACAGCGGCAGAATTTCATTCGCGTCATGACGGGCGCGGATATGTTTGTCGAACGTAGCAAGGTCGGCCAGAAATTGTAGAAGAAAACACTTGACACCAAAAAACCGGCGCGCGTAGAATCTGAACTGTTGTACAGTGTAGTAAGCGCCCCGCACGCGGGGCATATTCGGGCAAATGCCCAAAATCCTGACAGGAGACTGCGCAAATGAGCAAACCCGCAAGCAAGCCCGCTTCCGATACCAAACCCGCCGCCGCGCCCGCTGCGACGCCTGCCGCCGCTCCGGCGCCCGCGCCGGTTCCCGCGCCCGCTGCCGGGGCCGTCGTCAGCGTCAATCAGGAGCTTCCGGCCGGGATCAAGGTGAAGCGCGCGGTGATCGTTCCCACGCTCAACTTGAGCGTGGGCATCCCGAGGTATCTGGTCATCATCGACCCGATGCGGGAAAGCAAGATTACCGATCCGGACCCCAAGAAAGCCAAAGACAAGCCGGCGACCATCTGCCAAGTCGGCGACGTCACGACCGGCGAAATCTTCGTGCTGCTGGTGCCGGAGGTTCTCAAGGGCAATCTGGAGCGCGAATACCCGGATGCCGGCTACGTCGGCAAGGCGTTCCAATTCACCAAGCTGCCGAAGCGGCCCGGGAAACGGTACTTCGATTTTCAGTGCATGGAAATCGAAGTGGACGAAGCGACCATGCAGGCGGCGCGCACGAAGGCGCGGGAAGCCGCTGCCGCTCAGGCCACGGCGCCGGCCGGCGAATCCGCCGCGACGTAGCATTTCCGCAGTGCCATCATGTCGACCCTTTCGGCGCCTTCGGGCGCCGTTTTTTTTCGGAGCGAAACATGGACAAAATGACAGGGCTTTGCGCAGTCTGCCCCGCTGCGCATTTTCCGCATGCAGGTGACTCCCAGGCATCCCCGGAGGAAATCACGCAGGGCGAATGCAGACTCAAGCCGCCCGTGAATCATCTGGTGGGCATGCAACAATCGGTAAGCGGCCCGGTTCCGATGTTCCGCCCGCTGTTTCCCGCGATCCACGCCGGGCACTGGTGCATGGAGCATCCGGACCGCGCGAAGCGGATGGAGCCGCTTACGATGGACAGGATGACGGCGGAATTCCAGCGTATCCCGACGCTGAACGAAGTGCGCAAGTATGAAGTGTCGAACGACGCCGACGATACGCCGATGGCGCCGACGCATCCGCCGATTTACCCGCCGATGTAGCAGTCGACGGGGTAGCAAACCGGGTTGACTTTGGTAGCCCGGCGGTAGCACACTGCAAGGCGCACTCTAGGGTGCGCCTTTCTTTTTGACGACGGGGATTCACCATGCCACGCAAACCAGCAACGAACGCGCCCACGGGCGAGCCGCTCACGACCATAAAAGACGTATGGGAAGGCGGGTTACCGCCGTCGGGCACTCTCACGCGTCTGGAAGGGCATCCGGCCGGCGATCCGGCGGTTGACCCGGGATTGATCGAAGGCGCCGATTTTTCCGAACTCGACCGCATCGACGCGCAAATCGCGGAAATACGCGGCGGGCTGGACGGCGGCTCCGATATGCCGAAAGTGTCGGTGTATCGCGCGCCGACGGAGCGCAACGGGAAAGAGGCGTTTCTGTACCGGTGCGAAATCACCGATTGGGAAAACATGGGGTTTTCCTACATCGCGGAGAATTACGGCGGCGGTGATTACAAGGTGCGCATTTACGTCAATGGTAAGCTGGTGGTCAATCGCGCGATCACCATCGAACGACCGAAAGAACGCCCCGCTCCGGCATATCCGCCCGCGATGCAACCGGATGCGCTCGCATCGCTCGTTTCGGGAATTACGCAGGGTTTCGAGCGGCTCGGCGCCATGATCGCCATGCAGCAGCAGGCGCAGCAGAAAGCGCCAAGCATGACGGAACTATTGCAGCAAATGGCGATGATGCGCGAGATTCTCGCGCCAGCCGTGGCGCCGGCTCCGACGGCAAATCCGATGGATACGTTCAAGCTGGCGCTTGATCTGGCGGAGCGCCTGTCGGATTCTCGCGATCCCGAAACCGGTTTCGCGTCGCGCATGATCGAACAATTCGGCCCCGTCGTCATGCAGGCGATGCAGGCAGGACAGCAACAGGCGCCCGCGCAATTGCCCGGGCCGACGGTGGCGCCTGCTGCGCCGGTCACGCCGGGGAATCCGCCGCCGTTGCGCGTCGTGAACCCGGTTCCTGAACATGCGCCGCCCCCGGCGCGCAACGCGGAGGATGACGACGTGCTGCTAGCCCGAACGTATCTCGCCATCGCATTGAAAAATGCGCAAGCAAACGCCGACGTGGAACCCATCGCGGAAACCGTCGCAAGTCAGGCGCCCGATGCAATGCTCGACATCATCGAAGCGGATGACTGGTGGACGGTGCTGGTGAAGATCGAACCGAACATTGCGCCGTTTCAACAGTGGTTCACACGGCTACGGGAAGCCGTGCTGAAACACTTGACAGACGACGGTGAGCCGGGGCAGGATGACGGCAAAACCGGGTAATTGCGCATATGCGGGCTTCCGTCTTTCGTGAAACGCCGACGTTCGTTGAGGATTTCATCATCCCCGACGGGCGTGCCGGCGTCATCGAAACGCTGAAGCTGATGCGCCGCATTGTGCGCCTGTACCGCCGGGACGATCGGATACACGGGCAGGCGCGCATGCTTGTATCGCAGTGCCCGCAAAAAGCGTACGGATGCCAGATAGAAAAAATCTTCCGTTTCGTGCAACACAACATCCGATACGTCGAAGATATCAACGAAGTAGAAACATTGCAGACACCCGACAAAACGCTAGAAATGGGGCAGGGTGACTGCGATGACAAATCAACGCTACTGGCCGCGCTGCTGGAAGCGGTCGGCCATCCTACCCGGTTCCGCGCTGTCGGCTTCGACGAAGCGGGCGCCGAACTTTCGCATGTGTACGTCGAAACCCGCAAAGGCGAAGATTGGATCGCGCTCGACCCGATCATGCCTTACGCGGTCGGATGGTATCCGCCGGACATAACGTCGCACTATCTGGTGCATAACTCGTAAGGCGCACAAATGCCCACGGCTCGGCAACTGATTCAGCAATGGACGGATGAAGCACTCGCAATGCGTCAAGCGGAAATGAATGACGCACTGGCGAGCGGACGCGTGCAGAATCAGGATGGCGCATTTGTGCAATTCGTCGGCGACGCCGACGGCGGGGGCTGGACGCTGTACCGTGACGGGTTCATGCACAATTACGCAGGGCGCTACGGGTTGCAGTATACGCCCGGGGATGACGAAGGCGCGCGCGACGGGATGTACACCGACCCGGAAACCGGTGCCCGGTGGCAAGTTGCGTCGGAAGATGCCGGCCCCGTCATCATGCAAATGTTGCGCTACATGCGCCGCTACCCTGATGACCCCGTATCTCGCGATCTGGCGGCAGAATATGACCGCATGAACAAAGCGGGAATGCAGGGCGATTTCGGCGCAATTATCCATCGCGTTTTCGTTTCCGCCGTGGCAGGCGCAGCGGCCGGCGGTGCATTCGGCGGTGGCAGCGTGTGGCAGAACATCATGCCTACGCCGGAAATCATGGGACCGCCGGCAGAACTCGCGCCGGATCGCTTTGTCGGTCCGCCGCAACCGGATTACATTCCGTACAATCAGCCGGCGCAATTCGCGCGCAATCTCATCGACGCAGTGCCGAAAGGAAAGCCCGTGAACGACTATTTCATGGAAGATTTGCTGCAACCCGGCCCGGGCGCGGACTATTACACCGATTACAGCGGAAGCCATGCGGGCGCCGATGCTGCGGATTTCCCCGGCTATCAGCCGGAAGTGCCGGCCGATGCTTACGGTCCGCCGGAATCCGCGCGCATGCCCGGAAGGGAATTCGATTTCGGTCCGCCCGTTTCGCCGGGAACGCCGGGATCGCCGATCATTCCGAAAACGCCGGGCATCGAATCGCTGGCGCCCATCGGCGGAAAGGTCGTCGATTTCGTGTCGAAGCTGCTGCAAAAGCAAGGCGTGCAGCAGGGGCCGCAAACCGCGCTGCGCCCCGTCAATCGCGCGGTGAACGATGGAACCGGCATCAATTTCAAGCCGGACCCGAAGTCGCTTTTGCTGCTGCTGGCGGCGGGGGCGGCGGTCTACATGCTTGCCAAGCGGAAAGGATAGCACCATGCGCGGAATCGGCGTTTTGCCCGGAGATCAACCGGATTTCTCGGTCTACACGGGGCAGGAGGTTTACAGCAGCACCGAACCCGTTACGCCCTTCGACGCGGGGGTGTTGCAGGATTTCGCCACGCGCGCCATGTCGATCATTCAGATGAACGACCTGCGCGAAATCAACAATGACCGCCTGAAGCGCGGACTCGCGCCCATCGGTCAAGCCGAACTCGCGCCGCGCGTCAATGTCGGGCTGAACCCCGGCATGGAAACCGGCCTGCTGCTGCTGGCCGGCGCGGCGGTGCTGTTCCTCGCGCTGCGCAAATAAGCATCATGGCGCGTCGTCGAAACCTCGCGGGCGTCGTCGAAGATGCCCGCGCCGCGTGGGATGAAAAAGTTGCGGAATTCCGCGAACAGGCGGAAGCGACCGACCGCGCGGAAGCTGCGCTGCTGGAAGCCTACCCGCTCGCGGAGCAAACGGGCGGGCTTGACCGCTGGCAAGCGGAGTATGACAAGCTCAACAGTCTGCGCAACACCATCGCGACCGTGCAGAACGGCATACGCTCGGCCGGCGATTGGTGGGTCGGGCTACAGTCCACGCAAGGCGGCGCGTCGTCGTGGGGTTCCGACCTGTTCGACATTTTCAACCCCGGCGCGCGTGCGAAGGAAAAAGCCGCATTGTCCGGGCTAGGCGTCGTGCCGGCCGTTGCGTTCCCGGTTGGACTCGGCGTAATTGCCGGCGCAATTGCCGCAATGGCGGCGGTTGTCGCTTCGGTGTACTCCGCGATTCAGTATTGGAAAGAGCGCGCAGTTGCGCAACTGGTGGCGCAAGGTGTTGATCCGCTCGACGCGCGCGCACAAATCGACGGAGCCTATCCGACGGCGGCAGGCGCCCCGCTCGCCGACAACATCACGCAAACTGCGATGTGGATCGCGCTTGCGGTCGGCGCGTTCGTGTTCTACAAATCAAGGAAACACTAACATGGTGACAAAAGCGGATTGTGTGAATGCGCGGTATCGTGAGGAATTCCACCATGTTACGCGCAAGAATGCCGACGGTACGCCGATGCGCGTTCGCGTGTCGGGCGCGTGCAAAACGTGGAAAACGCGCCCCGGAGATTTTCAGTTGCCGGTCAAGCATGGGCTATATGACTCCGGCTATATCACGCAGGACAACGCGCACGAATGGGTGAAAGGTGACGGGCGGCATTCCAATCCGCTCGCCAAGAAAACCGTCAGGCGCCGGGGCGTGACCGCGAACGCCTACATCAATCGACCGTCGCAAATCACGCGCAAATCGCCCACGAAGCGGTTGAAGCGCCGCCGTGCGGAAGCTGTCAAGCATCCGGTGAAGGGGCGGTTTCCGAATCCGAAACAGCGGACCGGTCAATACGATGTTCGCGCATTTCTGGAAGATTTGAAAGCCGGCCCGTATGCGTGGCCGGGCGGATATCCGCGTTATTTCGTAATGGATGACGGCGAAGCAATTTCATTCAAAACGGCAAAAACTGAAAAGCGCCGCATCGCGTCATCCATACGCAACAAACAAAATGATGGTTGGCGCGTCGTCGGTTCCGACATCAATTGGGAAGATGACGATTTACACGATGCGCACACGGGCGAACGCATCGAATCGGCATACGGTGAAAACCCCATCCGCCGCAAAGGCGTGTCCGCGTCGACCTACGTCCGCCGCCCGTCGCAGGCGACCAAGCGCGCGCCGACGAAGCGATTGCAGGAACGGCGCAAACGCGCACTGAAAGCGCCGGCCGGCTACTTCCCGAATCCGCGCGGAATCGCCGTATACTTCACGCAAGCGGGCATGGCAATCGGAAAACCGGTCGCAGTGTTTACGGAACGCGCGAAGGCGGAAGCGTATGGCCGGGCGCTCGCGCGCTCGACGGGTCGCACGGTGGGCATAAAGGGGTAATCATGCCCAAACTCCGCGATACTGTTGTTTCTGGCGGGCGACGTATAACCCGCTGGTATGATCGACAATCGCGCAATTGGATTGTGCAATTGCTCGACCCGTCCGGGAACCAAATCGGCGATGCTGTCATTGTCGGGCGCATGCAGGATGCGCAAGCCGTGACGCTTGCTGACTTCAACGCACAACGCCGCCCGACGGACGATGACAACGAAGCGCGATACGGCAACCGCACGGGCGGGCGCCGCATTCGCTTGACGAATCCTGTCCCGCCGTCGTCCGTTCTGCAAGCTGAACGCCTGTACAGGGCATTCACGGGCGACGAACCGACACAAGAGCTTATCATCGAAGCGCCGGAGATTCCCGCGCTCGCCGTGGCAATCGGCACAGTAGACGCCATCGCTTACACCACGGTGCGCGATGGCAAGGTCGAACACTATCAGCACGAATTCGCGCAGCATGCGCGGCCGATCTTCGCAGTGTCACCCGACGGTCGGCAACTGCTGGTGTTGCACGGGAACTACACATTCACCGAACGCGGAATCGTCGACGGACGCAAACCGCGCAAATAACACTTGACAGCGTGCGATCCCGGGATTTAGGATCGCGCTTGCATGGCCGCAACCCTCAGTAATGCTTGGGCGGCAAACCGGTAGCCGGGGCAGGGAACCCGACACCTTAGACTGAGGGGCATTTCATGGCCGGCGTTCTGAAGCTCATCAACCCGCGTCGCCGTCGCAAAGGCGGCAAGCGACGCGCCCGCACTGCCGCGCAGAAAGCGGCAACCGCACGCATGCTGGCGGCGAACCGTCGCCGCAACCCGATCCGCCGCCGTCGCGGCTCCGTCGCGCGTCGGCGTCACAACCCGATTTCCTTCCGTCGGCGTGCGCGTCGGCGCAATCCCATCAGCCTCGGCAATCCGCTTCGGATGGTCAAGCCGGCGCTCATCGGCGGCGCGGGCGCGCTCGCGGTCAATGCGGCGGTGAACTACCTGCCGCTGCCGGACATGCTGAAACAGGGCCGGATGATCTACCTGACGAAATTCGGCCTCGCGCTCGCACTCGGCACATTCGGCCGCAAGCTCATCGGCGCGAACGCGGAGAAGATGGCAGAGGGCGCGCTCGTCGTTCTCGGCGCCACCGTGCTGAATGACGCCCTGTCCCAAACCGGGATCAACCTGTCGGGCGCCGGCTACGTTTCGCCCGCGATGCGCGTCGGTCGCGTCGGGCGCGTCGGGCGCGTGGGCGGGTATCCGCCCGCGATTGCCGCGAGCGGCGCAACCCGGTTCATGAACGGCGGCATGGGGCAGTACGTCGGCCAGTACATCGGCGGTCGCCGGTAGCATCATCGATTGCGCGGACCGCGACGGTTCGCGCAATTGAGCAAACATCCCAACATTTTCATGAGGTAACACCATGAACGCAATCAGCAGGCTTCCGTCCCTGTCGGAACTGGCCGGTTTTCTCGTCAACCGCCCGGGCGAAATCGAAGGCATCCGTCAGAGCCTCTACGATTTCAACCTCTACCCGACGGCCGGCGCCACGCAATTCAATTTCTTCCAGCTTCCGCAAGGTCAAGGCGTGTCGACCGCGCAAGGCAACGCGGCGAACACGAAGGGTGACGCGGACACGAACATGCGCGCCGCCGGCTCGCTTCCGTCGCCGATTCACCATCTGGTGACGTCCATCGAAATCCATGCATGGCCCGGTTCCGTGTCCACGGCGAACACCTACACGCCGCAAGTCGTGTACGCGTTCATCGCCGTCCCGACCGCCGCGCAAGCGCCGATTTCGGCGGGCGCCGCGAACGACCTGAATGCGATCCTTCAGGGCGGCTCGCTGAATTTCTTCATCGGCAGCAAGTCGTACCTGACGGAAGCGAGCCTCGTCCGGTTCCCGCCGAAAGCCCGGCTGGAAATCGATTCGGCCATCGCGAGCAACTCGGCGACGACGGGCACGGTCGCCGTGGTTTCCGCGAAAGCCGGCGGCATCCCGTATGCGATGGACCCGCCGGTGCTGCTGACGCCGACGCAGAACTTCGTGGTGCAACTGAACTACCCGGTTGCCGTCGCAACGCCGTCGGGCTTCAACGCCCGCGTCGGCGTGATCCTCGACGGGTATCTCTACCGCAACTCGCAGTAATCCTGGCCAGCCGCGAAGCTGCGGCAAAGTGTGCGCCCCGGCGTCGTGCCGGGGCGCATTGAGCAAACAAGCGGAGATACCGGGATGAATGACTTTTCGGCAAACGGGCGACAGTCGGATTTCTTCTGTGTCGTCTTTCCGACGTTTTCGGCAATTGCGCTGAACGCGTCGCAGCAGCAATCGGCGCTGATGCCGGCCGATTCGGAATTTGAAATGATGCAGATCGCGTTCCACATGACGATTGCGAACGCCGCATTCGTCTACAACACGCGGCCCATCCCGAACATGACGGCGCTCATCACCGACACCGGCAGCGGCCGACAACTGATGAACAGTCCGGTTCCCCTGTCGGCACTGGCGGGTTACGGCTCGTCGCCGTTCCTGCTGCCGGTCACGCGCATTTTCGCACCGAATTCGCAGATACAGATGACGCTGACGAATTTCGATGCGGCCGTCGCAACGGCGAACATCATCATCACGTTGCTCGGGCGCAAGATTTTCCAATTCTGACCGGGAAACGCCATGCCGATCCGCCGCCCGCAATTGCGCGGTAGCCTGCTGCCGCCCGATATCGACCTGCGTTCGCACATCGAACCATCGAAGGGCGGCGGCAATCAGCCGTACTATCCGCCGGACATGCAGCGCGCGATGCCGGCGCCGCAGTTTGATGCGCTCGTCAAGGCGACGCGTCAGCAAGGCAGTCTGCAAACGCTGCCGTTTACCGCCGACACAGAAGCGGTGATGTATTTGCCGCGTCAGGAGTCGCGAACGTACCTGTTCGTACAGAATCAGGACGGCGCGTCGCAAATCGTCGTAGGAATCGGCAAAGCGCCGACGGTTTCCGGCACGACCGCAAACGGGCTCATCATCGCCGCCGGCCTCGGTTTTTGGGAACCGCTCGTCTGTCCGTCGGATGAGATATGGATTCTCGGCATGGCGGCGGGACTGCAAGGATTCCTCATCTGGTCGACCGGGTGACGCGTGCGCAATCTGGCGCTTATCGGTGCTGCACTGGTCATTTTCCTCTGGACGGCAAAAGCCCGCACAGAGGAAATGATCGCGTACACGCCGACCGGCGCTGACTTTCCACCCGACACCGATCTATCCGCCGTTGTCGAACAATCGGCGACGGCTGACAATGTTTCCGCGTTCCTGTACATGATCCGGTTCGCGGAGGGTACGGCGGGATCGCGCGGTTACAACACGATGTTTGGGTATCGTTACTTCGACGATTTCTCAGACCATCCGCGTCAATCCTTCCCGTTCACCGACAAGCGGGGAAATCGCAACACAACCGATGCAGCGGGCGCGTATCAGTTTTTGTCCCGGACGTGGGATGATCTGGTGCGCCGCTTCGGCTATCCTGACTTTTCGCCGCAATGGCAGGATGAAGCCGCGATACAGTTGATCCGCGACAAGGGCGCGCTTGATGATGTAGAACAGGGCCGCTTTGATGTTGCCGTCAGCAAGGTGCGCGGAGTATGGGCGTCGCTGCCGGGCGCCGGCTACAATCAACCGGAACGCAAAATGGCGGAATTGCGCACGGCTTACGAAAGCGCCGGAGGGTGGTACGCATGAACATCCAAGACGTGACACTGCGGGCGGGCGATATCTGGCAGATTGCGATGACGTTTGTCGTCGTCATCCTTGTCCCGCTAGCGTACCGGGTTGCCGCAATTCTGTGGGAGCATGAATCGCGGCTCAATCGGCACGAAGAACGCATCAGCAGTCTGGAACATCAGAAAGGATCGGCAAATGCGCATTAACGTCAGCGCAACGGATACGTGGCTTTCCGTTGCGGATCGTTACACCCTTTCGCCCGCGTATGCTGCTGCCATCGCGGAATTCAACGGCGTGCAAGATATCCTCGGCTATGACGCTGACGGGGTAGACTTGCTCGGCCCCGTCAGCGTGACCGATACCGTCATGAAAAACGGTCTTACGTCAATCGATATCCCGGATGACTGGCTGAAGCGGAACGTGCAAGGCGCCGCGTCGGCCGGCGGGGCGATGACAACGGGCGCGACCGGCGCGGGCGCCATGACGCCGAACCAAGTCATGATAATTTTCGGCGTGCTGCTGGTTCTCGCGTTGATGAAAGGCAAGTAAGCATGGACGTCGCGATCTACAACAAAGCCGGCGAAATCATCAACATCATCGTTGCCGGCACCGTGCAGGATGCGCAGCGTTTCGCCGTCGCCGCGCATGGTGCCGAAAACGTCGGCGGGGTGAAAGAACGGCGCCCGGCCGACGGCGTAATCGAACCGTTCGACGAAGTGCATCTGGTGACGAAAGCATTTGTGAAAGTGCCGGAAGCGACCAAGCGGCAGCGCCATCCGATCCCGGTCGACGAACCAAAATGATGCAGCAATTGCGCCAAGTCACTTTCAACACGTCGGGCACGTTCATCGTGCCTGTCGACGTTCACACGATTTACGTCGACGGAACGGGCGGCGGTGGCGGTGGCGGTGCAGGATCAAGCGCGACGCCGGGCGGCGGTGGTGGCGGTGGCGCTACCGGCATGCAGTGCCACATGCTGCCGATTACCGTCGTTCCCGGCTCGACGCTCACCATCACCATCGGCGCGGCGGGAATCGGAGGAACGCCGGCCGGCACGGCAGGCGGCGCGGGCGGTACTACGTCAATCACCGGTTCCGGCATGCTGTGGGATGTAAACATCGGCTCGGGCTTCACGCTGGCCGGCGGTGGCGGCGGCGCGTCGTCGACAACGACTAGCGGCGGTGCGGGCGGAAGCGCCCCGGGCGGGCTTTACACGGGCGGCGGTGGCGGCGGTGCAGGCGTCAGCGGAACGTCAACAAGCATGAATACCGGTGCGGCGAACGTGTCAACCCTGCTGAACATGGCGCGACCGCGCGCCGCGATTTTCTCCGGCGGGCAGGGTGGCGGCGGCTCAAATGCCAATGGTGCGCCGCTTACCACAAACGGCGGCGTTCCGCTCGCTCATCCCATCATCGGAGGTTATGTGACAGGCGGTACAGGAACCGCCAACAGTGGCGGCGGTGGCGCCGGGTCGGTGGGCATGTACGGCGTGCCCGGTTCCGGCGGTGCCGGCGGCGTTGACGGTGGCGTGGCATCCGGTAAAGGCTCCGGCGGTGGCGGCGGTGCAGGTCAACGAGTAGGGGGTGCCGGCGCGGCCGGCTTTGTCACCATATGGTTCTAGCGCGTCGGCAAGTCACTTTCAAGACGTCCGGAACATTCGTTGTTCCTGTCGGCGTTTACACGATTTACGTCGACGCTTGCGCGGGCGGTGGCGGTGGCGCGGGCGGCGTCAATGCGACGCCCGGCGGCGGTGGTGGCGGCGGTGGATCGGGTGAAGCAATCGAATCGTGCCCGGTGCCGGTAGTCCCAGGGTCTACCATCACGGTCACAATCGGCGCGGCAGGCAACGCGGGCGCAATCGGCGGCGCAGGCGGCGCGGGCGGCAATACGTCATTGACCGGCTCGGGAATGCTGTTCAAGCCAAATCCCGGTTCAGGCTTGCTGTTGCTTGGCGGGCTTGGTGGCGCCGTCGGTGCTGCTGGTAACGGCGGTGCCGGCGGTCTAGGCTCCGGCGGGTTTCAGGGCGCGAGCGTATCAAGCCCGGCGGGCATCGTGTCGGGCACGGTTTCAAGTCTGGCGACGTCAGGCGGCTTGAACATGCCGCTGCGGCGCATCGGATTCGGGCAAGCCGGACAACTCGGCGGAACGGCAGGCGGCGCAAACGGTGGACCGACAAGCGTCGCGACGACGAACTTTGTTTTCCCGACACCGGTTACCGGTGTTTTCCGTTTGGGCGGAACATCTGACGCAAACGGCGGGGGCGGCGGTAACGGTTCATTTAACGTATGGGGCGACGCCGGAAGCGGCGGCGCGGCGAACAACGCGGGACAAGCGCCACAATACGGCTACGGCGGCGGCGGTGGCGGTGGCGCCGGTCGTCAAGCCGGTGGTGCCGGCCGGGCCGGTTTCGTGAGAATCTGGTTCTAGGGGAAAGCGATGCCTTACGGCTCCGGAAGCGGAAGCGGCAGTATCGGCGGAACGCAGCAAGTTATCACGGCAAGCGGCACATTCATCGTGCCCGGCACAATCACGACCATATGGGTATCCGGTTGCGGCGGTGGCGGCGGTGGCGGAGGTGCTGATGCGGTGCTGTGCGGCGGCGGTGGCGGCGGCGGTGCAGGCGGCTCCATCATAGAGTTTCCGATGGACGTTGCCGGCGGTGACGTGTTGACCATCACCATCGGCAACGGCGGCGCGGGCGGCGTCAACGCTGACGGCTCCGACGGGCAGGATACGACCATAACCGGGGCGTCAGGATCGCGCGTTTTGCCGCCGATGACGGGCGGCTCGGGCGGCAAGAAAGGCGTAGCGGGGATCGGCGGGAATGGCGGAAATGCGCCATTCGTGAACGGTCCGCCCGGGGGCGGTGAAGGCGGCGCGCTACCGTCCAATTTCCCGGTAGACCGCAACGCCCCGTTTTTCGGTTGCAGCACGTCGGGCGCGGCCGGCGGCGGTTTGACCTACCCCGGGGGCAATTCCCCGGGCGTGGTCTACGCCGACGTTTCCGGCGGTCTAGGCGATTCGGGCGGCGGTGGCGGAGCGGGCGGGCAAACGCCATTCGGCAACGGCGGGCAGGGCGGCGGAACCGGTACATCGTCCGGCGTTTCGCCGACTATCGGGTATGGCGGGGGCGGTGGCGGCGGTGACGGCACCGACCCCGGAGCGGGCGCGGATGGCGCGCCGGGCGTCGTGATCTTCCGTTACTGACTGAGAGGGGCAATTATGAAATTCAGCGTTTCCAAAGCATGCAGCACCGAAACACCCATGCCGTTCGCCGTTCTGCGGGATGATGGCGAAACGATCTACACCGGTTTCATTTTCACCCCCGATGCCGGCGTTACCCACGTCGACATTCCGGAAGGCGGGTGCATGATCCTCGGCGTTCTGCCGGTCGCGAAGCAACAGGCGCCGCAATAGCCGGTTTTGGGTCGGCCGCTTCCCCTGTCACGGTCCGGCCCCGGCGCCCCGCTCACAAGGCGGGGCGTCGTCATTTGCGCAATTGTGCAATCGGCAAGATCCCGGTTTTTACGATGCGAAAAAAGCGCCCCGTGAGGGGCGCCCGCATCCGGCCGGCGTTCAGGATCGGCCGTTGATCCTGTACGCGTTTTGCATTTCCTTGATTGCGGCGTTAATCGCGCGTTCCATTTCTTCGACGCGCGCGCGTGCCATGTCGCGATGCTCAACCGGGCCGTTGTGCATGTCGTGCGCGATTCTGCGGATTTCGCTCGCGAGCGTCGACGATTGCGCGAACAGTTGCGGTAGGTTTAATTCCCGATACTCTGAATCCAATTGCATAGGTGACATTCGCGTGATCCGAACGTCACCCGCGACCGGCCCGTTGCAAGGGATGAACGCGACGTATTCATTGCTGATGCCTTCGGCGATAATCATGCTAGACCCTTTCATGTTGGGCACCATGCCCCGCATGCACACTCGCGCGAATGTGCATGCAGTGTTTGCGCTATTCGATCCGGCGCAATACCGGCGTTCCCTTGCCGTCATAGTACCATGTCAGGCACAATGACTCGAAAAGCGCCGGGACGTCGGCCGTCGTTTTGAAATTGTCCAAAGCGAACGCGACCGCGCGAATCGCGGCATCCGGCAACATTTCGCCGCGCTTGACGTTGAAGCGGTCGCGTAGATCGTCGGCGATGCGTATGGCTTCCAGCCGTGAATCTAAGCGCCTTTGTGCTGCGGTTTTGCGTGCCATGTCATTCTCCATCGGGCACCATGCCCCGCATGCACACTCGCGCGGAATTGCGCGAATATGCATGCAGTGTCGGCGCTATGCCTTCATCAGCAATTGCAGGCATTCTTGCTTGACGTCGGCGCCTTTGCCGAACCATGCGGATGCCATGCGCGCGTCATCGGTCCGCGCGGCGTAATGGTCGATATGCTCCGTTACCGCGTTCAGCAGGCCCCATGCCGTGCCCTTGTACGGCTCCGCACCGCGCCCCGCACCGTTCCAAAGATGCAGGATCGGCGCGACAACGCGCGGCGCCTTCGGCTCGGGGCGCTTACCGCCGACAAGCGCCGGACCACCGACAAGGCGCGCAAAATCATCGGGGCGTGACACGTCGGCCGCTATGCTTGCGGGTTGCGGGTTGAGCTTGGTCGGGCGCGCGAACAATTCCGCGAGGATGGCGCCCGCTTGCTGTTCGGTGATATGTTTCCGTACCAGTTCGCGCATGTTCTCGCCGAACCGCTCGAAAGCCGTGTCCAGCAGGCCAAGTTGTCGCTTCACCGCGTCAGCGTCGAAGTGTGAACGGTGCGATACGCTCACCGCGTCACGTCCGCCGTTCAACGCGATTGCCAGTGTGTTAGCGCAGACAACGCGAACAGCGGTAAACATCGCCGTCGTGCGCATGGTTCCATCGCACGATGATGCGAGCAACAGATTACCCCGGATGCGGTCGCCTTTCGCAACTTCGATGCTATGGCCGTTTTTCGCCATTGCCCAAAACTTGCGACCGCCTTGCAACGTCCCCGCCGTGTGAATGTGGAAGCCGTGAGCTTCGGTCAAGTCGCGGAAAAACTCCAAAGACTCGCCGGGGTGAAATTCCTTGTAATCGGCGCCAACAACCGACAACGGAGCGCCCGTGTCGGAACGGTACAGCACGCTGCGTTCCGTCATCGTGCGGATGCTACCGTCGGGCGCGGTGTACTGAACGGGCGCACGCTGCACCGTCCAGTCCATCCCCGCTTGCTGTTTCCACGTTTCGATGCTCGCGCCTTCCGTCAGGCGTTGCCCCAAACCATGCCACGGCAACTTACCGACGAATGCCATTTCAGCTTGCCCGTTTGCGCGTTGCGTGATTTCGTGTGCCATGTCGATACCCCTATCGTTAGTTGATTGATGATGTACTGCAATGCGAATAATGCGCGCATTTGCGCATTCTGTCAAGCGGGGCGGCTTTTTCGGCATTTGCGGCGTTCTGATAGGTGCAGGCTATCGCGCATTTCCCCGCGTCGACGCCCGCGCACGCGCATACCACACGCGCAGCACGCTGTCAAGCGCCACGTACACCCCCGCACCACACGCAGCAACCGCGCACGCACCATCATGGGGG
>Ga0208644_1001981_pt1 | contig 16655 bp, 26 predicted proteins | sample VirMetDEL_Nov_18_FD_184517 | JGI IMG/M metagenome (GOLD analysis project Ga0208644, IMG submission 184517) | Aqueous microbial communities from the Delaware River and Bay under freshwater to marine salinity gradient to study organic matter... | ecosystem: Environmental > Aquatic > Marine >... | reverse complement strand
GTAGGAATCTTTCTGGTAAATGATCAATGTTCGTGTAAATTCTTCTTTATTCATCTGACTCGGGAATTATTTTGATTATGGTTTTTTCTTCTTTAGCGTAAATCTTAATTGCACTGAGCTCGGCTACTTGAGCATCATCCTTCCAAGCATGGCCATTTAGAGCATCAAGAATGATCTTGCTGAGGTTATCTATATCAGGTTTTTTTGTGTGAAATGTCCCAATCAATTTTAAGCGCTTTAGAAGCGATAAAGACTTAGGGGGGCTGATATGGTATTGGATATACACTGAAAGTGGCTTAGAAGCGCTTATAATGCCATTATGAGCTAATTTATAATGCCACCTGATGAGATTTTTCTCATTTAGTTGGCTGTCATAGTATTTTGAGCCCCTTCTGCCTGCTCGCTTCCATGCGACAGGCTTACCTGGTATTTCTACAACGATCATGAACCCTCTCCAGGAGTTTGTTTAAAATTGGTTGAAAGTTCCTCTCAGAATAACCCACAGGAATTGAAGTTCTTGTTCTCCCATCCTGGAGATAATCAAACGTAATGTGATTTTCATTGATCCTAACTCTACACTGAGTCGCCTCCTCCTTATCCCGGAGGCTCTTCTCCGCTTCTTCAGCTAATTTGCGATTAGCTTCAAAGCTACTCTTCTCCTCTATGACCTTGTTCTCCTCGGCTTTAATCGCATCTAACTTCTCCTTTGCCCAGCCTCGTCGTATATGTGCAATCAGATATCCCATAGGGTTTGAAACCTCCTGTGAGCATATCTTGTCTTTGAATCTTTCAAAGAACTCACATCCGATTTCAATCTCACTTTCACTAAATCCCCTCTTCCTAAGCTCACCAGCTAAAGCCGCTGCCGAGCCTTCCTTAAGCTCTCTTATATTATATATATTGCTGCTAGCTTTATCTCTTGTTACTTCATGGGCTATATTATTCGATGCGTCACTTTTGCAGGATCGTATTCGATGCGTCACATTTTTTACGCGTTTCTTTTCCCAAGCTTCTTTTGAAAGCTGCTTGTTTCGTTCGATTAAAGTGTCTAAATCCACCTTGGTAAAATAAGCTTCTACTTCTGCTGCTACTTTAAAATAATTCTTTGACATAAGGACCTCTATATACTTTTTATAATCTTGTTTGGGTGAAAGGCATCTAATCGAACCTCCCTTCCGCCTGGAGATTTTCCGCCTATAAAGATACCCTTGCTCATGCAGAGCTCTACAAGCCCTTTCAAAAGTGCTGCGGCTTATTTTGAGGGATTGGTTTACATATTCATGGGATGCAAAAAATACTCCGCTCTTGGCTGTAAAAGAACAGATGAATTGATAGACCATTTTCTGTGTGTTATTGAGATTAGGATCACACAAAAATTGCGTTGGTGTTAAAACATTAAGTGATTGAGAAGCACATAGTTCTAGGTCTGAAATTAAAAAATTCTCTGTAGTTGCTTCAAATTGTGAACATTGATTAACATTCGAATGCATTGATGAAACATCCTTCATTGGTTTGTTATTGGTGTACATTAATAATCCTTTGGTGATGCATTAGTAATTTTTTGGTGATGCATAATTAATCCTTTGGTTATTTGTGTTAACATTTGTGATCCTTTGGTTAATCCTTTGGTGATGCATAATTAATCCTTTGGTTAATCCTTATTAATCCTTTGGTTAATCCTTTGGTGAGGCATTAGTAATCCTCAAGATTATTTTTGTTTATTAATATTCGTTTGCATTTGTAATACTTTCCTGTCGTAGGTTGTTAGTACCAAATGCTAAATTATGATTTATACGTTTTTCGTATTTGTTTATTTCCACAGTCTTCGGACTGTGGTTTTTTTTTGCACAAAATAAAATAAATAAATCATCGCATAGAAATATGCAACACAAAGATTTTGTTAAAGGGGCTCTACAAGACTATTTCCAGCCTAATTTCTTACGAATTTCAGCGAATTCTTCATGGGGACTTATAAGCTTGTGCTCAACGACATAGGTGAATATTTTTAGGAACTTATCAGAGGGAACTCTCTTCTTGTTCAGCACAGCACTTAAATATGATTTAGAAAACCCTGTTTCTTGAGATAAATACTCATGAAAAATCCTATGTTTTTTCAAAAAGCGTTTAAGATGTGAGAAATTTTCTTTTTTTTTGATTTCCATGGGTAATTTTTTACACTTGTTCTTATTTTAATGCAAGAAAGATCTATTAACTGTATAATTATTATTTAATATATATAATAATTTATTATTTATTTCTTTAGTAGATGTTTTTGATTGATTTTATCTATTCCTTGTATGTTATTATAACATTTCATACACACAGGAGAGATTATGTTTAGAGAATATGATAAAGACTATGTTGACTATGACTTTGATAGTGACTTTGTCCATACAAGTCAGATGCCCAATATTCCCCTTGCTCAAGATTTTATGAAGAATGTTTTTTCTGTGTTGTATGGCGATCTATCTATCGATCAGCTTGAGACTAATTTAGAAGAAGTATGCGCAGTGCTTGGAATGAATCTTCCATCCTCTGCTTTAAAAGTAACAAAACAACAGTAGGTACATATGAACGAATATTATGAATATCAAAGCTACGTCCAAAAGTTTTTTGAATCGATTGATTTTACAGATATTGAGATGTACTCAGAGAAAAAGAAAGAGTTTTTACAAAACTTTAACCCATTAACAAATGAACAAAATGAGGAAACGTTATGTCAAGTATGAGATTAGGAGAGGTCTATGAAGGACCTAAAGAAGTAGTATTGAGAAAGGATGCTACTGAAACACCACAACTAAATGAATTGTTTGCGGCTTTGGCTAAAGCACAGATGGAAATGGAGATTGCTAAAACAGATAGCTCTAACCCATATTTTAAGAGCTCTTATGCTGATTTAGCTTCGATTGTAAAGGCATCTCGTCCATTTTTAGCTAAGAACGGCTTGGCTGTTATTCAGAGGGTAGTTAGTGATGAGAGAAATGCATTATCTCTTCACACAAGACTTTGCCATGCTTCTGGACAGTGGATGGAATCTAAAATGCCAATCAATCCACCTAAGCAGGACATTCAATCACTGGGTTCTTACATCACTTATCTAAAGAGATACAATTATGCTGCTATTGTGGGTGTGGTTGCTTCTGGCGATGATGATGATGGTGAGCAGGCAATGAGCAGAACAACAGGCTCAAATAACAATGTGGTGCCCATGAAATCTGACACAATTAACAAAGCTCAGCTGCAGATTATTAGTGAAGAATTAGAAGGGTATGAGGATTTATTAGAAAATCTATTGAAGGCATACAACATTTCTAAGCTATCAGATCTAGATGCTAAGAAATACACTCAGTGTATTACTAGAATCAGAGAGATAAAAAGAGCAAAAGAGAATTAATAAGCAAATAAAGGATTAAACGATGCAAAAAATAACAATTATTGGAAATGTAGGAAATAATGTTGATAGAAAAACAACTCCCCAAGGGAAAAAAATCACTTCTTTCCCTGTTGCTGTAAAAGGCAAAGAAAAAGCGATTTGGTATGAGTGTGTTATTTGGGGTGATAGAGATTTGATGTTTGGAAGGCTTCTAGAAACACTAAGAAAGGGATCTAGTGTATGTGTAATAGGTGATTTAATGCCTGTGGAAACGTATACAAATAAAAATGGAGAAGTAGTAGCTAAACTAAGAATTTCTCCATGTTCAATTAATTATGTGCAATCTAATGCACCACAAACAGAACAAAAGCCACAACAAAGTAACGAAGTACATCAAACTCAATATTTATTTTAGGAAAGTATGAAAATCATTGAACTTGATCAATCCACTCCAGAATGGCATCAGTGGAGAGCTGATGGCATAGGGGCTTCAGACATTAGTATCATTATGGGTAGTAGTCCATATAAGACAGAGTACCAACTATGGGAAGAAAAATGCGGCTTTAAACAAGCAGATAAGATGAATGATGCGATGAAGCATGGGGTTAGAAATGAAGATAGAGCTCGACAATGGATGAACTCTTATTTTCAGTTAAATCTCATACCGATTTGTGTAGAAGACGATGCCATTTCTTACTTTAAGGGATCTTTGGATGGCTATTGTGCTGCGACTGAAACATTAGTTGAGATCAAATGTCCGATCACAGAGAAGACGCTAGATAGAGCTCTATTGCAGCAAGCAGTGCATGACTACTGGTATGATCAGGTTCAATGGCAAATTATGCTATGTAAGCCAAAGAGAGCTATTTTAGCTCTGTGGGATTATAGAAATAACAACTGCATCACAGTTGAAATGATCGGTGACAATGAAAGAATTAAAACGATGAGGGAAAAGGGAGTTGAGTTTTGGAAAAATGTGCAAATGGGTAGAGCGCCTAAAATGGAAAATAAAGATTACAATGACATTGATGATGATGAACTTTCTATGCTTTTATTTGACTACAAAGAGATGTGTGAGAGAGAAAAGGCGGCTGCTAAGGTCAAAAATGAGATTAAAGAAAAGATTGTAAAATTTGGGAAAGGTAATAGTTTTAAATGTAACGGTTACACCATTACCAAATCTGGTCTTAGAACGTCTATAGACTTTGATCAAATGAAACTTGATGGGATTGATGTAGATAAGTACAAAAAAACTACTGAGTCTGATTCTTACACGATTAGATGCCCAAACTAACTATTCTGGAGTGGATGGTGTTAAATCAACATCTACTCCTGTCTTCTCTTTAATGATACCCTCTAAAATCTCTTCAACAATATTATCTGGATGATATTCAAAATTAAAATGTGTGCAAGAATCCAAGAAAAATAGGAACCCTAAGGTTCCTACAACTAGGGAGATTGAAATAAAATGAAATTTATATTTTTGCATTAACAAATGAACTTTATTACATTTATAAATATACGTAAAAATAATTATAATTGTCAACTCAATAGACAGATAAAATTATAAATGATAACCTTTACGCAACGGAGGTTTTTATGAATAATTTTACTAAGTGGACTCGACTCATAATTTATGGGATTGGAGTTCCAGCCCTAATTATAATTCCAATATTACAAGCAACTGATTGTTTTTATCCCCCAGACATAGTTCCGCATCGTCGACATATTGAACATGAGGAGGATCCTATCGACCCTTACACAAGAGATATGATGGAGAGAGAGAACGAAAAAGAGCCCTCACACATCACTGAAAAACAGCTAGAAGAATTTAAATATATGATTTAAAAACTTGCTTTGTAACAAATTATCAATATAAATAAAACAAACATAACTAAAATATAAAAACCGAGATCATTGTGATTTTTGTTTTTCATAAAGGACCTACATGATAAAACACATAATTATTTTTTTAACTGCTTTTTCATTTTTTACAACAAATATTTTTTCAAATCATAATTTACATGATGAAAACTTAAAAAATAATCAATTTAATGAAAAATTTTATGAGTATTTAATTAATTCTATAGAAAATACTGAAGAGCTTTTATCAGGATTTTCTCAGGATTTTGATGTAATTGATTTATATACATACGAAATTATAATTGGATTAAAAACGAGGATTCGAACATTAAAAGAAGTTCTTGAATCCTACGTTGTTATTTATCATCAATTTAATTAAGTAATATCTACAGCATTAATATAGTCATAAGACATAAAATACCAAAAAAACCATTTTAAAAGGAGCTTATGAAAAAATATATATTATTATTTTTAGCAACCCTGTCTGTTTATACGCCAACATTATTTGCAAATCATAATAAAAATTTTTATTCAGAGGAGCAAATAGATAATTTATATAGCTATTTAGAAAATTCCATTGCAGAGAGTAAGGATAAAATTTTAGATCTTTTGAATGATGAAAATTTTGATAGAATAACAATTGAAAAAATAATAATTTTGCAATCTAGAATAGATACATTAGAAGAAATTAAAAACGTGTATATTTTTTCGTGGGGTAATCAAAGTTAATTTATTTTTTTATTTTAATTAACTGACTAAACATCCTCCCCACCACGTAACTAAATCAGCAGAGCCCAGTAAATCAGCATCATTGGCTGCTCCGTTTCGTATATTAGCTCTGTACGTTACTGTATCCCCTGAATCCATATCTACATATGACGATGCAGTAAATGTTAATGATCCAGTGGAACTTTTACACGCAGCTGGGCTACAGGTATTTATATAAGTTCGATTAGAACTGACTAATGCATTTAAATGTTGTGTCATTGCTGCTGAAATAGCTCCAAATGTTACGTTAGCTATAATTAAATAACGTCCTGTAACTGGAGCTGTAAATGTTGTAGTCGATGTTAAATCACTATTTTGATCATAAATAGTTGTGTCAAACGGCACTGTATAGTTAGTTGCTGTTGTTCCTGCTACATTTAATATTGCAGAACTATTATATGCTGAAAATGCTGAATTAAGCGGCAATGTGCGAATACCATCTGCTGTCATTATAAACGTATCATTAGTACCTAAAGCTGACCCCTGAGAAATTTTAAACGCATCGCTTGCATCATCATCTACACCAATTCTAAATTCACCAGTTGTATTGATGTTAAATTGAATAAATGCATCTCCTGATGCTCCAGGATCAATTGTAACTGATCCCTGTTGCACATCGATATCACCGTTTTGCAATATTGCATCTCCAGTTGTGATATTTAAATCACCAGCTGTTACTAATACATCCCCTGATGTAACAGTTAGATCACCTGACGTTACTGTGAATGGTGAACTTCTATTATTTAAAGCGTTATTTGTTGCCATTAGTTGCCTTTTAAAAATTCTTCTTGTATTATTTTTGCTTCTAATTCACGTTGAGACCTATTTTTATAATTAGGTCTTGCAAAAACTAATTCAGCAAATTCATCATCATTCGACGGAATTGATGGAAGTTCTTTTTTTAGTTTTGGTTCCCATTCCTGTCTCAATCGTTTCATGCATCTCTCATATTTATGAGATAGAATATAGTTAACTCGACGTTCCATATCAGACTCAAACACTTCAGATGGAATATCATTTTGGATTACTTTTTTTTGTGTTTCATTTAATTCTAAAACAACCTTGTCATTTACTTTTACTTGCATAATTTTTCCTATACTACGGTTATATTACCAATCACACTTTGAGCTACAAATGAGGTGTTTGCTACTGAACAAACACAAAAAATTGAATCACCAATAGCCGTTGATGATAAACTGCCACCAACTCCAGTTGTGCTTATTTGATTTCCAATTCTTATATTTTGACCAGCATTTTGGGCTATTGTCCATCCATCAGCTAAAATAGAAGATACGTAAAAAACATCCCCTACAGCTGCTACAGCTGGCAATGTAAATGTAACTCCACCACCTCTGTTAGCAAAATAGCCTTCGTTAACAACGATTGTTTTAGTAGGATCAGTAATAACAGACCATTGAATCATAAACGGGGAAGCTGTCGCTGTAAAAGTGATACTGGAACCACTTCCTGTTATAGCTATACCTGATCCGTTCAAAAAATTAATATTATTTGCCGAAGGTTCAATGATTGTTGAGTCAGGCATTGTGATAGATAATAAATCAGAAGCTCCACCAAGTAATTGCCAAGTAGCAATTCCTGAGTCTTTATTTACAAGCATATAAATATTATTAGCTGTAGAATCTAGCCAAAGTGCACCTAAATCAAAATTTTTTATGTCAGCAGTTGTTGGTGCATCAGTTTCAACAGTTAAGTTTGGAGGGGTTAATCTCTTCACTCCCATGTAACTTAGCGGATTTAAACTTGATAATGTTGTACTCATCTATACTACCGTTATATTTCCTACACTGCTTAATACATTCCAATCGGTATCCGCTACAACGCATACAAGCTCTACTGCATCTCTGTCGTCTGTAGAGGTTAATGATCCTCCCACTCCCGTGGTAGTTGCTGAAGTTCCGAAATAAATTGTTTCACCGGCATTTTGTGCAATTGACCATGCACCCTGAATTCCAGTAACTCTAATCATTGATCCAACGGGTGCAGTATCTGGCAATGTAAATGTGACAGTGCCAGCATTGTTAGCAATATAACCATTATTAACAGCCATATTCGCAGAAGTGCCTGTTTCCACATTCCAAGTTATTCCACCCCCAGCTACATCAATTGTCACAGTAGAACTAGATCCTGAAGTGGTAACTCCAGTTCCTCCTGCAAACGTTAATGCCCCTAATGCAGGTGTTGCAGTGCCAGAATCTGTGGGGGCAGAAATGCATACATCGTTCATGTCGATGTCATAATCAGCCATTGTGATTGTTCGAGTAGTGGATGTAGTAATACCAGAGGCTTCAAAAGCTATTTTTTTTGTATCGTCGCCGTTATCAAATATTCTAAATACTGAATCATCAAATTCATTTGGAGAGGTTGTAGACCCACCAGGTGTTAGGCTTGGAATAAACCCTCGTAAATCAATTTCATCAATTGAGGTCCATGTGCCACCGGAGGCAGATTGGTGTCGTAATTTCCATTCTGAAATTAAAAATCCAACCCCTTTATAGTTCGTGGGAATTGTGTATGTAGCATAACTGTCTATATCCTCTAGTAGGGATGTTTCATTTGCATAAGATCCGCTTGGTAAATTAACAAATATCTTGCAATCACCTGTAGTTTGATTAACAACACCCCAAATAACTAATGAAAAATATCTACCAGACATCGAAGAACCAGTAGAGTCAGTTAAAAGTGCATTTAAGTCAGTTACTACAGTAAAAGGAGTTGTAAAATCATTTATTACATAATAATCAACTGGATCAGAAAATGCAGGAAAATTGTTTACATGTAGTTGTAAAACTGTTCCAGATGTTGTTTCTAAAATTACATTATCTGGAATCCCAACATTTGTGGTAATAGTATATGTTTGAGATATACCTGTTAAATATGTTGCAAATTGATTTCTAATCCAAAAACTCAAATCTGTTGTATGTCCTTGATCGTTAGCCTCTCTAGTATCATCTATCCACTGATGAAATTTATATGGCCCTTGAGTTTGTAATGAAGCTGCACTTTGACATATTACAATTGCAACTCGAATACATTCAGTACTTGGAAACCCTGTTGTGTTTGCTGTTAATGTTTTAGTGGATTTAGGAATAAAAATATAATTTTGTATAGGAACAGTATCAGTTCCAGCAGTTAATGAAACTGTTACTGGTGGCGTACAATCTAGAGTAGTAAATCCGTCTGAAAATATCATTGTGAGATCACCACCACCAGATTTTTGCAAAGCTAATGTAATTGTCGCTCCATCAGATGTTACAGTAGACGACCCTTTTTCAATTACACATCCATCCCAGGAAAATACTCCAGTTGATTTAAAATTATCTGTAGGTACTATAGTTACAGCATTAGTAGCTCCAGATGTTGAAATAAATTCATCATCTCCAAGAATGTCTAATTGGCCAGCAATCGGATTAGCAGTTCCTGAATTCGTTACATAACTACTCGCAAAAGCGCCTTCAATAGTTACAAACCCATCTGCGTCTACAGCAAACGAAGAAGAATCAAAATTGCACATGCCAATTTTTGTGCTATCTGCTGCTGCTAATGCTTGTGATATTTGAGCATCAATTGTAACTGTACTACCAGCTGCTGATGTGACTAAAGGTGTAGTTCCTGCAACATGTGTTGTTCCAGTAAATGTAATTATTCCAGCGGCTGGAGCGGCAGAACCACTATCAGAATCAAATTGAATCGCAATCGTACCATCACTTGTAATAGTAAGAGTATTAGTGCCAGGATTTCCACTGACAGAAATTGGATCACTTCCGATTACATTAATATTACCAGCACCATCTGGACCAACAGGCCCACCAACGTTTCCAGTAAGAAGCTCTACTCCTGCTATTCCATCATCCGAGTTCCTTCCCTGTTGAGACATTATTTGCCTCCCTCAGCATACACTATTGTTATCCACACCGAACCCGATGAAACAGCCCCAGAGACTTGCTTTACATAGAATTGAGTGCCAATCGGAATAAATAGCCCATCATCTCGCACCTTGTTTGATGATAGATCTAAAAGAATAAATGAATTAGATGACAATCTAATTTCATTTGTTGAACCATCCGTAGAAATATAAACTTCATCATCTAAGCTGCTATTGATAGAAATTATACGAGCATAATCAGTGGTCGGAGTGCCGATCGCTGCATATGTTCCTGATACATCTCCGAAGTCTAACTCTCGAATTGCATCAAATTTAACACGAGTCCCATATGCCATTAGCTGACCTCTCTTTGACCATATCCTGAAACGTAAAAATTGCCTGTCCCAGCGCTACCTTTGACATAAATAACTGTGTTTTTAGGGAAAACTACTGGATGTGAAGAGAAGTTTGATGCATTAATTTGCATTACATTTCTCGAAATTGTATCTGCTGTACCTGGAATAAACTCATGATCATTTACACCATCAAAACTAATTGTAACATCAGATGTTGAATCATTAGTAAATTGGATCATAAAGCATCCATAGCTTAATCCAGTTCCATTTACTGCTTGATAGGTTCCTGTTAGTGTAGATACATCGAACGAAGAAAGATCAACAGGGAAAATTCTATTTGTTAATTGTTGTACCATTTATGAATTACTCTCTGCTAATTCAGATTCTTTTTTTTCCAGCTCTTGTCTTTCTTTGTTTTTTTCAAAAATGTTAGACATTGTTGCTGTAAAATGAGTCAGCGCTCTTAGAGCTTCCTCTATTTGAGCGCCAACAGGAAGAATCAAAACGTACTCTCCATTTTCTCCAGAAATTGACCATTTGATTGCATTCGAACTATCAAACTCTAAAGTTTTTTGAGTTTCGGTTTCCATTCTTCCTCCATAATATTATAAATTTAACTATATAATATTACTTTATTGAAAACCAACACTTAAATCAACTAAATGTACAGCTCCAGGAGATGTAGCACCATGTTCAATTCTGATAAATGGACAAATAACATCTGTGCTATCGAATGTAAATGCTAACGGAGAAGATGGTGCTCCACCATCAATTGTAGCTGTTACAACACCTGCTGCACTAACAAGTACTTTTAATGTTACAGTTCCTCCATCCCCACCTGTCCATGCAGTGCCGGAATCCTGTAATGTTTGACCACCAGAATTTAATTCTGAAACTAAAGTAACGTTAGTTGCAGATGTACCACCAAACATTCCTAGCCCATAATAATCAGTGTAACTTGCTAAAGTTGCATTGTTAGCTTCAGCTTTTCTAAAACCAATCATGTATGGATTACCACCTGAAATATCAGCAATAGTCATCGTCACTTCAAAGAAAAAAGCAGCCGAAGTCCCAACGGTGAACGCGTACTCAGAGAGAGTTCTAGCAGCTCCAAAATTATACTCAGCACCCTCTGTAGATGTTAAATCTAATGAGCAAAGCAACCCTGAGTTATCCATTGTAGGTTTAATGATGGTCTGTCCAGCTCCTAGGATAAACTGCTCCATCACAAATCCTGGGAATCCTAGTAGGTTTGTAGCGCCTGTTGTTCCAACTGCCACACCTGCTGTGTCTGCCGCTGTAGATGTTGTTGGGCTTGATCTAAATGTGTAATCTAAACCAGTAGGTCTTACAAATTTAGCATCTACAGCCTCAATTGTTCCTGTCATTGTAATATTGCCAGTGCCAGCCTGTAAAACCAATGCCGCTGCACCATTTGTTGAACCTACTGTAACTGTTCTTTCACCATCAGTTGCAAAAGATGCGTTTTGATCAACATCATCATTACCGATTAAGATCTGTCCAGCGGATGAGTTTACTTCTACGTTTCCTGCCGCATCTGCAATGATTGCAAGCCCAGTATCAATGTCTAAGCCTCCTGCCGCTGCTTGTAAAGAAATAGCTCCTGCATCTGCTTCTGCTGCTGTTAGATTAATCGACGCTGTTGACGCTGTTAAATCTAAATCGTTTGTTGCTGCAATTACATCTACACCACCAGCACTTGCGTTAATGACAACTGCATCCGCTGCTGCTTGAGAAGAAGCTACGTTAACTTGTAAAGCACCGTCTAAATCTAATCCACCTGCACTAGCAGTTAGATTTATTGCATCAGCACTTGCAAGGCCAGATAGTAATGTAATTCCACCTACATCAGACTCTAGCTGTACTGATCCTACGCCTGTTCCTTGATCTGCATGTAATCTAATTTGTTCAGAAGTACCACCATTTGCATGTAGATATATAGAATCAGCAGCATTCTCTGTGGATGTGAGCACGATATCTAGCGCAGCATCCATGTCGATACCACCTGCTGTTGCCTCTAGATTAATTGCATCAGAGGTAGCTAATCCTGTTGCTACAAGTGTAATTCCACCCACGTCTGATTCTAGTTTTACAGAATCGACTCCAGTACCTTGATCTGCATGTAATCTGATTGTTTCTGATGTACCTGCGTTAGCGTGTAGGTAGATAGCGTCAGCTGTGTCTTCACCTGCATTTACAATTACTGTTCCAAGTGTAGAACCTAGTGTTAAATCTGCTGCTGCTGCTGACACTGTAAAGTTCGAAGCTGTTGCTGCATCTAGAGATATTCCAGCGCCTGAGTCTACAGTTACTGCACCTGCTGCGCCATTACCGATCGTGACGGTTCCTGTAGAAGTTCCGCTGTTAATTACTGTGTTAAAGTTTGAAGATGCGTTAATAGAAGCTGCACCACCAGAAGTAGTGAATGCTCCAGTGACTGTCAAGCCAGCTAGAGTACCGATACTTCCATTTGAGTCGATAGAAAAAACTTCTGCGTCTGCTGAATCAACAAATGATACTTTATTAGCTCCTGCTGCATCACCCATTTTCATCACAATGTCTTGTCCAGCTGCTGACGTAATAGCTAAATCTGTCCCAGCGCCTACAGTATAAAGAGGAGAAGTTACTGATGTTGCTAGTGTGATTGCTGCATCTAGATTGAATGTGATTGTGCTAGCTGCACCTGCAGTTGTGATGTTTGTTCCGCCTGCTAGAGTAATGTTACCTGCTGCTGGGCTTAATGCTCCGCCGCTATCTCCAGTTAATGTATCTACGTCAGATGCTCCAGGAGATGCTAACGCCCATGTTGCTGATCCAGCTGATACTGAGGTTAGAAACCAAGCTTGGTTAGTTGATTTATTGATCCATACTTGTCCCGCTTGGTAGTTTGTGTCTGATGTACCTGGGACTCTGGTTGCTATAATTGGTAAAGGGAAAACCTTCTGTAGTGGGTTGCCTAACCCTGATGATCTTTGAATACGTGCCATAACTTCCTTTGTTAATTAAAGTTTTAATTACATATTCATATCTTTTCTTTTAAATATCAAACAATTGACAAAGATGATATCATGATATCTGTGGAAAAAAATATAAGAAGATTCATATTTAGTTTAGATACAGGCATTTACAAAGAAATTCGTAAACAAGCCTATGAAAGAAACATATCAATGGCGGTATATGTTTTGCAAGCCATTATGATGCGTTTAGAAAATGAAAAAGTAAACGATAAAAAGAAATAAATTAAATTATAATTAATATATAAACTATTTATTTTCTACATAATATGTATTATCAGACTTAGTTTGTATAGTAATTATAATTATAATTAATTAGGATAAAATGGATTGGTTTCAGGCTTTAACTATCGCTGGCTCAACTATAGGTGCGTGTTGGCTAATGCATAAAGAAAATTTAAAAGAAAGTAAAGAAAGACAAAATGAAATGAAAGATTTTCATGGCAGACTTTGTACATTAGAAGAAAGATATATCCAAATGATGCAAAGATATTTGGATAATAAAGACAAATGAGAGGGAAAATGGAAGCAAGCTCATATAAACAAGAATTATATAAATTATTTGAATGTTATAAACGAAAAATTACACCAGAAGAATTTTTGTTAACTCATGTTCAACATTTGATGGAAATTGTTGAAGAAAAAATGGATACAAAAACCTCATTTGAGGAATTAATGAACGAAACTATTAATATTCTTGAGTCTAAACATGAACATTTCCCAACCGATTGGGTTAATAAGTAAATTAATAAATACGGCCAAAGTGGCCGTATTAGTGGCCATAAAAAAAAGGAAGAAGCATGGAATACTTAGGACTAATTATAGCCATGGGTGCATGTATGATTGCATTGATTGGAGTAGTAATTGCTCTTTTTATTTGGAATCGTAGTGAAGCTCGTACTGATAATCGACGAGTGTTAGATTTAATAACTGGTATTAATGCAGAAATGAAAGATTTTCATGGAAAATTACTAGTTATAGAAGAAAGATATCTTAAAAATAGGGAGAAATAAGATGTTATTTAAATTAATTGATGAATTATTTGTGCTATATTTTGCATATGTAATAGGTACCCTCATTATAGCTTTTTTTCAAAGTGGATATGAAAATATTAAAGACTTTTTTTTATATGTTATTTTAAAAAAAGAAAGAAAACCAGAACCATTAGTTTATGATTGGGAGTGGGAAGAAATTTGCCAAAGAAACAAAAACTATTAGAAGAAAGATATCTTAAAAATAGGGAGAAATAAAATGGAAAGAGTAATAATATTTGTAGGTGGCTACTGCCTTTTTTGCTATTTATATGGAAAAGTTGTGGATCTAATTTTCCCAGATTAACCTAATTGATCTAGTTTATTTAAATAAAAAGCTGCTTTCTTGAACTTCTTTTCATTCAAACTTTTTAAAGCTTTATTTAAATTAAAACGATATTTTTGATTAGTCAACATAGAATTTTTAATTGCTTTTACACCCATTTTTGCAACTGCCAACTGACCATATCCAGGAACAATAAATTTTATTCCTAAATTTAATAACTGTGGAATTCCCAGTGCATCTCCTTCTCTTAAAAGTTTTAATGCTTTTTCTGACGGCTGCATTTCTTTAATTATTTGTTTTACTTCTTCATAGCCTTCTTTGCCTAATGTTCTTTCAAATGCTCTAGCAGTAGGAGTATCTTGTAATGCTTTTTTTGCTGTGTTGAAATTAATTTTATCGCTAAAAACTTTTTCAAAGTAATTATCTATTTCGGAAAGATCATAAAGCTCAGATTGTCTTTTATTAGTAAATTTAAATAATTTATTGAATTCAGAATTTGGATATCTATTTTCCCAAATATTTGCAATAGCACGATTGTAATCTAATATAGCATTTCTCTTCCCTAAATTTGCCCCTTTAGATTTGCCTGGTTCATAATATTTTTTTAATTCTTGGTTGTTTTTTCTATATTGATCTAATAATTCTTTATTAGTAATTTTCTTTTCATAAGGAATTTCTTTTTTAAACATTTTTCCTTTAGAAGATTCTTTATAAACTTTTTTTGTAGGCGTTAATTCTTTATAAAAGCTTTTCATTTGATCGATATAAGCTTTTTCAGTTTCACTTTTGGAAATACCTACTTTTGGCTTTTGCTTTATTAACTCTCTAATTGAGTCTCTAACAGCTTCTGTTGAAAGATTTCTTGTGGGTAGTTCTTTCACTAAATCTTTTGTTTTATCAAATAATTTTTCTATTTTATCTGAAAAATTAGGATCGGCCTCTAATGCTCTCGCTGTTTTACTTTCTTTTTTAATGAGATTTTGAATTGGGGTTTTAATGTCTTCTTTAATTGTTTCTCTAATTTTTTCTCCTTGACTTGGAGAAATTTTAGTTTTCTTTTTTATACCCTCAAACCTTCTCACTGGTGCCCCAGAAGGTTTAGTAACTTTTTCTAATGCCTGAGCCGGAACATTCCCACCAAACAAGCTAGCTGCTTCTGCCAACGATTCGGGAACGCCTAATTGTTCCAAACCTCCTTTCACTGCTGCTGATGTTAAGCCTGCTCCTGCTTTTTGAGCTAACCCTCCAGATGCTATCTTTCCTGCTGTGCCAGCGAATCTTAATAGTTTTTCTAAAGTATTTTCTGGAGTTAAAGGAACTCCGGTTTTTTCTTCAATAAGTTGTTCTATGTTTGAATAGGTTGGAAAAGCTTTCGAAGCCTGTCCTATGCTTTCTAAATACTTTTCTTTGTCTATCCCTTCAAATTGATTCCAAGGAGCTTGAGGAAATTTAGCTTTAAGCTCTGCAATTCTAGGATCATCGTACTCTTCTAGACCAGATAAACCTTCACCCACAGATGCTGCTTGTAATAAAGATGCAGCAATATTAGGCATAGTAGCCTCAATTGCTCCTCCAATAGGTTGATAAAGAGATCGAGCTGCTTTTTTAACAAAGCTTTCAGGCTTTATATTTACTGAAATTTTATCAAATATGTCTTGTTTATTATTGTCAGTATTTAAAGAGACTCTATCAAAAATATCTTCATTAAAACTCATACCCTAAGTCTCTCGCTAGTTTTCTTGCTTTCTCTTTATCACCTTTACTTTTAATCAGTAATTCTCTTACTACATCTTCAGTAATTGCAGTTCCTTTTTTTACTTTTTTTAAAGAAGATTTAGCACTTGTTTCTGCTTTTTGATCTACTGCCTTTAAAGAATCTTCTAATTTTTGCTCAAAAGCATCGATTTCTGGTTGTAATCTTTTTTTTACTAATTGCTGAAAGTTTCTTGGAATTTCTTTACCTTTGTCAGTAAATTCTTCTTCGATGTCTGCTATAACTTCTAACTCCCTTTCTTTTAGCTTAGCTAAATCTGCCAGGCCTTGATATATAGCTTTGTTAG
>Ga0208644_1001977_pt1 | contig 16662 bp, 24 predicted proteins | sample VirMetDEL_Nov_18_FD_184517 | JGI IMG/M metagenome (GOLD analysis project Ga0208644, IMG submission 184517) | Aqueous microbial communities from the Delaware River and Bay under freshwater to marine salinity gradient to study organic matter... | ecosystem: Environmental > Aquatic > Marine >... | reverse complement strand
CGAGCCGACCTCATGCGAGCCGACGAACGTCGAGCCGAACTGTACGAAGCCGGTGACTACGTCACCCTCGCCTGGGTCGTGAACGAAGCCCGCAAATTCAAATTTGAGCTGGACGCTTTCGTCCGAGAATGCGAGGAAAATGTTGCAGCGCTCCTGCCCAACAAGAAAGAAATCATCGACGGCCTCGGCGTTGTCGAAAAGCGTACGACGTCATCCCGCAAATGGGAGTCGCCCGAACTGCTCCGACATCTCGTCCGAACCACCCTCGACCCCGAGAACACCGGCGAACTGAAAACCGAGAACATCATGCAGTTGCTCGGCCTGCTTGAGCAGGTGCTCCCGCTGACCGGCTCGCTCGGCTGGCGTGTCACACCCCTGCGCGAACATGGCATCAATGTCGATTCGTACTCTGAGGTGACGTACGGTCGATCCAACATTCAGATCACCAACTAGAAGGGAAACCAATGACAGACAACCTGCCCGAACCCGCACGGCCTTTGTCGCCTGCGGAAGTGTCATGGAAAGTGGCACAAAAAATTGCGAACACGCCGTTCGTACCTACGGCCTTTCGGGGCAAGCCCGAATCGGTGTACGCCGCCGTCCTGTACGGCGAGGAACTGGGCCTCGGCCCGATGCAATCGCTGACACAGATTCACGTCATCGAAGGCAAGCCATCGCTCGCCCCCGAAGGCATGCGTGGCCTCGTCTTGAAGGCGGGCCACCGCATCGACGTGAAGACAGCCAGCAACGACAAGGTGGTGCTGTACGGCCGTCGTGCCGACTCCGGCTCCGAAGCCACCGTCGAATGGACAATGAAAGACGCCCAGCTCGCTGGCCTAGCAGGCCGAGGCGCATGGAAAACCTACCCTCGGGCAATGCTCATGGCTCGAGCCACGTCGGAACTGTGCCGCATGCTGTTCGCCGACATCATTGCCGGACTGTCCTACACGCCCGAGGAAGTCATGTCCATCTCCGGCCAGGAGTACGTCATGGTGGCCCCAGAAACCCCGCAGACAGCCCTAGATGCCCCGGAGACGCCCGCAGAACCGGAACCAGCAGAGATTGTGCTGGAAAACGTGACAGCCCCGTCAGCGGTCGCCGAGCCAGACGTCATGGTGTCGTGGGAAGACGAGTTTCCTGACGCCATCATCCATGACGCCGAGATCGTGGAAGACAAGCCAGCCACACCGAACACCCGCATCGCATCAGCCAAACAACTGAACATGATCCGGGCCATCGCTCGAGGTGCAGGCATCGACCAAGACGAGCTACCGGCGCTTGTGTCCGGCGTCGTCGGCCGTGACATCAACGTGCTGCAAGCCATCCAAATGGGCGAGGTAGATCAAATTGTTGCCCATTTGCGAACATTGGAGGGATGATGTCTGATAAAGATGCAATTACGACAGAAGGGGAACCAATGGAAATCACCAAAGCACAGCGCATTCGCGCAATGGAAATGCAAGCAGCAGTAATGCGCCGACAAATGATTAAGGCAGCTGATGCAATCGACGATTTGCGTGCCGAAATCGACATGTTGCGTCAACGTGGCGACAAATTAGTTGACGCATTTGACAAAAACGACGGCACTGTTAATGCCCAATGGCGCATTAGTGATGCTGTGTCTGCGTGGCAAGAACTGTCAGACAAATGACCGAAAAGTTTTACATTCCGTGGGAAAACCAGGTCGACCAGTCGTTCAAAGAACACGCATTGTGTCGCGGTCTTGACCCCGACATGTTTATGCCCGGCGTTGGCGAACCCGGCAAAGAAGCCCGAGCACTATGCAACGGCATACCTAAAACGCACAAGAACCCTGGCCGACAGCCATGCCCCGTCAAACAAGAATGCCTCGAGTACGCCTTGCAATTGCCTGGTCCAGTCGTCGGCATTTGGGGTGGCACCACAGAGCGTGACCGTCGACTACTGAAGCGTGACCTGATCCGAGGTGTCAACACCATCTCGAGCAAGCCCGTAGCGATCAACGTCAAACGGCCCGTCCGGCATGGCACCGATGCAGGGTACGAAAACCACCGGCGCAAAGGCGAAACCCCCTGCAAAGCATGCAAGGAGGCACATTCACAAGCCGCCCTCGGATGGCGAAACAGAAACAACGACCAGATAACCATACCCGCCCTGCAAAAACTCGTACGATTGGTGCATGAAGCCAATGCACGACCGACCGAAAGAAGCTGACTGCGACATGTGTGGTGAATCAGTAACACCTGTAACGCACCACAACTTTCACCCGCAAACCGGCACCGTTACCTGCGACCGATGCCAAGAACACTCCGTCTACCACAAATACCGAAGGGATGAATGGGAATGAACAACGTGATAGCCCTGCCGCTTACGTTTCGGGCCGATGACCCCGACACCAGCAAGCAGGCACCAACTAAAGCCAAACGCATGACCGCCATGTACCAGCTGCTTGGCGTTTATTGCCTAAACGACGTCACCGACGAAGAAGCCGTCGAACTGCTGCTTGGGAGGCCCGCAACCCTCGGCGACGAAGGCAAGCGCCGTCGATGCTCCGACCTGCGTGCCCTCGGCTGGATCACCCCAACCGGCGATACCCGTCCTAACGCATCGGGACGACAGCGCATCGTCTGTCAGATCACCGAGACCGGACGAGATGCCTGGATGGAGCACCAAAATGGATGACAAGCAGATCATTGCCGAACTAAAAGAACGCATCGAAGAACTTGAGACAGCCAACTCGACCTTAAACATTGCCGTCGATCATTGGCGCGAAACGTACCGCCACCTCGAGCAGCTTTATTCCCAGTTGGCTGGCCGTGGCTGACATCCTGCTTACCGTCGTTTTGGCGCTTTACATCACGGCGCTTGTCATCGCATTCTGGAAAGCGTTCACCGAATGACACGAGACGAATGGATCGCCTTGGGTATGAACAAAGGCTGGTGCACATACATAACGTGCGTAACCCACGAAGGGCCAAGAGACATTGACAAATTTTCTGAAGACAATGATGTTTGTTGGTTTGTTTTAGAATTGCTAGATGATGAATAAACGCTGGAGATGCCCCAAATGCGGAACCCAAATTACGACCCACGTTGCCCTCTCGGCCACACCTACCTGCGGCAAGCACACTGGCAAGAACGCAACCGAGATGCAGGAATTGCCCAATCCACCGGAGAACAAGTGATCTACGCCAGCCTCGTTCTTGCCGCCCTTATCGTCACACTAAGCGCCGCAGTGTCTATAGCCCGAAAGATCATTAAGTGACCCGAAACCGCATCAACATCGACGTCGATGACCACATGGACGCCTGGATCACCCTGACTGCTAAAGTCGCCGGAGTATCCAAAACCGAAACAGCTCGAGCACTATTGGGCCACATGCAGGACAATTACCTGGCCGACCCGCTTGACGTCAGCCAACGGGCGGCACAACATCGTCAACAAGCGAATCGGGCGCGCGGCCAGCGCCGTAACGATCACCATCAGGTTCGACCACAATCTGACTAATAACATCGCTTTGCGACACAAACTCGACAGCATTGCGCAAACCCAATGTTTCACGCACCCAACGATCACTAGCGTGACCCATCCATTTAGCAATAACTGCCGGGGCTACGCCACGCTCATACTGACGGCGAACCGCAGCACGACGCAAATCCTGAACAGTTACAGGCATCCCTAATGCTTTAGTAGCAATTTTGCCTACCTGAACAGACGCATAATCAGAACGACGATCAGCCGTCAAAGACGTTTTAGACCCGCCAAGTGATGTAGTCGGAGCAAAAACAGACGACAAACCCAAAGTCAACACCTCGAGACGACCATCAACAGGAATTTCACGCACCGTCCCTCGACGCGACAAAACACGAACAAGCGTCTTACCTTCCCAGGTGCGAACATCTTTCGAAGTCACTCGCAAAGCCTCGGCACAATCCAAACCGCAAAACGCAACCATGCCAACTAGCCATTCCCAACGCGGGCCACGCAAACCAGCCTCGTTGACGACAGCAACCAAGTCATCGTCGTTTAACTCAACCAAAGGTATGTCGGAACGCACGCGAGGAACCAGCTTTGCCTCACGAAACCCATGCCCAGCTATCACGCCTTCCTCAAGCAAATAATCAAACCAACTACGCACGCCAGAAAACCGCGAATGAACCGAAGTGGCCGTGTATTTAGCCGCCAACCAGTCAGCAAACGCCTGAGCACGCAAATACGAACCATCTAAAGCATGGAAACCAGACTCAGCACAAAACGCCTGCCACGTCATAATCGCTTTCTTGTAATTCCGGCGAGTATGAACAGAAGTCTTAGACCCCAAGAACCTAGCTGTAGCAGTACGAACAGAAGCCATAACGATTTACCTCCAACAAAACAATAAACATGAAATTGTGAAAAAAAACTGTCTCAACGCACGCCAAAAAATTTTGGTCGCCACGCACGCCATTTAGCCCACACCCAGCGCTTTTTTTAGAAATCACAGCAGCCGAACCGTCTCGGTCGAGTGGTCGATCCCGGCGAGGTACGCGTCGACGATCGAGGCGAGTCCGGCGACCGTCGACGCGGGCGACATCTCGACGACGTGGAACGTCCCCCCGCTCGCCGACTCGATCCAGATCGACCAACCGGACGGAACCGCCCCGGCGCGCCACCGCCACCCGTCCGGGAGGGACGGGAGACGATCGACGAGCACCGAGAGACACGCGCGCGTGTGCTCGTGGCGAGCGTCGCCACGAGCACACGCAGGAAGGCGCGCTAGGTCAGTCACGACCCCGGTTTCCGTCGAGGTCACGGAGGACGCGTCGAGCACGACACGCGACGAGAGCGACGAGCAGAGCGCCGAGCACGTCGACGACGATCGGAGAGCGCTCGACGACGATCCCCCCGGAGAGCGCCACGAGCGCCCCCCGGAAGGTCGCTAGAGCGACGACGAACGTCGAGACGAGCAGGGCGACCCCTCGCCGATCCCACGTCACGACGTCGCCTCGTCGTCGAGTACCCCGTCGAGTGCTACGCGGGCGTAGTCGAGCGCGAGTCGAACGTCGTCGAGCGCCCGGATCAGTCGAGCGCGCTCGACGTCCTCGAACACTCGACGCGCCTTCGGCGTCGGGACGTGCTCGCGTCGAGTCGGCGTCGATCGCTCGACGTACTCGGCGAGAACGTAGACCGAACACCCTCGACGCTTGTCCGACGTGCGGACGACCGTCCCCAACCCCTTCAGGGTCGCGAGACGTGCGCTCGCCGTGTTCACGTCGAGACGTGCGAGACGAGCGCACTCGTGGGCCGTGACGCCCTTCGATCCTCGATCCCGTAGGACGTCGAGGACGAGAAGGCGCGCGGATCGTTTCCGTGTTGTTGTTCTCATGGTTTCAGCTCCTCCCCTTTTCATAGGATCACCATTCCTCCGCAGGTGCGGAGAAACATCGAGAACATCTCGACCGTCTCACGCTCGAACGTGAAACGCGTCTCCGGGTGCTCGTGACGTCCGAATCCCGAACAGACGTCACACGTCCCTCGATCTCGACCGACCGCGATCGACGTCGTCTCGTCGAGATCGACGTCCGGGAGGCCGAGCATCACGCCGATCTGGTCGGAGCGGATTCCCGTTCCGTCGCAGGGATCACACTCGACGAGATCGAGGGAGGCGTAATGGTCGAGCATCGCGCGGATCGCCTCGTCGATCTCGCCGGTCGAAAGATCGGACGCGAGCGCGTCGCCGAGTCGACGAGTGAGATCGGCGTCGAGTCGAACCGGCTCGTGGGGAACGATCCCGCGCTCGACGATCGACGCGTCGAGCAGGTCATCGTGAGAGATCGCGAGCCACGCCCACAGTCGTGCCCACGCGTGCGCCATGACGCGGGCGTGATACGCCTCGCCGGACGGATCGAGCGCCACGAGATCGACGTACGGGATCATCTCGCGCGGGATCATCGTCGACCCCCTCGATCGAGCAGAGCGAGGACGTCGCCGTCCGAGATACCGCCGACGAGTCCCCCGGTGATCCTCGCCGGTAGTCGTCCCGACTTCGATCGGCGTAGAGCCTCGACCGCCTCGTCGACCGTGTCGACCATGTGAACGCCGTGCCGTGCGACGAGTCGAGCGATCTCGACGCGATCCTCGACCGACGCGAACGAGTCCGACCGATAGGTGACCGCACCGTCGCACACCCACACGATCGGCTCCGACCCTCGACGGATCGAGAGAACGTGATCGAGCGCCGGTCGATCGCAACCGTTTCCGATGTTGCCTCGGCGAACGCTCGACGCGACTCGACCTCGATCGGCGAGCGTCCAGACGTTCGGGATCGACCCCGGTCGACTGTTCGCCCGATGCGAGTACCCGATCACGACACACCCGGCCGATTCGGCGACCAGATTCTCGACGTCGGCGATCGAGAGACCCATCGACCCGGACTGGTCGATGAGAACGATCCCCCCCGTCGACCGAACGTCGCGGGAGAATATGCGACGCTCGGGATCAGTCAGGAGAAGGTCGACGCGTCGAGGGACGCGCCCCGTCGACGTTCGTGCTCGGCGTCGACCCATGACGTTCGGCGCGTGTCGATTGAGAGCGACCGACCGATCCCACACGAGGGGCGCCCACGTGTCGACGCGTCGACCGATCGGCGACGTCTCGACGCCCTCCGGGTCGTCGGCCGACGGGAGAACGTCACCCGGTTCATTCGGCCCCCCGTCGAGGATCGAGTCGACGAGTCGAGCGACGTCGAGCGTGAACGTGAACCCGGACGGACACTCGACGACGGGGAGATCGCTCGCCCCGTAGACCTGTTCCCCGTCCTCGTCGATCTCGATCTCGATCGTGCTCGACATCATGCGACGCAGAGCCTCGCCGAGTTTCTGTCCCTTCGTCCGTTTCGCTAGTCGTCCCCTCATTCCGTAGGCCCGCGCCGATCCGACGATCGACGCCTCGACCTTCTCGACGACGAGGCCGACGCCTTCGGCGAGTTTCGGATCGACGTCGGCGACGCCTCGCATGAGATCACGGTGACCTTTCGTGAACATCGTCGCGACCGCCGTCTCGACGAGAGGACGGATCGACCCCGACGTCGCGAGCAACCGCCCCGAGTTTCGTTCCGATCCGTCGACGAGAGCGTCGAGATCGAACCCGGCCGACATCGCGAGCAGATTCACGCGAACCTCCTCGACCGCTTTGATCGTCGTCGGCGTGACCTTCACGACATCGACGATGTCGCCGAGATTCGCCGGGCTGACCTTCGCGTGGATCATCTCGTGGGCGCGCACGACGCGCGCCGTCGGCGTGTCGCCGAACGGGACACGCATCGACCGGCCGTCGATGTCCGTCCACGCGTCACCACGGAGGGGCGTACCTTCCTCGACGCGCCACGGCCCATTCCCTCGATCTCGTCGACGGATCGCCTCCGGCATCGCGGAGACGGGGCGCGTGGTGCGCCCCGTCCCCTTCTGGTCGCGTGTCGATCTCACGAGTCGAGTCCGTCGATCGCGAGAGCGTCGAGCACCGTCGACGCCTGGTCACCGAACACGAGTCGAGCAGAGTGTTCCGCGCCGAGATGACCGCGCACTCGATCGAACTCGAAAAACGCGCGCAGAGAGAACCGACGACCGGGATCGGCGTCGGCGCTCGCCGACGCGAACGCTCGAAGATCCTCGGACAACCGTTCGAGAGCCTTAGGGTGCGGTCGGTCGATGCGGATCGCGATCGGAAACCGATCCCGTAGCGCGGTCGGTAGGTCACCCATTCGCTCGAGGTTCGTCGTCATGACGACCGAGAACCCGTCTCGAGGTCGCACGACCTCCTTCGTGATCGGATTCGTCCACGACGCCGACTCCGGCGAGTCCGTCATCGCTAACAGTTCCGAGAGCACGTCGCCCGACGCCTTGTCGATCTCGTCGAGCACCGCACGACCGCCGACGCGCCACGCGTCGACCATAGGGCCGTCATTCCACGAGAACGATCCCGACGCGTCCGGGATCATGTGACCCGTCACGCTCGCGGTCGTCATGTCCTCCGAACAGATCACCCGGAACGCGTGTCGAGACTCGACACCGAACCGATCCGTCGACGTCGGCACGCCGAGCGACATACCGCCGAACGTCTTGCCAGTCCCCGGAGGGCCGAACAAGATCAACCGATCGACGCCACACGCGAGCGCGTCGGCGACGTCTTTCCAGCATTGAGGTGTTTCCACCGTGGTTTCCATTGTGTTCCCTTCTGCCCGACCCCGTTGGTCGAGCACGACCAGACTACGGCAAGCGGTAACCCGTGTCGAGGCATAAGCTCCACGACCGCGCCCCCTCCCACCAGGCCATTCGAGCGCGCTCGTGATCGGAACCGACGCCCCGTCGGAACGCACGCCACGCCTCGACGGGATCGAGGGGACGTCGAGGACGCGAGTCCCGGAGGGGCGACGCGTCGGCGATCGACCCGGAGGGGAGATCGAAGGGGCGATCGGAGACGTCGAGGACGAAAACGGGGTCGCAGGATCGCCGGAGAGCGACGATCTCGATCGGGAAGGGGTAAGGGTGCGGGCGCTCGACTAGGGCTCGCCTTGCTCGACGGCCGGCCGAAGGTGATCGACCGCCTCGATCGAGTACCCCCCCCGGATCGACGATCCCCCAACCGAACCGACTCGACGATCGACCGCCTCGATCGGGCGATCCCCTCCCTCGACCAGACTCGACCGACCCATGCCCCTACCCCCGCCCCACCCCCGTGGGGGGACCCCGGGGGGCCTATCTCATTACAAACTCCCGTATTTTTTGGGTTTTTTGTGTGGTGTGTGGTTACCGTTCTTGGGTGGGTCATCCTGCGGGGCTTCTGCTCCCGCCTTCGCTGCGCTCAGTTGGGCTGGCGCCCTCGCTTTGCTCGGTTGCCCTCGGGGCATCCGGGTCGCTTTGGCGACCTGTCTGCTGTTGTTGGTGCGTTGCTCTCATCACATAGAACCAGTGTTCTTCCGTCGGTGGCCCTACGCTGACCGACTGCCGGACCTTGACGATGTCCACTCGTTGTATTTGTTATTCCAGCTCCACCCTCGATTGACGCCCAAGCACCATCCATACGACTGTGGGGTGATTTAGGCAACGAGGTTGTGAAACCCTTTCAGGTTACGGTCCCTTCGCTCCTGGCTGAACAGGCTTACTGCGGGCTGCGACCACCTTGAGTACCGCTTCCCAGCGGGAGGTTCGTCTTCAGATGACACGCTGAAGATCACTACATGCCGACAACCATACACCACGCCTGTGATAGTTTGACGCCCGAAAGGGGAACAATGACCAAAGTTGAAGAACTCATGGCGTCCATCGCCAAACTCGGCAACGACATGCTCGTCGCCCAAGCTCGAGCCGCACTCGAAATCGACGGCCACGACCCAACACCAGACTTCTGCAAAGCCGCATTCATCGGCGTCGCCCACCTCGAAGAAATCGCCCGACGGGCACACGACACCGGCACCCTCACCACCACCGAAATGTTGGCCTGCCAATCCGTCGCCAGCCTCTGCATGCAAATTTGGGCCACCCTGCACGACATCCTCACAGGAGACATCAAGCTGTGAACATAGAAAACTTTGTCATGCCGGAACCCGAGGAAGTTTGGCAAATAATCGTTGACAGTGCAGCCGACCTGGCTGATGCTCTAAACGACAAACTTGGCCAAAAACGATTCACCTACGGCGATGTTCTGGTCATCTTGTATTCAAAAAGTTTGATGGCTATGCCCGATTCGTTAGGTTTCGTTGCTGAAGCCACCAAATGGGACGGTGTCGCACTGTAATGGCCGCCAAAAAGGTGTGGAAAGACGCCGACGACATCGCCGAAGGTGTCACCGGCCGCAAACCCACAGCCCCCCGACCCCCAAAACTGGTAGTCGACGCCATTGACGACCTCCCCGTCATGTCCAAAACCGAAAAAAACCAGGCCGCCAAAGCCGCTCGAGCCGCCCAACTAGAAGAAGCCCGAGTCAAACGGCAGCTTGACCGCGAAGAACAAAAGAAACGAGCCGACCAGTTGAAGGCAATGGGCGAAGAACTGCTCGCCCGAGGGGTTGCCAGCAGGGAAATACTCCCCAAATTGGCCCAATCCATCATCGTGGACCTCGGACTACGCATCGCATCCGGCGAATGGGAAATCAAATCAGCCGAAGAAGCCACCAAAGTCGCCAAAATCTGGTACGACGTGCTCCGACTCGAGATGGGACAAGCCACAACCATCAACGAACAGCGTGTCGGCAGTCCAGAAGACCGCCTATCCCGCCTCGAAGAACTCAAAATCGAAGCAAAACGCCGAGTCGAAGCCGGATTACGCGCAATCGGGGACGGATCAGGATGAATTTGCTGTCAGACGACGAATTTGTCCAGCTTACCGCCGCAGAACAAGACGAATACCTCCGTCTCTTAGAGGCAGACCTTCAATCGTGGCGTCTCACCGGCAACATCCGGCAAGAGCGCGCCCACATACTCGTCGGGAAAACAGACTGGCTACTGTACGGAGGTGCTGCCGGTGGTGGTAAAAGCGAGCTTCTCGCTTACCACAGCCACGAGCTGTCAACGAAGTACCCAGGCCACCGAACCCTCCTGATTCGTACCGCTCTACCCGAACTACGCCGGTCCCTCATCATCCGATCCCAGGTCAGGTACGCCCAACTAGACGTATCCGCACAATTGCGATCCATCGACAACGTGAAAGCCTGGTGGTACGACAACGGTTCCATCATCGAATACGGGTATTGCTCCCGAGATGAGGACGTCGGCCAGTTCATGTCAGCCGAATACGACTTCATCGGATTTGACGAAGCCACCCAGTTCACCCCCTACCAGATGCTCATGATCTCCGGTCGACTCCGTACCAGCCGCCGAATGGCCAACATGGGTGTCCGAACCCACGTCATGTTCGCCACCAACCCCGGTGATCGAGGCCACACGTTCCTCTACAAAATGCTGGTCCAACCCACCGCTAACGGCCGATATGCCGTGGTCTACGACGTGCGGGAAGGATTTGAGAACCCTGACGTGGTTCGACGGGTCGAACTACCTGATGACAACGACGAACTAGCCAAAATCGACATCCCTCACGACCCCAACGATCATCTCGTCGTTGCCTTCGTCCCGAGCACCGTAGACGACAACCCGCACATCGACCCCACCTACCGCAAGCACCTATCCATGCTTCCTGAGACGGAACGCAAACAAAAACTGCTTGGCGACTGGGATACGTTCACCGGCCAGTATTTCACCGAATTTCGCCGTGACTTGCATGTTGTCACCCCGTTCGCCATCCCCGCCGAATGGCCCCGATACCGAGGAATTGACTTCGGTACCGCCAACCCCTACTGCTGTCTGTGGGGAGCTTGGGACCCAGCCGACGGAACCTGCTACGTCTACCGGGAGGATTACAGCAAAGGCTTGACCGCCGCCCAGCAGGCAGGCCGAGTCAAAGAACTATCCAAAATCGACGGCCGACCCGAACACATCGTCACCAGCGCTATCGACCCCTCCACGTTTTCCAACGTGTCCGGCCTCGGCACCACCGTCGGCGCCGTCTACAACAGCCTCGGGGTGCCGGTCGTCAAAGCCAAAAACGCTCGAGTCCCAGGCTGGCAGAACGTCCGGCGGTATCTCCAGCCGAGCGAAGTCACCGGGGAACCTAAACTGAAGATATTCAGCAACTGCGAACACTTGCTCCGCACGCTCCCGGCCATGCGCCACGACAAAACCCAAGTCGAAGACATCGACACCGACGACGAAGACCACGCAGCTGATGCGCTCAGATACCTGCTATCGTGCCGCCCATACATCGAAATAACCCGCAAACACAAATCTGTGCGGGAAGGGGCCGAAGGGAGAGTCCAAAAGTTTATGGAAAAGCTCGACAAATCTGCCAAGAAGCGCCGGTGGTGACATGCGACTGGTCGACAACTACAACTATCTGCCCGGATGCTGCTGGTTCTGCCGAGGCGTCTCCACCCCAACCATCGACTGCGAAATGGACCTCGACGGAGTCAACAGCCCCGACGACATCAACCCATCCGCAATCACCCGGCTTTACATCTGCCCCGACTGCGCTATCGAAATGGCCCGCATGGTGGCGCCAACACGTTCACTTGAACTCACCCGTTTGGGAGAGCTTGGAATGGCGAATCGTGTCGCTAGCGAACTCAGCCAACAGTACGAAGCTGCTGAAGCCAAACTTGCCGCTATCGCCGACGCGATCAGTCGTGTAGCATCGCGCAAGGTGGAAACGGCAGGTTCCACCGACGTTCCCGACGAGGGGGCCGAACCTGCACCCAGCGGGCAGGAGGACGTTACACCCCTTCGGCGTCCAGGCCGCCCTCGTCGGGAACAACCAAAAAAGACACCAGAAATTGACACCGATTTCGTAGGTGACCTGTGATCGGAGCCATCGTTGCGGTTGTCGCCCTGACCGCAGTTTGCGTGGTTCTCCTGCGCGAGAACCGTCGACTGACTAACCTTGTGATAGCACGCAACCCTGACGCGGTGATCGCCGCCGAAAGGGCTGTCAAGCCACGCAAGAAAAACCAGGACGACAAGCCCCACTCAACGTGGGCTAACCCCAGTGAGGCAGTAGGACCGTGAAAGAGTGGGAGCCGCCGAAACCAGCAGACGTCATCGAACTATGGAACAAGGCTGACACCTACCTCCTGAAAGAACGCCGTGACTACTGGATGAACGCCAGCTATTACGCTGGCCTTCAATGGATTTGGTGGGACCACACCCGCAACATCGTCCAAGAACTTGACTACGCCAACGACGCCGAAAAGTTTACTCGCATCACCGTCGACAAGTTCGGCCCTCGAGTTACCAACCTGATCGCCCGTCTCACCCGCTCCCCGCTCGTGTGGGAAGTCGAACCAACCGGCATTGACGACGCCAACCTGCGCCGCCAGCGCCTACAGGAACAACTGTTGCTATCGGAGGCATATGAACAGGGATGGGATGACATCAGGGAGGAAGCCCTACTTCAGACCCTATTCGGTGGCGTTTCGGCCATCAGCGTGGACTGGGACCCCGACATGGGCGAAGTGGTCGCCATTGACCCTGTCACGTCCATCCCTATCCCCGCAGGAGGCGTACGGCTCACTCCGCTCTCCATCAGCGAATTTACGTTGGAACCCGGCTCGGCCGACGAAAACAACGCCCGGTACTGGATCAGGTGCATCGCCCTACCACCCGAACAAGTAAAGGAACGCTACAAGCTGGACTTCATGCCCCAGCCTGACGCCGAAGCCGCACTGTCATCACGTCACCGCACCCTGTTATCGCGTCGACCCCAAGGCCAGCCACCCCGCCTCACCCTCGTCTACTGCTACTACGAACGCCCCACCGACACCACGCCCGGCTGTGTCGTGCATGTCGTCAACGGCAAGCAGGTGTACGCCTACGGTGACGGCCGAGGCTGGCCGTTCCCGTTCCAGCATCTCAACATCGTTCTTCCCCGCCAGCGTCGCATTCCTCGCACCTGGGTCGGCCACACGTTGCTGTCGCCCGCTCGAGACATCCAATACGCCTACAACCGGGCACGTTCCACCATCCTCGAGCACATGCGAAAGGCAGCTAACGCACGCCTCATGGTTCCAGTTGGTTCTATTGAAGACGCCGACACTGTCACCACCGACCCCGCCGACATCCTCGAATACAACAACGAGATTGGCGAACCGCATTGGCAGACAGCCCCCGACGTGCCGAGATGGATTAGCAACGAAGCCGCCCAGCTCGAAATGGAGATGGACGACATCTTCTTCACCCACTCGGTATCTCGAGGCCAAGCCCCCGGCGACCGCAACTCCGGTCTTGCCCTATCGGTGCTTGCCGAAAAGGACGACACACCGCTCGGCCCGATGGCGCGCAATCAGTCGCAGGTATGGGCCAAAGTCGGCTCCATGACATTGCAGCTGTACCGCATGTATGCAGAACAGTCCGGCATGGTGCGAAGCCAGACGCTTACAACCCCACAGGGCGCCACCGTTCAGTTCTCTTGGTCAGCTGAAGACATCGACCCGTACCCGGTCGTCAAGGTGCCGTTGGATGCGACGGCACCCCGATCCAAGATCGCCACCCAGTCGATCCTCACCAGCCTGGCCGACAGGTTCCCGCAGGCGTTTGCCAACCTTGATCCGTTGGCCATTGCCCGCATGCTTGACTTGCCCGACCCCAAGGGCTACCTGGCAACCACCGACCCCGACATTGCCAAAGCCGAATGGGAAAACGGCCTACTTATGCAAGCCGTCGCCGTCATGCCCGCCATGTTCGATGACCACGCCAAGCACATCGCCCAACACAACCGTGAACGCAAATCGCCTGCATACGAGCTGGCATCCGACGAAATCCGTCAGACCATCGACGTGCATATCCAAGCACACGAAGCGCTCGCAATGGAAGAAGCACAACGCCAACTCGCAGCCATGCAACAGATGCCCGGAGCGGAAGCTCTGCCGCAAGCCAACGAACCCCCCGGCTCGATGGTTCCCGAACCCCAGGCTGGACAGCCTGTCCAATAAGGAGAAACAATGAGTGACACAGCCCCCGAAGGGACGGTGGATTCCGTTCCCGCTGGTGAGGCACCTGCCGAACCTACCGAAACGAACGTCGATTGGGAAGCGCGCTACCGCTCCGAAGTGCAGGATCGCCTGCGTGAACGAGAGCGCTACAAGCCCATCGCTCAGGCATTTCAAGGACTTCACCCCGACGACGCCAACGCCATTCAGGACTTTGTCCGATCTTTTGCGTCTGGCGACAACGAAGCGGCCGTCAAATGGATGGTCGACAACGCCCGCACCCTCGCCGGAGACAAGTTCGATTCGTACATCACGCCAGCCCAGGAAGCGTTTATCACCCAGCAAGCACAGGTGGAAGGCGCATCGCAGGGACTCACCCCCCAACAGGTCGAGCAAATGGTCGAACAGCGCATTCAGCAGTTCCAGATGCAGCAGGTGCAAAAGGGATACGAAGTCCAGATTGAGCAGACGCTGACCCAGCACGGCTGGCAGCCCGACTCGCCGTTGGCGACCGCCGCCATCGTCGCCGCATCAAAGCGCCCCGACCTTGACCTGAACGCTGCAATCCGTGAAGTCGAAGAACAGGTGCTCGCCCAAGCCCAAGCCATCGCTACCCAGCGGGCAACGGCCGCTAGCACAATGAACAACATGCCGCCGTCCGGCAACGGCTATCCCGCCGTCAACAACCCGGTCGCCGGAATGTCACCCAAAGAAAAAGCTCTCGCCCGACTCGAAGCCAACGGGCTGTAGATCGTTTCCCTGCGCGTGTTCCCCCTACGCGCGCAGGGAAACACACAAGGCACAACATGTTGTGTATAGTTGAGCGTGTGCCCGGATAGGCACACAAGACATAGCAACCAGTAAGTCACGGATGTGGCGATGTGAACCCGGTGGACTCCGGCAAGCAGCGGTAGCGGAAAACCAATCCACACCACCCCAAAAAGGAGCCAACAATGGCAGCATCATTGTCAACCGTTGATGCCATCCTGAAGGACGACTACAAAGACTTTCTGGACAACCTCAACGAAGCCAACTTTCTTCTCTCGCAGGTCGAGACTCGCACGGACACCGTCCAGGGCCGAGTCGCCCGCCACGCTGTCCACCTCGGACGTTCGTCCGGTGTCGGCGCTCGCGCAGAGAATGGCACTCTCCCGACAGCAGGAAACCAGTCCTACGCGACGGTTCCGGTCCCGGTTCGGTACGTCTACGGACGCATCCAGCTGAGCGGCCCGACCATCCGTCAGGCTGTTTCGGATCGTGGAGCATTCATCGACGCCCTCGACGCCGAAATGGAAGGCATCAAGCGCGACGCCATGAAGGACGTCAACCGCCAGCTGTGGGGCACCTCCAACGGTGTCATCGCCCAGTGTGGCACGACCTCGTCCTCCACGACCGTCGTCCTCGCCACCAGCACCGGCTCGACGGCTCTCCGTCAGCTGTTCTTCGACGGTGGCATGGTTGTCGACATCGGAACCGTTGCGGCCCCCACCACGGTGGCGTCGGCCCGTACCGTGACCGCTGTGGACGAGTCAGCCAAGACGGTCACCATCTCCGGTGCCGCCGTGACCACGTCTTCGAGCCACTTCGTGTTCCGCTCGGGTGCCGGTGGAGCGAGCAACAACTCGGGTCAGCCCGGTGACGGTCAGGTCGAACTGACCGGAATCCAGACGATGGTGGACGACACCGCCGTCCTCCACACCATCGACCCGTCGAGCCAGCCAAAGTGGAAGGCTTACGTCAACGCCAACGGCGGCACCAACCGCTCGGTGACGGAGACGCTCATCACTGGTTCCATCATGAAGACCCTCACCAACTCGGGCAAGAAGCCCAGCCTGTTGGTGTCGGCCGAAGGTGTGAACCTGGCGATCAGCAACCTTCTGCTGTCCCTCAAGCGCAACATGGAGCAGACGCAGCTCAAGGGTGGATACGCAGGTATTCAGTTCTACAGCCCGTCGGTTTCCGGCAAGGGTGACGAGTCGCCGACGGCGTTGTACGCCGACTTCGACTGCCCGAACAACCGCTTGTACGGCATCAACCCCGAGGTGCTTGTGTACCACCAGGTCGGCGACGGCTTCCAGTTCATGGACCTCGACGGCTCGGTGATGAACCGCAAGCCCGACCTCGACGCATACGAGGCCACGCTCTACTCGTACGGCGAACTCGCCTGCAAGCAGC
>Ga0208644_1001976_pt1 | contig 16665 bp, 23 predicted proteins | sample VirMetDEL_Nov_18_FD_184517 | JGI IMG/M metagenome (GOLD analysis project Ga0208644, IMG submission 184517) | Aqueous microbial communities from the Delaware River and Bay under freshwater to marine salinity gradient to study organic matter... | ecosystem: Environmental > Aquatic > Marine >... | reverse complement strand
CCGGGTTTTCGGGGTCCGAATTATCCCAAGCAATTGCGACTTTATCGTATAGGTTCGCTTTGGCTTCCTCCTCGGAGGCGAACTTAAGCATTAAATCGGTGTAGTGCATATCGAATGATTGAGTGTCTGTTGTTACTTAGGACGTGAGAGAAATCAGGTTGGTTGAACTTAGCGGCTCGGAATAAATCGCTAGTCGCTTGATGTGGCCGTTGAGCGGCTCGCCCCCGTCTTGCCTCACTCCTATGAACAGCTTGTCAGTGCCAGATTGAGGAACCACGGTTGTTGTGTCTTCGGCCACCGCCCCGCCGTCTCGGCTGATTTTTTGACTGCCAGCCTCCCAACTTGCTGCAACTTTGTGGAACGTATTGCTGGTAGTGTTGCCAACAACTGTATTGCTGCCAGCTCCGTTAACAAACAGCCCTTCGTTGTAAACAGTCACACCGTCATTGTTGGTCGCTCCCGTACTGCGAGCTGTTTGCAAAACGTAGCTAGTTTCGCTCGCAGCAAACATGTCGTATTCAGCCGCTAAAGCTCCGCTTCCGTTATCGAACAAGCTGGAGTCAGCCACAGATAACGACTCAGCGGCTTTCGTGGTCGCTGAACCCTCCGCTTTGAGGTAGCTGTATGCGTGACTGCTCTGAGTCAGGTTCGCGCCCCAGATTAGGACTGACCCGTACCCATTACCGGTGTAGATAACGGTGGAGGAATCAGTGGCTGTGTGAAAATAAACTGCCCCGTTGTTTGTGTTCGAGGTCGTGAAAGTCATTTGCAGCCGATACCAACCATTTCCAACACTGCTGGAACTGAACGTGCCGCTGCCGTCAGTTACATTGTGTGTTCCATCAGTTAGGTTGAAAACTGCTCCGGTATCAGCGTCTCCAATGTTGGTGTATAGCCGACAGAAACCAAGCCCAGCAGCTTTGGCAAAAACCGTGGCCGTGTAAGCTGTAGAGCTGCTAATACCCGTGAAGTTGTCAGTGCGAACATGATGCCCAACACCAGTCGCAGTTGTCTCGACAACTAGGTCTGCTGTCAGCGTGCCATCTGGAGCAACGGCAGCATTTGACTGAACAGTTGTGTTTGCTTTCGTCCAATACGCATTCGATAGGTCTTCCGTGTATTGTGCAAGTTGCTGAAATTGCCCCTCAATAAGCAACCCTCTGCTCTGACCCATAACCTCTGACGCTGAGTCTGTTGGGCTATACTCAAATCGAGGCTGACCAGCGTAGGACACGCTTTTGAGCGTGGGTGCATACTCACGGTGGCGCTGCGTGGTTGTCGCGTTGTAATCTGTAGCGCCAGTGGTTGATACACTAGAAAAAGCAATGTTCAGTGAGCTGGTCCCATCGCCAGTGTAGTTAACAAGACCGTAATTGTTGGCTGTTGGGGTTCCAGTATTGGATAGCGCTATATAAGCAGTCGTGACTGTCCCAGTCGCTTTAAAGACGCATTTGTAGTATCCATTTCCAGATGCCGTTTGAGTGGCCGACAAGCTGGTCAACGTGCTTGCAGAGCCATTGCTGGTGTGAGTTGCTCCGCCAGCTAAATCAAACGCAGCTAGACCAGCGCCGTTGACTCCGCCAGCCGATGAGCTAAACGCTAGAATCAGGTATCTGCTCCCAGCGTTCCGCTTCGCATAAACCGTGTATGCCAACTCTCCAGAAGCTGACAGGCTTGCTTGCCTGATGGAGTGAAACCCACTGCTTGAGTTTTCCACAATCGTCCAGCCATCTGTGCCTCCAGCTGGGTCGGCTTGACTTCCTGTGGGTGGTCCGTTTAAGCCGTCTACAGGCCAGCCAGTCCCAAAGTTACTTGATTGCGCCAAAAAATTCTCACTGCTGAGGTGCTTCTCATTCGACCAGTAATGCACCGCAGATGGCGCAGCATACGTGGGCGGCGTGTCTGAGCGACTGAACGTGATGCGGCTGTCGAGACGGCCAGCATTGCTAAAATCCGCATTAAATACGGGCCTAGTTGATGGATAGGTCGAGCTGAAATTAGCCATAGGTAGACCTCCGGTTAGGCGTTGTCAGTTGGGGTAACGTCTGATGCTCCATCAGTTGCCACTGGCTCGGCTGGCAGCGATGCTTGATAGGCTGCAATGCACTCGTCAGTCCAGACTGCTGCTGCGATGGCAACCACTCGGTCAGCTTGACCAGTGAGGTCATCACCGGGGTTTAAAACGTGGCGGTGGAAGCTGGCAGCGATTTCTTCACAGTCTTTAAGAATCTGGTGACGGTCTCTGATTTGAAGCACCCCATTGGCGAGGCACTCGATTTTATCAACGATTGTGATTTCTTCTAGCATAATGATTTTAGTTTTGGTCCGTCCCAGCTAGTCCGGCTGGGGTAAATTGGTTAGGCGTTGGTGTAATAGCTGCCCGCAATCATAATTTGGTTTTGGTTTGCAGTTGTTCCGGCGGTTAGGTCGCTCGGGGTCATCTCCGATAAACTGCCCGTGATGCTGCTCGTTCGTTTAGTCAGGTATATGTATGACTGCCCGTGGTCTACATACCCACCCGCTGGCGCGTTGGCCCAAAATAAAGCTTGGCCTAATGTCGCCGCTGCGTGGGTATACCCAGAGCTGGCAGTTGCCGCATAGGGTAGGCCCGTGATAATTAAATACCCTCCAGCTCCCGTTAAATCGACCGAATCAGTTCGGATGAGGGCGTGAAATGTCACCAAGTCGCCAACCCTGACATACCTCGCAGTAGGCACGTCCATTGTTGGGGGGGTCGTAAAAGCTGAACCAGTTGTTGAGTATGCTGGTGTCCAAGTCCCCGATTCGTACTCAGACATGACGCTGCCGTCCACCGTTACCCCTGATGTGCTATTCGTAGACCCGAAATCAATTGCTGTCCCATTGGCGACTAGGTTGCCAGATGAATCAATGCGCCATCCCTCAACGCCATCAACTTTAAATGCAATGATGCTGTTCGCCACCTGACTAGCTATATCTGAGCCGATAATCAGTGACCCATTCAGTGCCTCAATCTCGGCAGAGCCACCAGCGGAGGTGTCTTCCAGCCGTATGGCTGGGTCAGCGGCCTTTGCGTGAATAATCTCCTGTGGCGTGGAGTGCCCGATGCCCAATTTGCCGTCATTATCAAGCAGCATCTTCTCGGTCATCGAACCACCGTGACCGGTGTGGAACGACAGGCCAAACAGGTTGCCAGTGGCATTCAGAGACTCAGACTGAATTTTCGAGACAACCCCACTGCCATTGGTTGAGCTGTCATTAGCCTCAAACTCAATCGAGCCAACGACTGAGCCATCGCCTAGCCCATCGCTGGTGTTTTCCAAACGCAAAGTCTGCTCCCCAGCGCCGCCAACGTGGAGGGGTTTATCTGGTGTAACTCCGATGCCCAGCGAGCCATCAATTTTGTCGGTGACCTCTAGGGTGGCAACTGACACTCCGTCAGACGATTGATAGGCCATATCGCCCAGCATACCGTTCAGCGGAACCTCGTTGGGTGCTGTGCCAACGTCTGGGATCTCAATTGCGGTCTTTGCACCGTCAATGGTGCTGACACCATCGAGGATGTTGGCAACTGAATCGATCTTGAACCATACAGTGCCGTTGTATTTGACAACGTCACCAACTGTGAAAGCGATGCTGCCAGAACCTAGGTCAGATGATCCAGCTACGGTTACATCGTAATAGTCACCAGCAGTGCCTGAACCGTCTGCCAGTGTTGGCGTGTTGGTGCTGGCATCCCAAGCACCTTTGGGTGTGTCACTGCTAGACGATAGGTAGACCGCATCAATCTTTCCTGTGCCACTGTTGAGGGGAGCTAGGTTGTAGGTCCCGGGAGCTGCCACAAAGGCGTCTGCAGTGTCTTGGCGGAAGTTGTCCCGAGAGATCTTCTGGGTTCCACCAGTGTTGCCGTCCAAGACAAGATTAGCGTCAGAATTGACGGTAGTTGCTGTCTTGCTGAGATCTTTAATGCGTGTTGTTGCCATCGTTATTCAGGGTCAGGTGCTTCAAATTGTAGGGTCAGGATGTATTCGTTGTCGTCTGTCAGCATGAAATCGTTGTCATCATTCACAAGGAATGTGGCCTCGATCACTTTGTCGCCCCCTGTGGAAGCGGCAACTGTTGGCAAACCTAGGCCAAAGCCGATCATACATCGTAGGCAGTTATCTCACCGGAGGTGACAGTAATGGATGTGGCCCTGCAGCATCTCCAGTAGGCTCCTGCTTGCAGATTGACATTCGTGATGGTTCCAAGTCCTCCGCTGGCTACACTGCCTAGGACAGTTGCTGAGTGAGCAAAGATCCAACTGAAGTTACCAGTGATCGTTCCACCACCGTTCTGGTAGGTTCCACTGTCTGACCCCAGAGTGCCGTCTTCGCCAACTCTGACTGTGCGATATTTGTCGTTCTGGTCTACGCCAGTGATGAGTGATGCTCTGCTCATGTTAGTATCCAGCTACCTCTAGCCGGGTTGTCTGCCCCTGCTGTGTGTGTAGCTTCAGTAGTTCGTGATCAAGCACGTCTCGGGCATCTGCCTCGGCTACCCTAGCCCTGTCCAGCTCACCATTGTGTCTCAGGTAGTCGCTGTAAGTGCCTCGCACTAGGTAGTCGAAAAATATGTTAGGTATTGCTACCACATCCCAGTAACTGGGCTGTGCAGTAGGACTGTTGCTCCCTGCTGCCACAGACTGGTTGGCCTCGTAAAACTGACCAGCCGTGTTGTCATAGACCTGATCCCCGGTGCTGTAAGCACTCGAGGAGCTGTAGAGAGCCCCAGTCAGTGTAGGAACTGTCTTCCTGAACCAAAGATACGCTGTGGTATTATTCTCAGCGATCTGGATGCCGTTCTCAGACAGATACCACGTTAGTGATACCTGATCCTGATTTGACTTTGGCGACTTGTTCCACACAGCAAAGACCTCACCGATCTCTGTCTGTCCTGCCTGATTCAGGGCGATGTAATTGCCCTCGTCTCCGCCAGTCTGTGTAACGGTCCTGCTTTCAGTGACAGTTACCTCAGGCCATTTGGCAGCCTGCCAAGCGTATTTCAAACGCCTGCTGGACAAGTCTCTGAACAGGTTCCACTCCAGTGTTGGCAGAGTGGCCCTGTCTATGCCTGACAGGTTCAAGACCTGATTCAGGATCTGTCCATAGTTGGCTGGGCTAAGAGCCATATCCTACTTGTATCTTCCCCGTGCCTTCGCTCTTCACTTTCAGCTCAGGGTTCTTCTCAGAAATGTATTTACGGAATTTGGGGTCCTTCCAGATCTCCTTGCCTTCCTTCTTGACCCACTCTTGATAGACCTTGCTATCAACCTCCATTGTGGCTCGCCCTAGACCGTTCATGCTTTTGCGGCCTTGGTTCTGTCGAGCGATCTCCTTCTGCCGCTCTGTTGCTCTCGCTAGACGCTCCTCGTAACCCTGATTGTAGTTACGTGCTAGAGCCTCTTTAAATGCCTCGGTGTAATCTGACATATTTGTGTTTTGTTAGCCCCGGTTGAGGGAGCCACTTTCGTGACTCCCTCGGTCCCGAGGTGGTGCGAATTGCTGGTGCGAGCCAGCAAAGTGTTATTTCAGCGTATCGAGATCGACCAAGCTGAAGTAGTAACGCAGTTTGCCTTGCGTGAAGTCTGACAGGTTGTCGCCGCTGGAAGTGAAAGCAATGTCCAGAGTGTCAGCCAAAGGGCCAACATAGACTTTGCCAGTTCCAACCGCAGGTGCTCCAGAGCCCGGGGTAGGGGCCTTGTAGTCAACCTCAGTGGCTGCAACGTCGATTTCAGTGGCAGTCATGAACAGATCAGCGTCAGACCCATCACCAGCAGAATAGGTCAAGCTGGATGAATCGGGGCTGTCGAAGTCCTCTTCAAGAATGTGAGGTCCACCCTTAACCCAGCTACCAACAGGAATGTTGATGCCGCTCAGGATCTGAGTGGTTGCTGCTGCCGTCAGGTCTTCATGAGTGATGATGGCCTCGTGAGTTGCCCCGATAAGGGCCTGCGTTTCCCTAGGTAATACGTTAACTTCCATATCTAATATCTCCTATTCTTATGGTGCTGGGTCGAACTGAGCGAGCCCGATTGGGTTCAAGCACTGCAGGGAGGCACGGGATTCAATCATGAATCGCTCACCGCCGCCTTGGTCCTCAAAACGCTCTACCGTTGGATTTTTTGACATGCGGATCTGGAGCTTATCCATATCGAGCAAGTAGCCACGGCCAGCGGTCTGGCTAGTTCCAGCAGCATTGTATCCAATGAAGTTGTCAGCGATGATTTCAACCACACCAAAGTCACCTTCAAAGATGGTGGTGCTCATGCTCACCTTGTTGGCGTCTCCAGCGAAATCGAAGTTCCGTGAGGAGTAGCCAGCAGTGGCAACGGTGCGAGTGAAGTCAGTGAATGCACGGCGCAGGGTAGCGTCAGCAAACAGCTTGTAGTCACCTACCATACCAGTTGCGTTCCAGATGCTCTGCAGGACGGCCTGAATGTCAGACTCAGTCAGCGAAGAAGTTCCAGTAGCAACATACTGACCAGAAGCAGGACGGTAGTCAGCAGGAACCTGATGGGTAACCTGCTGGCCAATGTTCGCAGTGTCACGAATCCAAGTGCCAAGACCACGGAGGAGGTATGGGTTGGTCCCGTCATCAGCCTGATGCTCTTGATCGCTCAAGCAGGTGGACTCCATATCACGGAGAAGCTCAACGCCTTTCTTGGCGATGGCCTCGGCGACCTCGTCAGAGACGCCAGCAACATTGGAGACCTCCTGAGCCAGACGAGAAACCTTGGCCGTGCGGCGGAAGGTCTGCAGGTAGGAGCTAAGGAGGGCTCGGTTCTCTGCATGATTCTCGTAGGTAGCCACGTCAGTTCCATCAACAACTCCACCTAGAGCAGGGGCAGCGTAGATGTCTACGGGCCACTCGAGGTAGGTGTTCTGGGGGGTGCTTCCCTTGGAAACAAGGGACATAAACGGAGTGGCCTTCTCGTCCACTCGTGTCAATAAATCCAAAAGGTCTTCCCTTTTGGCCACTTGATTAATTTCAAATAATCCAGCCATATCAATATCCTAATCTTTAGGTGTCATCGCAGCCTTAATGAAGTCTCTTAAACCTGCCCTCGATCCACTCTTATACACCTGAGCCTTTGCTCTCTCAGCCCTCTTGACTGCATCAGAGACTTCTGCCTGCTGTGCAGATGGCGCACCGGGTTGTGGTGTTGGGTCTGGCGTCTTTTGCGCTTTAACAGGCTTCTTCTGTGCCTGCTCCTGCTCAATATAGAAACCAACGAGTGCTCTAGCTAAGTAGAGATCGACATCAGGTAAATTCCTGATGCCCGGGTTGGTCTCCTTGACCTGTTCTACCCACGCCCGTGCAGGGCTCTTACTGTCTCTCAGCCACGGATACTTCTGTGCTGCGAACTCAAAACTGCGAGCGTTCTGCGTCAGTTGCTTTCGCCGTTTCGGGATATCACTTTCCCTACTCCATTCGGCATTTAGTGCTAGGTCCTCGAGCCACGCTTCAGGATCTTCTGGGATGCTCTGAATGCGATTCTCAATTTCCCGTTCAACTTGATCAGGGTCTCGCCTGTATCTAGCCAGTGCTCGTTTCGCCCATCGCTCTGCCGATAAGGCCTCGTCTTCCAGTTGATCCAACTCCTGTTCAGAGTTGGCCTGCATGACCAGTTCCGAGATGGTGCTCTCGCTATCCGTTTGCTGAGTCTTTTTGGCTTCGAGCTTGAGTTGCTTTTGAGACTCCTCAAGTTGCTCCAGTCGCTCTTCCAGCTCCTTTTTCTGGGCTGTGAGGCGATTGATTCGCTTCTGAAAGCCAATGTGCTCAGATGGTTCCGAATCGTCCTGTTCTGATTCCTGCTCAGGCTGCTCCTCGAGCACGGCTTCAGGTTCAGGAACGGGCGGTTCCTCTACTGTTTCAGGGGCATCTTCCGGCTGGGGACTCAAGCTGTCCTTGAGTGCATTCCGCAAGGCTTCCATTCCGCCAACTACATTTTCTGCCTCCGAGGGCTGGCTGGCCTCGGCTGTGGATTCAGGATTTGACATGCGCTTTTACGGCTGCAAGTGGCCGAGAATCAGGGCTTTTATCGTTCGCCCAGAGAACGGTTTTTGTCGGCCTCGGGAGCCTACGTCACCAGATTCGCTCATGAGCAGGTGCAGGTCAATGATGGCAGGATAAAAAAGTTCACTTTAGGTGTTGACGCATTACTCAGTCTAGCGTATGTTGTTTGTGTCAGGAGTGAATAAGCCCACTGACTGAAGAACAGAAAGAAAAATACAATGCAATACGAACTAGACAAGTGGTTGAAAGAAAATCAAAGCAGACTTAATGACGCCTGTGAGGACAGTTTGGAAGCAGATTTATGGGAGGACTTACTCAATCTGTCAATTAAGGGCTACTTGAGAACACTTGAGAATATAGGCTACGATGCCAGAAATCATGCCGCAATACTTGAGCAAATCATCAAAGCACACACGGAAAGCCACTAGTCAAAAAAAGAGCCCCCGAAAGGGGGCTCTTCCAAACCTAAGCGCAACAATAAATAACGGACTTATATGAGTAAGAAAAAACACAAGACAGTGCAAGACATTATTTTGCACTACGAGAAAAATGTCACTCACGTTAGGCCCAACACGAAGAAGCAGGTTCTGTATTGCAGTAGGTATTTTGTCAGCAAGATAGGCTGCGGCCTTTCAGACAACCCGTCAAAAGTCTTCACGCCCAAGAATGTCATGAAGTTCCAGAAACTGATGCTCGGGTCGTCTCAGAATAGTGAACGCACTAGGGCTGCTATATCTGCTAATTCGTTCCTGAGGATGACCAAAAGCCTGTTCTCTGAGCATGTCGTCCATATCTACAAAAATCTGCCAAAGGAGGTAGGCGAATTCAAGGCTTCCAAACCGCTTCCAGCTCGGCAGGCTCAATACAGCGTGTCAGACAAGCGTGATGCAATGAGGCGAATCATTGAGAAATGCGAGAAGCTAAAAAACAAGAAGCCTGACGACTACCTGTGCTACTTCCTGATGATGCACTGCGGAATGAGGCGCAAGGAAGCCGCATTTGCCCGGTGGAGCTGGATTGGGGACAACTGCATCACAGTCAGGGAGGAGGAAGACTTTAGCACTAAGTCTGGCAGGTCCAGAAACATTCCCTTGTCAGATGCTCAGATTGCGTTCCTTAGGAGCAAGCAGAAGAACCGGGACCACATACTGCCCGGGGCAAAGACAAATCGCTACAGGACCATTCCTGATCGCATAGCAAAGATCATCAGGAAGGAGGGCATCACAGGGTCTAAGTCTGCACACGAGCTGCGGAAATACTACGGAGCAAATGTGGCTACCCAGCTCGGGCTCTTCGAGGCTCAGAAATACCTAGGCCACAGTTCACCAAACATCACCAGTCAGTATTATGCCGACCTGATCGAGGCAAAGCCTGTAGAGGTGAAAATTCTTTAAAATTTAACAACAGGTCAAATGACACGAACACTTCAATATCAGCAAGCACAGTCTAAAAAGTGGATGTTTACTCACAGCCCTGAGATCAAAGATTTCTGGCCACAGGAGACATTCAGGGATCTGACGAACCTTGCATTCTCCATAGATCCTATCTGGGAAGAATGCCCGTGGAAGAAAAGGCGACGACCCCCTGAGAGGTGTGAGGCTCTCATCGATGAGTTATTCGGGTCAGATTATAGCTGGAAGGAAGAAGCAGCTAGACGCCGAAAAAGAAAGCGAAAGCAAAAGGCTTAAATGATTTTAACCGGGGGCCGCAAGGCCCCCATATCCAACAACAACAAACCAAAAGAAAGGAAAGCAATGAAAAGGAAACACACATTCAGGATGGAAGTCTCAGCAGACATTTCGAGGCTGCCTGATATTATCGAGGCCCTGTCCTTGGTGGAGGGAGTCGAGATCGGCAAAGTTTTTGGCCGAATCGAGGAGTGCGATGTGAGCCCTAACTTGAGCCACAGCAGGAGATCACCTTTAAATGATGATAGAGCAGTCTTCTCAACAAGCCCGGGCGGCAGAGCTGTGTTGAATATTGATGCCTCGCTTGAAAGTCTGGGAGTCAGCCGGGAATACATCCAGAGAAACACCTTCGTTCAAGGCAGTCTGGAGCATCGGTTAAAAATGGCAATGTCAATCAAGAAAGCACGATGCTCAAAGCACTGATATTACTGATCACCTGCTGCACTCTGTCTGCAGCGGATCATGTTGTGGCTCTCACCATACTGGCGGAAGCCAGAGGTGAGGGCCTACGGGGGATGGCAGCAGTCGCCTGCGTCATCGCACAGCGAGCCAAGGAGCGTGGCATCACGCCCAAGGAAGTCTGCTTGCAGCGCAAGCAGTTTTCCTGCTGGGACTCAGGCAAGGACTTGAGCTACCTGCTCGACACTCCACAGGCTGAACATGCGCTCTATTTCGAGAGGCACATCGACAAGATGAAACAGGAAGTCACAGGTGGAGCTAACCACTATCACGCAACATACGTGAAACCATACTGGGCAGACGAGTCGAAGAAGACTGTCCAGATCGGCAATCACATATTCTACAAGCTATGAAGCAACCAAAAATAATCCAGATCTTAAAACCTGAAGACGATGACGGCATGAACACTTTGTTAGGTCTTGCTGATGACGGGTGTGTATATTTCGTGAACAGACGACAACCAAAATGGGCTTTTTATCAAGTCGATATTTTTGAATACGCTGACGAATATGATTATGATGAAAACGATTGAATCACACTGGGACCCAGACGGGTCCATCCCGGCAGACGCAAATGCTCGAGAGGAGTATGAACTCTGGCGAGATTTTGCGAGAACACACCCTGATCAGTGGAACGGAACCGAGTTCCGCCTTCAGGACTTCAAGGAATACATCAGAGATATAGTGGAGCTAGGCCGATATGACTGATCTTGAAAATCTAAAGAACGTATCTGTTGTCTTCAAGGAGCTGGACGATGACCGAGACGAGATTGTCTTCCAGCGAGGCGCAGATGAGGTGTCTTCTAAGGAGGTCGTGTCCCTAATTTGCGACACGTTCAACATGACCACCAAGGAGTTTGCTGAGTCCATCAAGGTCCCAGTCAGGACTGTTGAGGGCTGGAGGTCTGGCAAGCCCCCAGCAGCACTAGCCAAGATGCGGATTGGACGTTGGCTAGAGTCTCAGCTCATCAAACGGGAGGCAAACAACGATGCTCAAAGCTGAAGCTATGGAGTATGGGCTCGAGTTTGAGCCCATATGCGAGGGGTGCGATAGACGGGCCACTGAGATCGTCTACACCCACTACCCTATGGTCAGCAGGGACCCTACTTACTACGGCTGGTGCAGACAATGCACTGAGCACCTGATAGTGGGCATGCTCAGGGATCTTACTGAGGTCATGTCTGAGCACGAGGTATCAGCAATGATACCTCACATGCCTGATCGATGGAGGGACCAGCTAGGGATTAATGTAGTTACATTTCCCGGGCCTCACACTTCAGGGTCTAACTCTGATTCCTGATCTTTCAGGGCATCAGCGTAGAGGTTCTGGAATGCGAAGTAGAGATCCTGAACTGCTGCCAGTCTCCCTGCGAAGTAGTGCCGTTGTTCAGAAGTCAAGCCGGGTCCGGTTACATTACCGGACTCGGCCTTCATTATCTCATTCAGGATCGTGTCGATGCCACGCCTGACTGGATGTTCTTCCTGCATCGAGAATGCCTCGAGCAGCCACGGCTCATAACCTTGGAACCTGTATTCGTTATGCATTTGGATTCACACCTATCCTGCCTATCTGAGCGTTCTGCTGCTGCGTCACGCTCATCTGCAGGTTCTGAGCAAATGTCTGGACAAGCTGTGCGAACTGCTCGTCCTGTTGCATCTGCTGCTGGTATTTCGGGTTGTTCTGAATGATCTGCTGGATGAACTGCATCTTGATACCTGCAGACGGATCGTTCTCAACGAACTTGGGCTGATTACCCAGAGACATCAGGGCCACTTGATTGTTCATGTCATCGAACATCTGCTGAGATGCTTCTGCCTGCTCGATCACAAGCTCGTCTGCCAGCGTTGGGTCAATGACCTGCAGCTTCTTCCTGATGAGCTTAGTCCTGTCAACGATGCCCATCGTGTCCTCTGGAAGGACGAATTGACTGATGGCCTGCAGCTTCTTCTGGACAAACTCATTGTCGAGTTCCCTGACATCGAAGTGCAGCGTGAAATTGTATTTCTTAGGGTCTCGAGGCAGCGGCATGTCTGTGCCAGTCACCAGAGCAAAGCGATCATCCGTGTCAAAGACCTGAGTCAGATCCCACACCCTGCCAATCACAGAACTCATGTGCCTGAGCCAGCGATGGACATAGGCCTGCTGCCTGAGCTGTGTCTCTACTGGAGGTATGGCTGCATTGGGTCTGCCAAAGTAACGGTCTGTTCTAAGCTGGATATGATCCATCAGGGTGAAGGCTAGGTCTGCGCCTCTGCGTGGGGCTTCCATCCAGCCAATGTCACCGGGCCTCTGCTCAGAGACCTGCACACCGGGTCCAACCTTGATACGTTGACCATACCGCAAAGGAACCTTGAGAGGAGGCAGTGTGTCAAAGCTCGAGCGGTCGAAGACCATATCGGCTTGTGCCTTGTATTCTGCCTGCCAAGTGCGAACGATCTCTGATACACCACGAGACTCAATCGGGCTCCGCCGTGTCTTCTCCCGTGTGAATGTCTCAAATGGATAGGTGTCCCCAGCTTCTGTCACGAGCCTGTGCTCTGCGAACATTTCCTTGCCACTTGAGTTCTTCTCCATATACGGGGAGAAGACTGTCATGTAGATACCGGGATTTCCGTTCTCAGTCACCCTGCGGCTGTAGGCATGAATGACCTCGATCAGGTTAGTCTTGTCGTCAAGTCGCTCAGTGCTGCCAAGAACAGGGCTCAGACCTTGGTCCCATACCTGAGAACTCTGGCCTGCAGTCTTCTTGACCTCTTCAGCCCACTGCTTGTCCCATTCTCCGCTTGCAGCTTTCGCTTCCAGCTCTGCTAGGGTGTAATACTCCCTGCGGAAGATTGCACGGGCTCTCTGCAGGTCAGTTGTTTCGGGTGGAAACAAGATCTCGTGATATGGCCTGAGTGCCACAATGCGAGCCTGATTCTTCACCATATCAGGAAGCTCAAATGTGGTCTCACCTTTCTCCACGATCTCCCTGATATGTTTCAGTGCCTTAGTCCTCGTCAGGCCTTCGTTGCTGGCGACCAGTAGGTCAGCAATGTATTCCTGCTCGTCTTGCAGCGCAGCGGTCAGAGCGTCGAGTTGTTGGGGGGCATTGACTCCTAAGAAGCCGGAGAGGGTCTGGAGGTTTATTGTTCGAGGGGTCTGGGCATAGGATCTATCCCAGATCACGTGAAGCACACTCCAACCATACTGCGCTGCGTATTCTGCATGTAACTCCAGCTCTTCTTCCCAGCCGGGTTGCATCAAAGTCGAAAGCATCCACCTCAAATACAGACCCACAGCAGATGCTGCCTTGTGGTCTGAAGCCTCGATACCAGCCACATTCAGAGCTGCCCTGCTAATCGCAGAGGTGCTCAGGTTCACCATAAACGAGCAGACCTCGTCAGCCAGCCTGATCCTAGTGTCACTGGCTCCTTCCCAAGGGAATGGCTGCCGCCCTAAATCCTTCGCATGTTTCTTACCGTCTCTGCTCTGCCCGGTCCACGTAGCAAATCGAGTTTCGTCAGACTCCCTGACTCGGTAGGTTATCCTGTCATCAGAAAATGCTCTGCGGTATTCAGTGCAGAGCTGATTGATGTTGGGGTCTGTGTTGACCTGTAAGCGGTCATCTTTGCTCGTGTTCATTAGTAGCTCAAAGCGTCAGTTGTGTATTGGGCCTGCCTCGAAACATAAATTGGGTCCATCAAAATCAAATATCTCAGCGCATCCACCGGGTCCTTGCTTGCTCCCTTGTCTCCATCACTGCCAGTCCACGTCTTAAGACTGTAAATCAGGTTCTGGCATTCATTGGACACATACAGCCTAGGCTCATTCAAGATGCTCACCTCTCTGCTCATGTCGTATGCAAACAGGTTGTTGACTAGAGCACAGCTCTCGTCAATGTGCGTCATCGCTGACGGCACAAACAGAAGACCATCCTTTACTATCTCTCCGCCTGCACCCCTGTCAGGATTGGCAAGCAAATCAATCAGGCTCTGATTGTGCTCTCGTTGCCCTATCACAGCAGTCCTGCCAGCCCTAGGGTCAATGTATCTCTCGTGTATGCCTCCATCAGAGATCTCTAGCTCCCTGATGAGCTGTTTATACTGCTGAATATTTCTCCCACAGTCAGCCGTCTGTGCTGGTCCTTTCTTGCCGTCCAGCTTCTCGCTCGGAACAGCCCACTCGCCGTAGTTAGCCTTGTCGGGCCACTCCCTGTAAACAAAAGTCCTCCCAAGATCATCCACCTTTGCCCACAACATATACCAGTTGCGGTCGCCCGGGGTAGGATCGACCACCATATAATTGGTCCCGTCCTTGGGGATCTGGTCCTTCGCAATAATGTTCCGGTCAGTGAACCTCGGAAACTTGCCCACTACAGGGTTGCTCACATACCCATATGCCCTGATCTCTCGCTCTTCCCTCGTCCTGCCCCTGAGCGTCTGCTCCATTCGATCAAACGGGCTGTAGGGGTTCCACTCCGAGAAGAACCAGAAAATCTTCCCAGATCCACTACGTGTCCTGCCCTTATACGGCATGTGGCCCTTGGGGACGCCATCAATCGAACTCTCATCCCCGATTAACTTAGCCTCTCGAGTCTCCTCGATTATGGCCCCGTCCATAGCATCCTTGACCGTGCTCGTGAATCCCTCAATCGGAGTGAAGGTCACGACCATTTTGCCCTTACGTGAGATTAGACGATATTTGAGCGTCTGAATCCACGCCATAGGGACCAACTCATCACACCAGATCAGGTCCAGCTCTGTTCCCTCCATCGAGCTGAGTTCCTGAGAATAATTCTTAAACCAGCACTGGCTCCCATTCGGAGCCACAAAAGTCTTATTACTGAACCCGTTCTTCTGGGAAAACCCTATGTTCACCACAGACCTCTGCCCTGTCCTCTGCTCCTTCCAAGGCAGCGGCAAATACTCATGCACATACGGCTGCTGAACCTGCACTGAGCTATCGTGTGTGCTATGGCAACACCACACAGCACTCCTGTGTTTATTAGCCAGCGTCCTGACAACCCTCGAGGCCATATACCTCGACTTACCACCACGATTACCACCGAAAATGTAGACAAGATCCACCTTGGGATCTTCCAGAGCCTCATCAGCATCTTTCCAGTGCCTGAACAGGCCCGTGGTATTGTGCCAGTCAGAGCCGTAGTTAAAGGGATCAGCCTTCTCGAGCCTGATCAGCTCCTCCCTTTTGAGGTAGTAGTCCTGCAGCACACCCTCAGAGGCCATAGCCTCGGCTTCCTCCCTGCTAGGGACCGGATAGACTGGGTGCTGTGTCCAATTCATTCCCAGCGATCCAATTGCTTTGGAGACCCAACACAGACCAACTTGCCAGTTCCCTGCTCCACCCAGACAGGGATTTTCAGCCCCTTCTGGAAGTCCCTGTTGTCTGACACCCTCACAAGCCCAAGATCCGTCTCCAGTAGACGCATATTAAACGGCCTGCCCTTCACAGTGGCCTCCCTAGGCTCTCTGCCAGCCTTCCAGCGGAGTTCTGCTGTATCCAGCCCAGTTCGCCTCTTAGCCCTCCTGCCACGCTTCCTAGGGCTCTTCTTCGCACCTTCAGCCTCGCTCATAAATCATCAATAGCGTTGTAACTGTCAATCGACCAGTCTACCTGTAGCCAGCCCCCTCGATCCCTGATCACCCAGTTCTCGACCCTGTGCTCCAAGCTCATATCAAGCTTGTCCCGTAACTCCCTCACAAATGCCTCGAGATAGCCCCTGAGACGCTCTTTAAGGACCTCGGGGCTCTCTGGGAGGCTCATGTAGCTATACGGCGTCATATCGGCTAGGAACCAGCTTCTGAACCGCCATATGCGCTCAAAATCAATGCCATCAAGAAGCATGATGATCTGAGCCTCCATAGAGGGGGCCTTGCCGAGATAGCCAGTGTTAGGCTCGATTAATGTAGGCCCACTTGGGGCATCGCTCTTCTGCGTATACATGTTGCTCATCTATTTTACGAGGGGAGATCCGCAACGAAATCGTTATATTTCGTCAGCGTCTGACCCCCTCCCCCCATCTAGCCCGTGGAGTTTCGCACAATATATATTATGTTCAGTTGCATCACTTCTGCCCATCGATGCTAACTACCTCTGCTTCAATAACTTGCTTTGGCTTGCAGTTCTTGATCAGCTTAGTCAGCACCTCTTCTGACAGATTCACAGTCTCGTGTCTAATAGTTGTCGAGGGTTTGCCGAGCAAGGTCTCGACTTTGTCAATCAGTATCCCTACTGTGACGGGTAACGTCTGAGGCTTCAGCTCACCTGACTTCAGGGCATCTCCAAGCTTCTCCAGAGCAGTGTCTCTTGTCTTCACAAGCTCCTGCAGGAAAGCCTCTTGAGCCTTGGGGTCTCTCTCAGCTTTCTCGACCATAGTCACGGCTAATTCCCGTGATATGCCGAACACTTCCTGCAGTGTCTCTATGCCGAATCCCTTCTTAGCAGCCTTGAGGATACTCTCGTATCTCTCAGGGTCCT
>Ga0208644_1001973_pt1 | contig 16679 bp, 24 predicted proteins | sample VirMetDEL_Nov_18_FD_184517 | JGI IMG/M metagenome (GOLD analysis project Ga0208644, IMG submission 184517) | Aqueous microbial communities from the Delaware River and Bay under freshwater to marine salinity gradient to study organic matter... | ecosystem: Environmental > Aquatic > Marine >... | reverse complement strand
TTCGCGGAAACGCTTGTAGGCATTTTCACGTCCATGAGGACCGCTGAATGAATGAAGGATACGACCATGACCGCCGGGAACATGATTCTCGACAGTGTAAACAGGAGCGTTGGTGTTATAACCATACGCGAACACGGCTACGCCGTTTGACGAACGAATTTGCTTTCTAAATGGCTTCATAATAACCTCACTTGGTAGGCTATTATAGCCACGTCGCCGTAAAATCTCAAGCCTGTGGAGAATCTTTGAAGGGGTCCTCAATTCCGATGTCACCGAACTTCTTCTTCGAGGAACATGGTGGAGTGACATCAATATCATATTGAGCACAAGCCATGAGGGCTCTATTGATCCCTATGGTCAGCAGGCGAGAAATCAGAACATCGAGTTCCGCCGTAACTTCAAGATCTGTGGTTTCTACACCGTTGTCTCGAAGTGCTTTCGTGACCATTGCTAATCCCTGAGGCGTCTCGGTAATCGCTGTGACAATCTGAGCAGTGCTCTTGTCACGCAAAGACGGTTCGGTGAGATAGCCAGAAATTAACATAAGAAGGCCAATCTCAATCTGAGACATCTCGCGGACATGTCGTTCCACAGCACTGTCCGCAAGGCTTTGAGTAATATCACCCAAAGCCATACTCAATTGTTCAAGGAATGAAGGATTCTTCTCGTCATCAGTCATGGGGATCACCTTAAGGAGTGTTGATCTAGACTCAAGCCTAATCTTGAGATTTTAGATCTTTTTCTCTATTACGTCGAGTAGGAAGAGACTCCATAATCTCTTTTCGCTGCTCAACTGTCATTTTTGTCCAAGAAGCAATCTCATTCCTAGTCCGAAAACAAGAAATGCAAATGCCCTGCTCTAGCAAACATTCGCTAATGCAGGGGGTTTCAATCCTCACTTTTCTTCTTCCGGCTGAACTTCGTCTTCTTCTTTGGTTCTTCTACTATTGGCTCTTCGGCTTTTGGTTGGGGCTTTTCTTCTTGTGCTTTTTTTGCTGCTTCGGCTGCTTTTGCTGCCTCCTCCATCATCCGTCTTCTTCTTTGCACTATGCTCATTGTAATTCTCCGTATTGATTATGAATAACTCGTTATCCCTAACCTCTGCGTCATAAAATGTCCCAGAAATAGGAACTAACTCTTCTAATTGTGTGTCAGCAACTTTCAGTGCGATACTCTTTTTGATGAAACGCTGTAATTGCCTTGCACCATATTTAGCACTGAAACCATTGTCTACAACAAAATTAATAATTTCTTGAGTTATTACAATAGGAATAGTGTTTTCTAGCTCAAGAACTGCAATCTTTTCAACATCTTTTCTGGTTAGTTGATTAAAGAATACAGTAAAATCAATTCTGTTTCTAAACTCAGGAGAAAATGTTCTCTCCATTTCCTTTTCAATTTGCTCTTTAGAGCTTTCGTATGTGCGTTCTTCACTCGAAAAACCTACACCTAAACCTGTCTTTGCATCTCTTACGCCAACGTTGCTGGTAAAGATAAAGATAGACTTAGTGAAGTCTAGCTCATTCCCTGCGTTGTCGGTTACTCTACCTGTCTCAATCCAAGAAAGCAAGAGGTCGAAAAGCTTTGGACTTGCTTTTTCAATTTCATCAAAGATGAATACCCAACAATTACTTTCTTGACTTTTGGTTTTCAGGATATTGGTGTCCGAATGCCCGACGTAGCCTGGGGGAGATCCGATTAGTTTATTGAATTCATGCCCCTGTGCGTATTCACCACAATCAATCTTGAAGTATCTACCACAATACTTCTCAGCAAATAGCTTCGATAGTTGTGTTTTACCTACACCAGTGGGACCAAGAAAAAAGAAAGTGGCTCGATCAGAGAATCCTGTGCAGATGAGCTTCGTTGCATCTACCATGCAATCAATAGCTTCATCCTGTCCAATAATATTGGATTTAAGGTGTCTCTTGAGCTTTGTGAGATCCTCCTTGGTAGCAACTAATTTGCCAGGAATCTCCCTCTTTTTTCTTTTATTCTTCTGATTCAATTCCCCTTCTATGAGAGCCTCATACTCCTGTAGGTCAAATATATCTAGCTTACTCATCGGATTTCTAAAGGCTGATGGTATATTTTTAGGCTTCTTGTTAGGGTATTTTTCAAATATATCCTTGTTCAGCTTTGTAAGAATAGCATCAAAGGAGAACTGTTCGTAATAAACTACGATACCAGCATAGTAAGAAAATAAGATAACTTCCCTTGAATCAGCTTCCTCATTCGTCAACTCCTTAAGGATTGTATCCCCATCAACTACAAACAAGTTGATAAGAGTTTCAATATACGAAGTTACGGAGGTAGTTTCTTTCTTGTTAAGAGCTTCGAGGAGGGACTGCTCAATAAGCGAGGTCCTCATAGCATCGAATAACTTTAAAGAAAAGAACTTACCTGCGTCGAGGGATACGATCTTGATTGTCAGTGGTTTGCTCATGAAGTCTCATCCAGGAGTTGCTGTAAGCTCTCGTAGCTAGCATCAAAGGCTTTGCTGGTGTCAGCAGCAGCTTTCTCAGTTTTTTTCATTTCCTGAGAAAGCTTACCTAAGGTGGCTAAAGATTTTACAAGTGGCTCTCTGGACGTGATGAGCTTGCCAAGGACATCGAGAAGCCCACGCATGTAATCTGAATACTTGTCGTGGTCAGTCTGATTCTCTACGCGATCTACGAGCATTTCATAGACTGTTTCAAGCTTTTCTCTATCCTTTTGGGACTCAAGAATAAACTTCTTAGCTAGTTGTTCGAACTTAGCCTGAGAGAATGATTTAGGGCGATACTTATCCATTATCTTCGTCCTCATCTGTATATAGAGGAGTTCTCTTCTCCGCTGCTAGAGTTTCTCTATATTGACGTGCAGCATTATCTGCACGTTGCTGCATCACCTTGAGTTCTCTTGAATACTCAATGTGGGTGATCTTGGCTAGATAATCGGACTCGAAGCTAACAATGCCGCCAAGACCAAAAAAACTAGCAATCCAATTAATAATCGCACTAAGTAAGTTAAGATTATAGTAAATGAGCCACTTCGCATAAGACTTCATGCCCTTCTTAACTCCTCTAAATGAAGACGGAATGCAGCGGTTCTAGTAACGCCCTCCTTGATCTGTTGTCTAGATCTGCGGAACTGCTTACCGTGATGCTTGTGGTAGCCTGCGTAATCCTCGTAAGGAAGGGGAGGTTCTGGTTGTGCGACCCCAAGGTCAGTCTCTAGGGCTTTCCTAGTCATCTCAGCTATATCCATACTTCTGATCTTCATGCTTCCTCCTTGATTCCAAGAATCTTCCTGATTGGTGCGAACTTCTCAGCAGTCTTGAACTCTGCGTAGAACTCCTTCGACTGAAACTTCTCACCAGACTCAACGATTGAATACCAACCACCGTTCTTTGTGAGATGTCCAGCAGTCTCTAACAGTGGGAGAATATCGCAGTATGGATCAAAGCCCTTATCAAATAATAGCTTGAACTCACAACGCTTGTAGGGAAGGGCGCACTTGTTCTTCTCATTGATGACAGAGCCACCAATGCCTACGACTTGACCATTCTCCTGTAGCTTCTCAGATCTCTTCGTCCTGAGATTGACAGTGAGGTAGTATTCAAGGCTTCTACCACCTGCACCAAACGTTTCTGGATTGCCATACAGAACACCAACCTTGCTTCGTAGCTGGTTGATGATAATCAGGCAGACATTGTTTGGCTTTACGATCTTGTCGAACTTGCGAAGAGCATCACCAACTCTCTTGGCTCGGAGAGCACCTGCCATGTTGTTACCGCCGTAGTCATCCTTGGCTGCTTCCTCACGCACGTCGAGGACAGGCAGAGAGTCTAGAACGATCACAATGGGCGTCTCCTTGTCATGCTGCCTGATCTCCTTAACTACAGCCTCCATGTGCTCGAACGCATCCTCGATGGTCCCAGGGTTGTTGTAGGCCATCACATCGGGGTTCAGCCCAAGGATACGAGCGAACTCTGCTGACAGAGTGTTCTCAGCATCTTCGTAGAGAGTGTAGTAGCCCTGCCTCTGTGCATTACCTAGAACTGCTGTAGCGAATGCACTTTTACCTGTTGATGAGTCACCAATGAACTGTGTGATGCCAGGAACAGGCACACCACCATCCATCTTCCCAGAGATCACATAGTCCAAGGCATACGAGCCAGTTGGAATATACTTATAACCTCTAGATTGTTTCGATAACGTCGAAACGCTCTTCAACAACGATAATACGTCTTCGCTCATTAGTTTTATCCGTGTAGATTACTCTCTCAACTCCTGCTTCTCTCAGCAGATCTTGGCAATAGGTGCATGGTCTAGCAAGGTTCCAATTCCGGCGGTAGATATACATCGTCCCGCCTTCAGGATCAAAGCCTTGCTTGACACAATTATAGAGACAGGCACCCTCCGCGTGCATGTATCTGTATGGAGTTTTTAAAGTTCCATACTTGGGGTGGGTCTGGTAGGAGTTGTGTCCTGATCCAATGATCCTGCCCTTGTGGTCTAACAAGATCGCCCCGACTTTAAATGTCATGGGCGACTTGTGGCACAGACACTCAGCGAGGCTCAAGTAGTGTGCATGATCAGTCATTGAGAATAGACAACTCAGAACCCAACAACCCACTACTCCTCATGACCTGCTTTAGTTCATCATACGAGATTAGGAAGCAAGTCTTGATCTCACCTCGCAACTGAACAAAGGTTGCGTCTTCAAGAGCATTATAGATAATCTCATAGACTTTCTCGTCATTGACATCCCACTCCGTATTGGGATCACGCATCTTTTGGAGACTCATCATGCTCTCAACATACGATGCCCGAATCTCAGGAATCATGGGCTGAAACATAATGATTTCGTTGAGGTGGGCACAAACGCGCACTGCGTCAAAGGTCGCACTGTCCCTGAATTCAGGGACTAGAAACTCATGGAAAGTAGTCATCGTCCTGTGGAGCCAAAGCCCCCTTCTCCTCTCTCAGTTTGGGTAAGTTCTTCTTCAGTTAGTTGGGTAAAGTTAGCGTGGAGAACCTTCTCGATCATGAACTGTGCGATACGCTCGCCTTGTTGGATGAGCGTAGCCTGCTCATGAGTATTCATGAGAAGCACACCTACCTCACCTCTGTAGTCTGCGTCAATCACGCCGACAGAGTTTGGCATAATGATCCCACGCTTGCCCATGCTTGAACGTGGGTAAATCTTGACACAGTATCCAGGCTCAATCTCGAAGATCAAGCCAGTGGGCACAATGACAGCTTGCCGAGGCGGTAGTTGCCACGGTTCAGCAGCAAATAGATCCCAACATGCAGATCCAGGTGTTGCTCTCTCAAATGAGAGGTTTGCTCCAGATCGCTTCTTTGCGACCCGAATATAGGGACGGTAGTTGAACGCTCGTCTTTCGATTTCCATTTCGATATCATCCGCAAATAGCATGGCGAAGAACTCATCTCTCCAGGAGAAGTCGTTATCATACATGCAGGACTCAGGGATCGTCATGCTCCATTATAGCACAGACGGAATAAAAATGGGGGCCGAAGCCCCCTTTTCTTTTCAGACTGCTCGCCATTCCGAGTAGTCCCATCTAGTGGGTCCCGGAATCTCAGCGATCAGTTGAATTGCCTTCTTACGATAAGCATCATCAGGCCCATGGATGGCATACAGGCGAATAGCAGCGTAAGACCAATCCACAGTCCAACCCGAGCTATCACCATTCACTTCCCAGTTGTTGGATATCATCTCAGGAAGCTGGCCTTCACGATCATCTACGTAGTAGCGCACAGCATAAGGAGCAGCCCAATCACCTTGAGCGTTCTTGAAGTAGCAGGCAACTACAGTTCTTGCACAGAAGAGTGCAATATTTCTGTTGCGTGCTGCTAGATTATCATCCTCACACACCTCACTGAAAGCCCACAGACCCGCTGCACACTTAGCAGTCTGCCAACATGAGAATGCTTCTACAGCATTGCCTTCTGGGTCTGCCATCCATCGAACATCCTTACCAATGTCAACAACCATTGCTGGGAGAGTTGGGTCTTTGGCTAGGACTCTCTTCGCAGGCCACTGATCTTCGACGATTGCAGTTCGTGCAAGCATGACAGCTTCGATCTCAGTGCGGAACTCAGGAAGAAGCAGGTATGCGTTCGCATAGAACTGTGCTACACGCCCCTGACCACGATCTGTTGACAGCCAACCAACATACGAGTTGATGGTCGCTAGCTCGCCTTGAAGCATTGAGATATACCAACGCTCTGCCATGTAGTCTCCAGTTAGTGCGAAGTATGCGGACATGTAATCAGCGACGTGGCTTTCATCATGCCCATAACGCTTTGAGGCACCCTGATTTGAGCGTGGTTGCATCTTACCCTTGCCAAGGAAATCTTTGGAGTTCTGGTGAGTTGTTCTCATCCAAGTCCTATGGTCAGGGTGATTACGCATTAGGACAATACTACCATCAGGCTCGCGACGATGAACAGGACGAAGAGCCTCATCTGCCATGCTCCAGCAGTATGCGCGAATCATGCGATTCTGGAATGCGGTGACCACAGGTCCACCCTTTGTGCTTCCGAATGCTGGCTGACCACCTGCAACTCCTGGTCGGAGATCGCAAGAGTGAGGACGCTTCTGATACATGTCTTTTTCAGTCCCTAAGTTTCTGTTGAACTTGAACACTTCAGCGTGGGCTTGGGAATCACTGTTGAAGAAGGTTCTAGGAGTTTCTCTGTATGCTAAGAAGTGATCATCCCATTGCATGTAGATACCAACCAAAGGGCCATCTACACGAATTGATTCTTCCGCAAGTTCGTTTGCAGGATCATTAACAAGAGGATCATCCTCATTCAGTGAGTTGAACAGATATCCATCGAAACGATAGACCTCAGCATAACCAAGACGACCTGTTGGTGGTTCCCAAATGATCTCATTGGTGTTGTTCGAGATGTTGATGTTGTCAGTAAATGCGAAATCAGAGAAGATGTCTAGCTTGTTCGTCTCCGCGTTCTTGAAGTTGTAGACAACCTTACTACAAAGAACCTCAAAGTCTGTCTCTTCACTGTGATCACACCATACAGTCTCTGCTTGGAATCGAACAGAGGACTCCAATGACCAGATTGTATAAATGAGAGTAGTATGGAATGAGCCGTTCGTGAACAACACTTCGTATACTACACGAGCCTCATTCTTCTCGATTGGCTTCATTGAGGTCATCGGAAGAATGATCTTGCCCTGACCGGAGTGAATCTCAACTTGAGGGATGATCTCTCTGATGTCGTCTGCAATAGCAGGATGAAGAACAAAGCTCTTCATGTTTGGTTGCAGTGTAGTTTCGGTATCGAACTTCCACTCTGACCTTCCTGAATTCAAGTTTAGTAGAGCACCGTAGAGCGTTGAATGTTCTCCTACGTCTCTTAGCTTAATTGCCTTGCTGCCTCCGATCTCTGCAACGTCTCCGTTGCGATCTTGCTTAGGGACAGCAAACTCGACCCAACGTCCTACTTGGGTGTCTAGATTATTCTCAAATACGATTGATTCTCTCATGGTATCTCCTTCGCTGCATTATAGCACGCTCTCAAAATTTTTTTAGAGCTTAAGAATTTTTTTGCTCACGTAACTTAGTTTTGATTATTTACTATTTTACAATTTTTAAATACATCAAATTCCGTCAAATCTCTGTAACCGTTAAGCTCAGATTGATCAGAGTTGTGTTGCGGGTAGTTTTGCATAAGGACTAATCCTTTAGCCGCTTCTTCTGGAGTCATATACATATTCCAACCTAAGTGAGTGATATTGTCTTCTTTGTAATAAACTTCAGATCTCCCTTCGTAGCGAGCTTTCTTAAACCAATTGTAAGCTTTCTCGTTGTCCGTTAAAATCATACCACCTTTTCCTATAGGTAAGAGTTTTTTAGCATGGAAAGACAAGCACATAAAACTATCGCTAATATACATGTTAGACGTTAATCTCTTAGCACAATCATAAATATTGTAGGGCTTTAACTGATAACTACCAGTCCAATGGTTTGTGGCTGGAGATATATCAAAACAGGGTTCTCCTCCTGAGTGCATGATACTCATAGGAACTGACAAGTATGTCTTACTTGGTATGGTAACTTGCTTTACCTTTAAATAAGTGCAACATAAAAAAAGAGCATTTGTGCAGCTATCGACGGATACAGCATAAGGAGATCCCGTATAATGAGCCATCTCCTCTTCAAACATCTTTACGATTTTATAAGGATTATGTATTTTTGTGGGCATCACTTCACTATTTTTTTGTAAATATTTAAATACTTATCGGTATTTTTATAATTTCTTTTATCAAAATGATAAAATGGATTTTCAAAAAAAGATAATAACTCATCAAACTTTATTACGTTTTGTGAATACTCTCTATCTTCGTTCATCACATAATATTCATAAAATGGATTAAAGGTAGAAGACATTAGATTTCTAGGTCTTTCTTTAGCTTTATAAGCTATTCCCAAGCCTCCGTCTACCTCTGGTAGAGTGCATATATGCACATATTTGTAATTTTTTAATATGTGAGGAACAACTTTCCAAGCTGTTTGATTTCCTCCCATCTCTAGTTGGGATTCGTAACTATGCGGCAAAACATCGTGAAATATGATGACTCCATTTTCAGATAAGTGCCTTAAACTATTTTTAAAATCAGAATACACGTAATTTGCTAAGTGATTTGCGTCAATAAATATTATATCCCATTTAAAATCATTTGGTAAACTTAACTTACTTTCCTCTAAGTTATTAAAGAATATATCTGTAGACATTTTAAATGTAGAATCACAATTTAAATCTACTGAATGTTTTTCATAGCAAGGTATATGATTAAATACTGCTGTTGGATCTCGTAATCCTAACTCTAAATAACTTTTAGTTAAACTTAAATTGTTACATATGTATTTTATTATATCTCGTCTATTTTTCATGGGATTAGATTAACTCATAAGGAACGTTACATTTGATAAACAAATTTTGACTAGCTATATTTTCTTTTAAAATCCTCCCAGAAGCTTCCGGGAAGATTTTAATAATTTCCGAGAGCATATGATACCCTACGCCTATCCCTTTAAACAATGGGTGAGTGCAGATCCTAATATCTTTATCTATTACTCCGACATACCCAGCAGGCTCACCATTAACTAGGCATATGCGATAGCATCCTGAGTATCTTTTCATATACTTCATTTGGTCTTCTGATGAAATGGTAGTTTGAGTTAGAAATCCTTTTATATTTTCAGGATGAATCCTTAAAGCTCTTATGAATTCGTAGTGTGATTCCTGAACTTGCACCATTTCTATACTTTCTATCTTAACCATGAAATATATTTTCTCCTTATCATCTCTCTGTTTGAAATATGATTCTTTTCAGAAAAAGCTGATACGCTCTCGTCAGGAGCCTCTGTTAAATGCTTGTAAATCTCTCCACTAACATAAGACTTAACACCTAGTCTGTGCATATGAGCCGCGAAAGGTAGTTCTCCATGATGATATTCTTCGTAATCTTTATTAAAGGTATTGAAGAGAGGATAATTATTCAAAGTTTCTCTGCGTATGACCATTACACGACCTTTTATGGCGTCTACTTGCTGAGAAGCGTTTATTGTATAAGTAGGAATCCAATTCTCTCCAGTAATACCTAAAATTACTTTTCCTTTACCGTGAATTGATTCTTTTAGCTTAAGCTCTTCAACAATCTTAGAAGAAAGATAATTATCTCTAGGAAGTAGGTCGTCATCAATCTTTACTATTATACCATCAAAAACGTAAAGCATACCAAGCCAACAACCACCACATCTTAAATTTTTATTAGAATTTAAGATTAAATCCGCTTTTTCGTCTTCGAACAAGAGATCTGGGTTATTATTGATAATAATAACGTTGGAGTCTAATTTTTGTTGTTTTACCCGATTAATTATCTTGTGAGTGTTTTCAGATCTTTTCCAATTCATTACCACATAAGTGATCTTTTCTTCATTACTCATAATTTATCTCTCCTGTCTCCCTGTCCGACACCTACATTATGTCTGTTAAGGCTGTTGTTAACTTTGGTTACTACTTTATCAACCCATTTGATGTTTAATAATCTAGCTAACTTTAAAGCAACTCTAAAATCACTCTCTTTAACTTCATCCCACTGAGCAGCCCAAGTATGGTTACTGTGAAACATAAAGCAAAAACTTCCTATATCTGTTAAAGCAATACCTTTCCCGAAAGAGTAGCTAGGAATAATCTTATTATGTATCTGTCCCTTCCAAATAATGAGATCATTTTCTGTCAGATCGCTCTCCATAACTTGTTTTATTGTAGAGTCATCCACAAAGATGTCATCATCATCTAAAAACATGATCCATCCATCCTTCACTTCATTCATGAGACGGTTACAGTAAAGATTATAAGGAGAGTGCATAAAGCCATATTCTTGTTTCTTTTCAGGTCTATCTACAAGAATAACCTTATCCACTAGTTTAGATGCGTAATCAAAACTTTCTTCATCATCAGCACAAACAATGTGATTAATATGAGGGTAAGTTTGAGACTTTACGCTATCTACGTTTTCTTTAAAGTAAATAGGCCTGCCAGAAGTCCTGGTTAGGACATTAAGAATTTTGTTCTTCATAAGATTCAAATGGGTTATATTTTAATTCTTGGAAAGATGCTTCATATAAACTAAGCCTCTGACCAACAACCTTGTTAATGTTGAAATGCTTTTCAGTTACTTCATGCAGGTTGTTACCCATCTCTATGATTTTTTGGGGGTTCCTAATGAGATAAGAAAGCCTCTTCACCCAATGGAACTTAGAACTATCTACAGGAATAAGAAATCCTGTCTCACCATCTATGACGGTCTCGTCATAACAGCCAACATTAGAAGCTACGAGAGGAACTCTATAACGTCCGCACTCAGCCACTTTGATCTCAGACTTACTGTCATTGAAGTCGTTCATCTTGAGGGGGGCGATAGCGATGTCCATGTTGCTGTAGAAGTGTCCATAAGCGTCTGGAGGAGCTGCTGGGTGGATGTTCCAGTTCCTACCACCTTTGAATCCTGCAAGTAAGGCTCTGCGGTATTCGTCCCATGCGTCTAGCTGCCACTTGTCTTCTGGTTTTTGTTTCAGGTCGATGTTTGGTCTTCCATAGAAATCCCAGATGATATTCTCTCTACCCACCTTCTGGTTTACTAAGTGAGGAACGTTTGCGAACTCAACCACGTCAGGTCTGTGATGAATACCACCGGCCCAGCCGATATGAATGCGTTTTCCATGATTCACCTTCTGAGCATTCCAGTGCGGTAGATTGTAGTCAATGCAGTTCTTTACAATGGCAAGGATCTTACGACAGTATGGGGCTATTCGATGAGCAAACTTCCTTTGAGTTACAGTTACAAGATCAGAATTAGCATAGATAAACTTCGTCATCTCTCCTAACTGATTATTCTTGTAGGTTTCGTAAAGTCTATGTTCTTCGTAGAGATCTGTTAGAAGATCGTCAGTATCGAAGTGAACAAACTTACCCTTCTCCTTAGCTACAGAAACAACCCTGACTGTATAGGGACCACCGAAGTTACTAATGTTGTTTACCATCACAACATCAGCCCAATCAATATCTGGCGTAGGTGTTCCTGGTGGGAGAGTCATTGTCTTCTCGTCAACACCAAGAGGATTTTTGTTGAATCTAATATCGACAAGATCGGAGTGATGCTCAACCAGCTTCCTGTTTGGCATCAAAGATCTGTAATATGCACAACCACCCTCATTTGGGTATACTACAAGAATTCGTAGTTTTCTAGGCCACTGTGGTAGTGGGTTACTCGTGTAATCTGCTGATTTCATAGCCTGAACTTGTGTCTAATTATAGACACCTCAGGCAACTAATTAGCAGACTTATAGGAGTATTTAAGGTTTTATCTTACCAACGAAGCCTATCACCTCATCTTGAGGATCTATTACCGGAACACTATTTAACGTGATCGGCAACCCAGCTTTGTTATCAAAGCGAATATGAGCAGCTTCTCCTGTATTAACTTTGAGCTTCCAGGTGCTAAAAACAGAAAGTTTGTGCGTTTCTGCGACGCCTTTAAGCCATTCGACTCCAAGGCACTCTTCTTTATCAAGTTCAAGTATCGCGGCGAACTTGTCAGATACCCAAAAGATGCTGCCACACTTATCCGCGAGAAAGTGACCGGCATCTTCCTCCTGTAAATCGAGGAGTGCCCTCTGAGTAGCTTCTAGGGTTACTAAACGCTTGTCAATTCGATCAACTACATCTCGTAAGCTATTTCCTCCATTGGGGAATAGTTGTGACGTTTGTTCTTCAATCTTCTTCTTAATATTTGAGTTAGATCGACAAATAACGAATAGAACGGTCGTCAGCATTGTGACGAATTCTATAATTCTATCAATATTTTCTAGCATAAAAAAACCCCAAACTACAAAATATATGTAGTTTGGGGTGGGCTTTTTGTAGGTAATTTATACTACAAAATTGTCACTAATAGAGACGTAAAAAAGTCCATTGCTAACTGTCTTGCAACGTTAGATGCGTTGCTAGTAGAGCCTACCTTATAGTTCAGGAGGCCCGCCTTGACAGCAGCAAGCTTGACATCTACATCTTCCCCGTTGATTCTTCTGATGGTTAGCTCTGCATACTTTGAGATCAAAAGGTCGATGGCATTGCGATCTTCTTCACTGAAGTTGCTGAGAACTTGGCCGACAGCTTCTCGAAGATCTACGAGTAGATTTTTTGCATTTATATCCATCACTTAGCCTTCTTTAGCTCTGACTCAAAGCGGAACACCCAGCTACGCATTAGAGCTAACTTTAGTTCCTTAGTCTCCTCATCATTTGCAGGATTTTTTTCAATACCTACAAAAATATCTTCTGCAAGAGTGTCGTAGGTTGCCTTGTCTGCTTTTGCATAGTCGATGCAGTCGCAAGAAGGAAGAAGCAGAATTAGACCTAATAGAGCCTTCTTCATGCCTTATCTCCCGAAGTCTTGTTGCCATCTTCGTAGGCAATCCCAAGGATAATGCTGGAGAAAAGAATCAGCACTCCCAGGATCTGCTCCTCCGAGATCGGCTTGCCTAGCAGGTCGTTTGCAACTACAGCTAACACACCTGCCACACCCATTAGAAACTTCCTGCTCTGTAGCAGGAGCTTGATCGCATTCATCATCAGTCATCCTCACCTGAGTTCAGGGACTTGAGGTATGGATTGTCGTCCTCCTCATCATGGCTCTCAACACGGATAGAGGCACCCGTGACAATTGCCATATACTCATCTGCCATTGCCTTCACTTCACTCAGATCCTCTTCCTTGACGAGGCCCTGAATGTCGTGAAGTTCACTGCGGAAGCTCGCAATCGCCTTGGCAGAACCAAGAGCGGAGGGCTTCAGCTTGACGGAGGACTTGCTGTAGTCAGGGTATTCTCCGTTCATGCTCTTCTCAATCTTGAAGTCGTGACCAGACTCAGGATCAAGCATGAAGATACCGCTCTCGTCAAGTTCCAGGAGATCAGCAATGATCTTGTCCATCAGCTTCTTGCCGACAGAAAGAATCTTGATCTCGCCCGTCGAGCGGGAGAGCGCGTTCATGTAGAACCTGGGTTGTGGCTTGATCTTCATTGCCATCTCAGAGAACTTGCTACGCTGACCCTTGGGAAGGTTCAGAGCGTTGTGCATCTTCCAGATAGCGAAGTAAGCATCACACAGCGGGCAAGGCTTGTTGTGCGTCTTGAGGCAGTGAACGTTCTTGACGCTGTTGCCCTGCGGGATGCGGTGAATCTTCGTCTCAGCGAAGAATCGTTCTTGTTCGTCTGCACCCGGAAGGATGCGGACATCGTTAGGGCCGACGTTCAGTTGGAGATACTTCTCCAGGAAGTCGGTGTTCGTCGGAGCTTCGCCCCGGAGTTCTTGGTGCTTCTTACGCAGATAGTCGAGTGATACCATGTGTTCTCCTTGTGGTTCTAGTGCGGACTCGTATTATAGACCGACTCAAGCCAATTCTCAAGCCGTATACAGTTTCTTTTCGTTTCTCGTGTTTGCGGAAATCTGAATGACCATATCCTTCTTGTATTCGATAGTGGTCAGCAGATTTCTCATAGTATTGTATTTAGTAGTTGCTTCGATGAAATCAACTCTCTTTTCAATGTATTCAGCAGAGCAAATTACTTCAGCATCCAGAGTCTTCTCAGTAATCTTAGCTCCCTGTTTCTTCATAGATTCTCGGATGTCCTTACGGAGACGAGCTTCTTGTTGTTCTAGCTCCACCTCAGCTAGATCCATTCTCTCTTTTGCTTCACTGAGGAGGCAAGCAAGATATCCATAAACTGAGGGTAGTAGGCTTAGAGCTACTTCTAAGCCTGAATCGTCGATCGCGGCAATCTGTGCGATAATTCTCTTGAGATTATCCTTGTGGATATCGTCTAGAGTTAGCGTGTAGAAAAAATTTGAATTCATCAGTGTATTATCCTGCGTTCATCTGCTCTAGCTTGTTCTTGATGTCTTCCATGTCAGTAACAACCTCTGCGTGAGAGGATTGCTTCATCACAAGAGTGGAGTAATCAATATCCATCATGACAATGTATCTCTGCTTTGCGTCACGAGCCTTCATCACGTAGACACGAGCCTTACCTTCTTCATACTCAGCGTCAGTCTGATTGAGGCTGATTGCAAAGTCTGCAACGCGGATCTTACCATAGGAGTCGCCTAGCTGTGCGTCCGTAATGATGGCTACCTTCTTCCCGTCGCGGTTAGGCTGTGTAGCCGTCCAAACCAGGATCTCGTGCTCTACAGCCAATCCTCGTAGCTCCTCGGCAATGCGCTGCTGGGCAGCATACTCTGAGTCAATGTTGCGGACTGGTCGAAGCAGTTCGAGGTAGTCTACCATGATGACATCAGGCTCAAAGTTCTCCATGTTCTTCAAGTTATACAGGAGAGTCCTGATTGTCTGAACATTCGCAGAGCCTGTTGGGAACTCCTTGATGATCAGGCCACTCTCGGGAAAGTGCTTCTTGAACTTGCCAAGAGTTTGCTTGAGACCAAGAACAGTAGAAGGACTCTTGAGATCAGAAGATGGGATACGAGAGATCACAGAGTCGAAACGTGCAGCGACCTTCTCCTCACTCATCTCTAGGGAAATGTAGAGAACCTTCTTGTTCTGCATCATTGTGGTGACTGCCTGATTCACCAGATACAGAGACTTACCAACACCAGGAGGAGCTACTACATAGCAAAGTTCCTTTGGTGAGTTGCCTCCTTCGAGGTTTGCAGTGATACTCTTGAGGACAGTCTGATACTTGATAACATCTCCATCCTCCTGCTTCTTATACCTATCGACCATCGTCGAGAAGTATTCCTTGCCGATGTCTACATGCCGAGACACAAGCAGAGCCTTACGGACAATCTCTTCTACCTCTTCGAGGCGCTCTTGCTCGATTAGCTCAATGGAATCACGGATAGCATCCTTGAGAGACTCACGCTTTGCGAAAGACTCAGTGATGTCCAGGTAATATTCTGGGTTGTCTCTGTAGGTTTCGTCGAGAGTTGCAATCTCTTCTAGCTCGTCTCGGATCTCGGACAGCCTAACGTTTCTTGCGTTTGCCTTAGCGGTAAGCTGCTCAACGATTACGTCGTCATTTGGCAGCTTGTGGAACTTACGGAAGTAGTCTAGTGTGGCTTCGTAGATTAGTTGATGAATCTCTGATTCGAAGTATTCAGACTGAATGATGTTTTGAGTCTGAACAATGAAGTGTTGTTCGCTCTTAGCGAGGTTGAGAATGCCTCGCTGAATATTCTCGGGGAACTTGTAACTCATACCTGATTATATACTTTCCTGGTTACTTTTTGTATGCCTTCTTGTCGGTATCTTCAATAAATTTTTTAGCTACTTCTTGCTTCGCAACTTTTCTCTTGTCATCTACCTTATTGATTATGCCATTCTTTACGCCATAATCCTCATCGAGATACATCTTTTCGTAATGCTGATGTCCTTCCTGCATTCTTTGCTTTGAGGTTTCAATTGATGTGTTTAGGAATTGGTTAGCTGTGTCCTTATCCATACCATTTTTTGCGTAGCGTTCTGCTTTTGCTTGGTTAGTATAGAAATCCATACCCACAAACTGAATGTTGGGAGCGGTCCAACACCGCTCCCCCATCTTGCCGCACTGCGGACATTTGGCCTTTTTGGGAGGCTTCGCCATAGGGCGTTCTACCTCCCAATAGATTTCACATGGCTCACACTCAATTCTGTAAGTAGCCATTAGCCGCAGTCACCTCCGATCTTGCAGACCTCGGCAGAAGCGTTCTCACTAGTGTCTGCTGCAAAACCATACTTGCGAATGTTTTCCGCAGTGGTGGGGATTGCTGCTAATGGTTCGTTACCCTTCGAGCCTGCGCGGTAGACCGTGAGCCCCTTGAGTTCTGGCATATAGTTCAGTGCGTCTGAAACTAGATCGGCTGCATTTGCTCCCTCAGGAAGATTGATAGTCTTTGAGATAGCTGAGTCGATATAGCGTTGCCATACAGCCTGAACTGCCATGTGCTCCTCAGGAGTTACGTCGTATGCACCAACGAAGTGCTCCAGTGGCTTCTTGGCTTCTAGGTATTCCTTGAAGAGAGGATCGAGAACAACTTCCTGTGCCCAGGTATTAGCCTTACGGAATCGACGGAAATACATG
>Ga0208644_1001971_pt1 | contig 16692 bp, 33 predicted proteins | sample VirMetDEL_Nov_18_FD_184517 | JGI IMG/M metagenome (GOLD analysis project Ga0208644, IMG submission 184517) | Aqueous microbial communities from the Delaware River and Bay under freshwater to marine salinity gradient to study organic matter... | ecosystem: Environmental > Aquatic > Marine >... | reverse complement strand
CTACTAGATATAGTGTGTTTATTACCCAGATAAATTTATTAAGACCCCAGATTCCCTCCACCATCAGGGATGTGCTGGTGAAGAGTAGTCTCCATTCATTTAGTTATTCTTTGATAATCTGGTCAAAAACTACTGTTTCTTCTTTGATTGACCTACTAATTAATCTACCAACGAGTTCTGAACAAGCTGGTACAACTGCATTGCCTAAAGCCTTGATTTTATTGACCCTATCTACTTCATCTTCGGCAGTTCTTGGTACTATTTCCCATGGTTGAATGGCATAATCAGATTCTGTCGGTCCAGATTCTCCCACCCACTCAATAATTTCTGTAAAAGTAAGCTCATCATTAAACTTTAAAGGCACTAGATATGGTGTTATTTTCTCCCAATGTTCAATACTTGGATAAGAAAACCCAGATTTATCGTATCTAAACCAATGTTCAATGGTTGATTTAGGTATATCTGTGTTATCTGTAAGGTCTTGAATGGTAGTTACGCTGCGAAGATAGTCCACAAACTCTTTTTGCTCTGGTAATTTAGTTCTTTTACGCATAATATCGTTCTTATATACTTCAAAAAGTTCTGGATTTTCGGCAATCATGTCCTGTGCAATCTGGTCTGCAAGGCTTATTTGTATAGGTTGTCCACTTGCTCTGTGTGTTTTACCTTGCATTAATTTAGTTGCATGTTTCAATGCGTCTTCTTTTGCATCCATAAGAGTCGGTGTACGCCAATACTTTTCCTCAATATCGGATGTATAAAGCCAATAAGCTGGTAACCCTACTTTTCCTGCCAATCCTTTGGAAAGCCCATAAGTAAAGAAACCCACTTGCTGTTTAGTCTTTTCCCAACTAATGAATGGTTTTGTTCTCCCATGTCCATCTCCAGAGTCGACCCATGTTTCCCCTTTTTCACGCTTGGTGCTTTTTTGTTTATCGGCTTGGAGGCCTGTGACGCTCTCGGTGTGCTCCATAGTTTCGGATTTTCTCGCAAGTTGCCTGTTGATTTTCTCATAGATTTCTTCTGTTTGTCTCCTCGATATAGGGCGTTTTCCAATGCTTTCCCTGTTCTCGGTTCCAAATGGTCCATAGTGTTCGGTGTTTCCCACGATGAAGATTCTTTCTCTAAGGTGCGAGGAACCAACCGAGGCTGCTGATATAACTTGCCATTCAACACTATACCCCCTACTGGAAAGGAAAGAAACAACTCTGGCGAATGCTCCTCCTTTGTTTCCCTCACTGTCTTTTGCTGTAAGGAGTCCTCTGACATTTTCTCCCACAACCCATCTTGGTTTAAGCTCGCTAATGGCTCGTTCAAATTCATACCATAGTAATCCTCTGTCATCTTCTTCACTCATTCCTCTCCTAGCACCAGCATAACTGAATGTCTGGCAAGGGAACCCCCCTATTAAAACATCAACTGGCTCTAATTTACTGAAATCTACATTTCTAATATCATCACAAATAACTTTGCTATTTGGAAAATTCTTTTCTAAAACACTACAACAATACTCATCATTTTCTATTTGCCATACTGTTTCTGCACCAAACTCTGCTAATCCACGCTCAATACCTAGGTCTAATCCACCAATACCACTAAATAAACTACCTATTTTCACTCTTCCTCCCAATTAACAAACCCAATATCATATAGTTTTTGTGTATGCATATCAATTCTGTCCACTGCTCTATGGTATATTTCTGGATTAATTTCTATTCCTACGAACTTTCTATTGGTATTTAGACATGCGATTCCTGTTGATGCTGAACCCATACATGTATCTAACACTATATCTTGTGCGTCTGTGTAAGACTTAATCAATAATTCATTTAGTGCTACTGGCTTTGCTGTTGAATGTGCTTTCTCTTTATCACGCTGAAAATACTGAACTGTTCTAGGATGTCTTGTTCCATGATTAACTGTTTCTGTGTTATTTAAAGGTTTACCTTTCCAATTAGTAGAGCTTTTACCACTCATCTGTCTATAAGGTTTACCTTTTGTAAACTGAGGAAAATATTTAGCTTGTGTTCTATTACCATTCGTAACCCTACCTTTAGTAAATATGACTATTAATTCGTGTACTCTCATTGGCTGATATTTAGAATTAACAAAGTTAGTTCCATTATCTTTCTCCCAAATCCACTCATATTTGTAATAGTCTGGGCATGCATTAATTAAATCTACTGCATATCTCAATGTTGCATTTAAGGCTATTGTTCCATTTGGTTTTAATATTCTTAGTGCTTCATTGAAAAATTTATCAAGGTCAATTTTTTTATCCCATTTATTTCCTGTCTCTGCATAAGGCATGTCTGATAATAATAATTGAATGCTCTCATCTTGAATATCTGGCATGATAGCTAAGCAGTCATTAAGAAATAACTTTGGTTTCTTCATTTCTTCATACATACACAACCCCTAGAAGCACCAAAGCCCTCGAAAGGGCTCTGATACACTAACAACAAAGGAGGCAATGAAACCTCTTTCAACCATTATAAACCTAACTGTGATTTAATCCACTCATTTATTTCATTTATTTCTGAGGTTCCAACCTGTCCTTTAACTGATTGTTCCCAGTCATAAAAGTCTTCAATAGGTACTTTTTGCTTATATCTACCTATTTGAATGGTTGCAGATGTTTCATCTTCTGCAGCAGACCCATCACCATAGTCTCTTACACTGAACTCTTCTCTTTCAATATCTTCTAATAAATCTTCAATATCGCCTATTTCATAGCCAATACCATCTAAACTTCCTGTAGATTCTATAACATCTTTCAAACTATCTACTAAATCTAGTGTATGCCAGCCACCAATCTCTGTAATTCTATTATCAGCTAGCAAATATGCTTGTGCTTCACCCTCATCTTTAAGGTCTGCTGATTCCAGAACTGGCACTAGCCATTCACCATTATCATCAATTTCAATAAACTTTGGAACAAATTGACCCTCTTGTTTAATCATTTTAAGAGTTTCAAGCCTACCATGACCAGCTAATAATTTACCAGTAGCAGTATTAACTAATGGAGGATTTATAAAACCAAATCTTTTAATTGAATTATAGATTACGCCTAAATCATGGTCTTTAGGATTTACATCTGCGTATTCTATTTCCTCTAATTTCTTTTGAACTAACTGTGTCATTATGTTTCCAACTCATCTAAGTATGAGTAATCATCATCTTGTTCAAACTCTAACTCAACTTCAACTTTAGCATCTGATTTTCTTTTAGAACTATCTGGAACTGTTTTAGGTTTGTTCTCTTTAGCATTTGTTTTAAGTTTTTCTTCCATGTTATCCATTTCTTTTTCTGAACGAACAACATAACCAAAACTTTCTAATTCTTGTCTTTGTAACTCTGTGTATCTAGCCATTATTTTCCTTTGGATAATCTTCTACTGGATATTTTAGTGCATTTAAAAATGTTTTCTTTTCTTTTTTATCACCTAAAAAATATAAATACCTATGCTTTCTTGGTCTATCTATCTTATAAAACTTATCTGGATTTGCATTTCTATGCTCTGCATCCCACTTTTGACAGATAGTATAGCTATGCATATCACTACCAAACATTCTCCAATCTGACCTTTTAGCACTTAATCCTGTATAAATAAAGTTTGTAGCTTGATAGACTTTACCTACATGCTCTTGTGATGTATCGGCATAACTTACTATAACTTTTGGTCTTGGTAATAATTTAAAAGATTTACCAATTAAATAACTAGCTTCATTTTTTCTATTATGTTTTAAAACTAATCTGTTTAATTCAATAACTTTGTCCATAAATTCTTCGCCTGCAATGCCTTTTAACAATGCTTTACTTGGAGGTGTTCCATAAGTTACTACACCAATTAGTTCATCTTTATCATACATACCAAACATATAACTAATGCTTGGTTTTCTGTGTGCGTAATGTATATCTAAAATGAATGGGTCAGCATCAGACCTGTCCTCAACTGTCTTCACTTCAAAGTTAATCTTGCACACCTCTAAATATATAAGAATACTGTTTTGACTTATGGTTGTGCTCTTCCACTTCACACCATTCTTTATCAATAACCCAATGCTCTACATGTCTAAGTGTGTGTATTAGTCCACCAAATCTAGGCATGTACGCTTCTATAAACTCATTATGACAAATAGGTTTATTGCGATTGCTAGCAAACATATATTTAATTCTTACAATTTGAGAACTATCAATGTCTGGGTGTTCTAAATCTGTAGGCTCGCTAAGGAAAAGACCTAATTGGGCACTTGGAACTGTCTCCTCCTTAGTCAAGCCATAATCATTAGCCCAGTCTAATATGTCTTGGCTAATCAATTCTTCACCATTAGAATGGTGCTTCATCTTCCCCATAATCTGTTCTTGCTACAGGTGGTTCTGTTGCACCTAAAATGTCTTTTGCCATTTCAGTATTGTTGTTATAGTTAGATGATTGTACTGTTGCACCATCACCAGAATACTGAACACCATTCACTGTTGCATAATCAAGTGATACTGCAATATTATCAGCGACAACTTCCATATTTTTTCTAGTGTTGCCATCTTTACCCTGCCAAGAGTTTTCTTGCATTCTACCTGTTACAACAACTCTAAGTGTTTTAGAGTTTTCTGGAAACGATACATTAAGATTAACTGCAAGGTTTTCCCATGCAACTACATTAATCCACATATCATCACCCTCGCCTGGTGTCTTAACTACCATTCGAGTTGAAGCTACAGCTTTACCACTATTTGTGTATCGTAGCTCTGGTTTCATTATTTGACCAACAAAGGTCACTGCATTATTCGATGCCATGTTTGGTTTCCCTTCTACTATCTCTTCTCTCTTTTAGAAAATCCAGTTTCCACTCTGGTCTAAAAGTTTGTAGCCATCGTTCTTTGGCTTCTTCCCATGGTTGCTCTAAATCCCAATCAGTTGGGTCGGTCTTTAAAGCACCACCAGACCTTAATCTTTTTATAAACGCATGCCAGACTGCATGAGCAAAACTCTCGTAACCATTTTGTTCGAGAAACTCAATCAATCCTCCTTTATTTGCGTTCATAACTTCGCCCATAGTTAAAGCTGGTGTGTTGTTTTGCACAACAGCTTGTTCCTTACACATAGCTTTTAATTTACTTGCATTAAAAAACTCTGTGTTGTTTTCATATGCCATATTACATACAGACCATATTAAATCTGCATCATACATTTTAAAATCTTCATACAATGCTCTTATTTCTGCATCATTCCATTTTATGGCACTAAATCTTAATTTTAGCCACTGTACTACAGTTACCCATTCTTTCTTGTTTAGCCTTTCCATTGAATACCTTCCTTTTGTAATTTACGAGTTAAGATTAAACCTAAAGGTCTAGGCAATCTTAAAAATCCAATATTAAACTTTGTAGGAATATAACTGTTAATAGATTTATTAACGCTATCCCAATTTTGTATATGAAACAAATGAATAAACGCAAAACCTACACCTTTAAAACCAGCAAGTCTAAAGTAATGAAAGCAGGCTGAGATGTAACCTCGCAGTGTTACATTATCCCAACCAAAATGCCACCATGACACACTTTCACTATCCCTGTTGGATTTGTAAGGTCTTATATGGCTAGTAGTAGACAAAGGGTCTACATACTTAATTATATTTTTGCCCATTAACCTAACAATTCTGTGAGCACACTTATGACAAAATGGAATATAGTTTACAGAGTCTTCTTCACTGTCTGACCAGTTGTCGTAAAAATCACTATATCCACCATAAAACCTAATATACAATGGTTGGTCATCAGACTGCCCATGTTTATCGGTCATTATAGTTTTACTACAAGTGACACATGTACCCACATAATTTTCCAAAGTTTTCACCCTTCTTTTATTTTAATATCTGTCAGCTATAAGCATACGATGTGCTTGATTAGTCAATGGTGATTGTGTACCTTTAACTGTTCGTTCCATAATACGCAAATCTCTACCCTGTCCACGAACTGGAGAAATCCATTGTTCGTAATTAGATATAGCGTTTACTACAGACCAAGCACTGCCTTTATGCTCATCAAACTCTGGATTTTCAAAGTTGTTAAGCATAACAGCTCGTTGACTATTAACTGTTGAGTAATGCTGAATGTTGGAATTATCATCTGCCAATTCTGGTAAAGGCATTAGATAATCCATCATTTCATTGAACTTGTCTGTTGTGACTTGTTGTTCAATTAATTTCTCAACTTCTTCACCAAAGCCATCTACATATTTGTAAGACAACTCTAATGAGTTTCTAGCTTGTTCAATTCTGTTCTCGACATTCTTAGTATGTCTAAATGAGAAACTTGATTGAAAGTTATTGACTGCCAAAGATAATGTGTTTGCACACACAACTCTAATTGGTGTAGTCATGGCCTTGATTGCAGTACTGCCATCGTGACTATTAGTCAATAGCAAGTAAGGAACAATTTTATCGTTTCCTACTACTACATCTTGACCTAAGTTCAACAACATCCAAACAACTTTGCCATCATATAATGAACCTGCTGTTTCATACTTAGCATCAAAGTCTGGTAAAACTCTGTCTAAGAAATCAAAACATTGACTATTTTGTATTGGCTCATATCTTTTACCTACTACACCCAATACACTCTCATCACTATCTCTTACAGTAGCGAATGTATCATTGATAGGTATTAGCCTATCATCATCTTGACCTTGACCTTGACCAAATGTAGCTATACCTCTTAAGCTAACTGTCCAATCAAGACCTGCCATTTTTATAGCTTCAGCCGAGTTCAAAGCACCCTCAGTAACATTACCAAGTCTATGCCATGGTGTCTCAACTGCACTAAACATTGTTTCTACTTCGTGTGGCATTATTCACCTCTTTCTGTAATTATTCTCTTAACATCATTAACAAAGTATATTAAGTTTTCATCACCTAATTCTTCATGAAGATTTATTACAACATATGTATACAACTCAATTACATTATCAACGAACTCATTGACACTCATTCCATTTTCTCGTTTCCAAAGTAAATCGTGTAATTTTTCTCCACCTGTTTGTTGCATTTGCTTGAACAAGCTACCTTGTGCTACTGCAAGTTTTTCTGTTTGATTCATATCATAATCTAAAGCAACACTTGTCATAACACAATGCATTACTGCACTAAATGCCATTTCTTCTTTAAGTGTTAGATTTTCATTGCTATCTATCCACTGCCATAAATCAGTCATTATCTACTCCCTCTTTTGGTTTTCCTAATTCTTTTATCTCTAAGTCTTCTAACTTCTGAAGATACTTAGGTGCTCTACTCTCTGGTAAGATTGTTACATTTCCAGTTTCTTCTGCGTAGAATAAACTTTCAAATATAACACTAGGGGTCTTGACCCTCTGTTTAGCCAGAGCTTTAATCCCTGTTGTTCTAAATGTAGGATTAACAACTAACTTCCAGTCATCACCTACATAGTCCATTACTTTATGTTTGTCGTAAGGTTTCCATGTCTTTTGTGGTTTACCTACAACAATCTTGTCACCAACTCTAACTGCTTTGTCTTTAAACTCATCAGCCAATACTTGTTTCATATCGCCTTGTAGTTTTGTAACTGCTCGCTTGACTTGGTCAACTCTATTCATGAGTTCCATAAATTTGTTGATATCACTTAAAGGATATTCATCGACATAAGTAATCTCATCAAGATTTTCTGTGTTGTCAATTTCCCTTGACATTTTAACAGTTAAATCCAATGCGTGAGATAATCTATCTAAGTCGTAATTATTTGGACTTTCATTAATTTGGTTGTTCATAATTACTTCCTTCTTTCTGTTGAGTTGAGAGCCAGTTTTCTGGCTCTCTTCTTTTTAACCCAAACATACTATCTGTAGTATATCTAAATAAATTTATTAAGCAAAATTTATTCATTAAAGCTCCCAATACTATCCCAATTATCAGCATTTTGGTCTTCATTATCTGTACGAGTTTCACCAATTAAACTTCTAAAAGCTTGGTCAATTGATAATCTCTGAGGATTACGACCTGTAGCATTTGCCCATTCAATTATTGTTTGTATTCGCCAGACCCTAGTTGTGCCTTTATTTAAAAGAGCATCAACTTTAGGCATGAGCTTTCTTGACTTCCATGTGCTAACAGTTGCAGGTTCTACATTAAGTATTTCTGCAACTTCATTAACACTAACTGGAAAATCTTCTGGTTTATACACCATCATATCTCCCACTAATACTTGTATTTTCATTAACATATTTACTATTTAATTCATCAACTAAATCAAATAGATTTGTTAATTCTTTTTTGTACATACATATACTTCTATATAGTTGAACAAATTTAGGTTTAGTTATATTTTTGTCAGCTAATGTTGTATAAAAGTCGTCCACACATTCTCTACAAGTATCTGTCATAATCTTTTTATATTTAGCATTCTCTACGAATCTAATTAAATAATACTCAGTTACTGGTTGAGACTTTTTACAGTTTACACAGTCGTAATGAGATTTATCAAAACCTGCATTAACAAATTTAGCTTTTCTAACTGGATTAGCTCTTTGCATTTTATCTTGACACCTTATGCAATGTGCTTGCAATCCACCCTTATTATTTTTAGCTATGTTGTAACTAGCTCTTGTTTTGTATGTATTACACTTAGGACAAACTTTACCTTTGTCTATCTGTGTTGGGTCAAACTCTTCTGCTCTCTTTAGCATATAAGATTTAACTTGTGTTCTATTACAAACTTTACAAGTTCTAGCTTTACCATTTACATAGTTTTTACTAGCACCGAACTCATCAACTGGTTTTTTAATACCACATCTGTAACAAGTAATATGAGTAGGAAAATTTTTTTTATTTTTTCTCTTAGCTCTTGCATTTTCATACTTCTCATTTAACTCAGTGTCTTTTCCTAACCAATGACTTAATTCAGAATCTGATATATTACAAACATCTAATATTTCTGATTTAGTATCTTTTATGTTTGAAGAAAACCTATCAAAAAACATATCAAACTTTTCTTTATCTGGCTCTGAACCAAACATAGCTTCTTGTCTTGTGTTTCTCCAAGATTTGTTATCAGATATTTGCATATGCAATACTCTGATAGCTTCTCTTGTTACATTAAAGACTTCACCCCAAGCCTGCAATGGTGCAGTTGGATATAACTCAACTAACTTTGTAAAAGTAACTAAGTCTGGTGTTCTTCTATGTTTTACACCATGAGTACCACAAATTTGATTTGCACCTTTTGTGCAACCAACAAACCAGTACTCACTAATTATTCTTTTATCTTCTTCATTGAACCTGAATTTACTAGGCATTTTCTACCTCTACACTCTTGAACTCATTTAACTTTTGGAGGCTTGCAACACTCGGATTCGTTTTACCTGTGAGGTAATTTTGAATTTGTGAATACTGCAATCCTGTTGATTTACCTAATTGATAAATGCTACCTGCCTTATCTACTAGGATTTCTATATCTGCTTTGTCTAATAAACTTATAGGCACTAAACACCTTTTACTTTCTGCCCCTACTTCTTGTTCGAGGCAAATGGTTGCATTTTCTACCTTCTTTCCTGTCCAACCATAGCCAACTCTTCCACTAGCTACAGCTTTTAATACTTCCTTATGAACTTTCTTCTTTAATTTTTTTTCAGACAATCCATTAGGAACTTCTACTTGGAACATATCCATGTGAACAATCATTTTTACCTTATCTGTCATTAGAAAGGCACCTCCTTATCATCATTAACAACTGGTACGAACTCTTCATACAAGGTGTCATCCATTACTTCTTCTGGCATAGAATTACATCTCATGCAAATCTCACCACCACTTTCTTCTGGGATAGGATTATCCCATACATGTTTTGATGGTGCACACTTAGTAATACGCTTAGCTATTACTTTACCTTCTGAATTTTTCCAAAAGGTAATTTCTTCACCATCTATTTTTCTAACATATTTTTTATTATCCATTAGTAACCTCCCTTGGGTGTGTTCTTGAACAATGAGCACACACGCCTGTGCGTATGGATTTTTGAAATCCACATTCACATTGTTCAAAGTCTGTTAGTAGTTTATCAAACCTACTTATAGCTGCAGCTTTCCAACTTACATCTAGCAATTTTTGGATAAGTTCTCTCTTATCCCAACGAACATTTTCTGATTTTTCGCACCATACATCGTGCTTTTCTAAAAGGTCTACTGAGCAGTAGAAAGCTGTTTCGCTATCCCAATCTTCGTTGTCGCCTAATGCAGGTTTGCAATCTAGGTGCATTAATCTTAAAAGATTTTCCCTAAACAACATATCAAATGAATTGCCCATATCAACAGCATTACGAACTACAAATTTATGTTTTGATTTATTTGATTGAATTTTTTTAGTATCCAAAATTACCTACTTTCTGTACTTTTAATAAATCTAGCTAAATCTATTTAGGTTGTCAAGTTCATTTCGACAAAAACAACAAATAAAATACCAAATAAAATTCTTATTATGTGTATAATTAAAACAAGATGAGAGTATATGCAACTGATGTACCAGTTTCGTTTATACATAAAGACTACGAAGTCGTAGTTGTTTGGAACCAAGCTATGCTTGGATTTGATGCTGAGATATATTCAATAGATAATCTTGGTGTTAATAGCCAAATACCATTAGCTAAAACTGGTGGTAAAAGTATTAAACAAGCAAGTACATCTGCTAGGGAACTTATTAACTCTGGAAAAATTTTAGAGTTAGTTTAACCTACACCTTATACAATTTAATAACTTGACAGAAAGGTCTTAGGGTTCCTATACTCTTTTTAAAGAAAGAAGGAGGATAAGTGAATAACTTAAAATTTCAAGGGCAATTAGAAAAAAAGATGTTTGACCCTACTAATCAAAAAGAATGGACTGAGACTACTTATTGGTGGTCTGACTTTCAAAATAATGATTGGGTAAAAGCAGTCAAAGGATTGGAACAAGTCGGTAAGCAAATGATATTAGATGCTTACGATTCTTACAAAGAGGGCGAAATTTATCCTACATGTGTCAATGGTAAGTTGACTGGTTGGACATTAAATGGTGAAACAGAAATGTTAACTAAGATAGATATTGAAGATGAAGCCTTTAACACAACTCACTCTTGTTTTTAAATGATTGCTGAGTGCATAATATTTTTAGCTACACTAGGCAGTGTTGAACCACTACCTAGTGATAACTATTTAATTGAACAAAAAATGAATTGTAATCAATCTGTTCCTGCAAAAATGCAAGAGCATGCTGAATTATATTATGAGTTTTTTGATGTCAAGAATATCCCTGTGGCTGTAAGAATTGGCTGGTGTGAAAGTCGTGGTAAGACAACAGCAGTAAGAACTGACGAGGGAAACAACGACAGTGGTGTTATGCAGTTTGTTCCATGGACTTGGAACTGGGTTGCTGAAACTTATGACTTGCCTATGTGGAATGAATGGCGAGTTATGAGGTTTGATAGACCTTACACAGAAAACAAAACCTATAAACACGATATTGGATTTAGTTTAGAAAAGCCACAAATGACACCTTACTATAACATTATGTTTGCAAGTATTCTTGCTGAAGACATTTATGGTAGGACACAGTGGAGAGATTGGAACTCTAGCAAGTGGTGTTGGGGTAACGAAAAAAAATGGGAGAAAAGATGGAAATCGGAAGAAGAATAGATGGGTGGCTAGTACTAATTGCACAAGCAATAAGTTCTGCCTGTAATTTTGTTTCAACTCGCTTAGATTATTATGTTGAAATGAAACAATGGGAATTTATGAAAGCTGAACAACATAAATTTCCAAAAGAATGGTTTGAGGAAGAATGACAGATAGCTTATGTGTTGTTTGTAAAAAAAAACCAAAAGACTTCACAATAGTTGAACAAGTATTAGTTTGCTGTACAACTTGTGAAGAGAAAGTTGAGAGGTACGAAAATGAGTGACATTTATATGAAGGGTAACAAAACAAGATACTCTACAAGAAAGACAAAGAAGTTTGCTGGTGGGAGAGTTTGTATTGACAAAGATTGTGAACAAGTATTAAGTATTTACAACGACAACAAACAGTGTTTTAAACATGCACCTAAAAAGCAACCAAGAACTAGAGGTTGGATAGACCCTACTAAAAAGAAATCATAAGGAGGAATCATGCCTAATTGGGTAGATAATAAACTGTCAATTGAGACAGATGAAAAAACAATTAAAGATATAAAGTACCGAGTATCAAACATTGGAGAACATGAGGGTGTTGAGGGTTATAGTATAGCTACTAACCTTTACCCATTACCTCATGAATTAAGATATGTTTCTGGTACTGGTGACAATGTAGAATATTTTTTACTACAAGACAAAATAGTAAGACCACCTAAAATCGATGAAAATTATTTTGAAATTAAGAATGGCAAAGACCCTAGATGGAAAACTAGACCATTAACTAATGGAGAAAAAAATAAACTTATTATGGAACATGGTGCAACTAATTGGTATGACTGGAACACTTTAAACTATGGAACTAAATGGGGTGATGTAGATACTGAATTAATAGTCGACCACGAAGATTACTTAGAGTTTGTTTTTCAAAGTGCTTGGTCACCAGCTATTAAATTAGCTGAAAAAATATCTAAAGAGTTTAAAGCTAAAGTAGTTTTAAAACATTACAGCTTTGAAAATATGGATGAGGGTAAATTAGTTTTTAGAAATGGTAGATGTGTAGAGCAAGTTTGGAAAGAACTTAATCCAGATTTACGAACAGTAAAGGCTAATTAGAATATGGATTGGAGCTATACTTTGGAGATGAGCAATATGTATCCACCAGATAATGGTTCCAATTCAAGCGAAGACACTGAACACTGTAATTTATGTGGTGCACCATACGATTTGGATTGTCACCCTAGCTGTCCTAACTCTATGGAACCAGCTATTGCAGTAGATATTTATGCAGTTATTAACAATGCTTTACTGGAGGCAGCAGATGAGTTCTTTTCTCAATATGCTGAAGTAAAACAAGAAAAACTTTTTACAGACAGAATACAATCTATGGTTGATGACTGGACTGATTTAGGAAAGTTTGGTAAAGCATTATGGGGAACTGGAATGTTAGCTAAAGCAATTGATGTTGTAGAGTTTATGAATAATCCTAAGAAGTTTCATGCACCATATACAATATGGAATGAATTAGGTAAGCCAACAGACTTTGCTAGTGAAGAATTTAAAACATTTAAATTAGAGGTGTTAAACAGGAGAAAATAAATGGTAAACAAACCAAAGAAACAAGGCACAACATTTGAAACTCATCAAGTCAAAAAAATAAATAATTATAATCAACATCATAAAGCTAGAAGATTGGCTGAAGGTGGTAACAATGATGAGGGTGATGTTGAGTTCTTTAGAGTAGATTATATGTTACCTAATGAGCGTTGGATAATGGAATGCAAGAGCCGACAGGCTTTTAATTTACATCAAGGCTTAGCAAAAGCAAAACGCAAAGCAGGCCGAAACCCTGTAGTTATTGCTTGGAAAAAATTAGTAAAACAACAAGGGAAACAAAGGCGAGGACCAGATGGTGAAACCACTATATATTGTATGGATGAAAAAACTTTCTTTGCCTTATTGGAGGGCAGAAGAGTCAATGAGCTTAAATAAAGAAAATCAAGAAGTTTTAAAAAAGATTAGAGAATCTTTAGTTAAAGAACGCAATACACAGATTAGGAATACTAGCAAAGTCAAACAAGACAGAGCTAAAGAACTATTAGGTGTACCAGACAGAGAGATTGGAAGTAGTTCTCAAGAAGAATTTTGGAACTCTCCCATTCGATTTGAAGTTAAAAGTGGTAATCAAGTTGAGGACAACTATAGAAAATTTGCTAAAGCTGAAACTCAAAGCTATGATTACGCAGTAGAAACAAATGAAACAGATAAACCTTTTGTCAAAGTTGATATGCCGAATCAAACAAATGATGGGCTGTTTATTTGTAGATTAAGTGAGTTAAAAAATATAGTTGCTAAACTACAAGACATGTGGAAAGAAGGAGATACTAATGGCATGGATTAAATCCGAACAGGCTTTAGGTTCACATCCTAAGCTAAGACTACTAGCCAAAGAGCTAGACATATCAATACCAGAAGCAATTGGTCACTTGCATTTAATGTGGTGGTGGGCAGTTGATTATGCAGAAGATGGTGATGTAACAAGATACAAAGATTTCATACCTTTTTCGGCACAATTTGAGGGTGACCCAGATAAATTTACTAAGGCTCTTATTAAATTTGGTTGGTTAGATGAGGTCGATAATAAATTAATTATCCATGACTGGTTGGAATATACTGGTGCACTTATCGAAATTAGACAAAAAGATGCTGAACGCAAGAGACAGTCTAGGCAAAGAAGTAACGCAAAAACCAATGAAAATAGGGCGAATGGTACAGTACCAACTACTAGAGAGTGGGAACCTGCTGTTGAAATAGACCAGTCAAATGACTACGAAGTTGTTAACCTTAATAAATTTAGTAAGAATGTGTCCGAAGGACGTCCAGGGGATGTCCAGGGGATGTCCAGCGTAGACAAGACAAGAGAAGACAAGACAAGAGAAGACAATATTGTTAGCGAACAAAGTTCGCAATCAAAAGATATTGAGTTAGGTGATTTTGAATTTCCTAATTTTGAAGAAACAGTAATAGATATTTCAAGCGAGCATAAGAAAATCTTTAGTGTGCTTTGTAATACACTGGGTTATGACCCTAGCGAGCTTACAGCTAGTGCTAGAGGGCAGTTGAACAAAGCCACTAAAGAGCTTAAAGATATAAACATTGATGTTAGAGACATACCAGTGAGAGCAAGAAATCATATTCTTAGCTTTGGCTTTAAGGCAACGCCTACAAGCCTTACAAAACACTGGGCTAATCTCAAAACAGTACAGCCTAGGATAAGCCAAAAAGAGCTTCAAACCTTACAAGATAAGGTTAAAAGTGCAAAAGAGCTTGACCAATGGGCTAACGATAGGTAGAATAAAATAAAGAAAGATTGGAGGAATTGTGAAACAATTACACGAACTATCAAGACCATTTCCTAGTGAATTTGTGCATAAAGCACCTAAAGGAAAATTCGGTGACTATATACAACACTCTGTAATTAGACAAAGATTATTAAGTGTTGTTGGACCATATTCTCAAGAAGTTAAAGAAGTTCTTAGAGAAGATGTTAAAGATAAAGATGGCAACATCAAAAGTATTGTAGTAGGTTGCATACTTGCACTTACTATAGAAGTTGATGGACAACTCGTTACAGTTGAAGAAGCTGGTGATGTTGAAAATCCATTTAACTGGAAAACAGATGGTGCAAGATTAAAAGATGCAGTATCTGATGGCCTAAAGCGCTGTGCTATGGCTATCGGTTGTGGTCTACACTTATGGTCACAGTTTGAGGGTAAGTCTGAGTATTTCTTAGATAAGCAACTCGAAAAAACATTGGACAATGAGTGAAGAATTTAAACCTCAAATATGTTGGTTGGATGCTACTGGTTCTGATTGCAACTGCCCTAAGTGTTTTGGTTGTCGTAGAAAAAGACAACTTACTCGTGCAGAAGCTGAAACAGAAGCTAATAGACTAAACGATAAAAGGTCTGGTCGCACTAGGGGTGCTCGTGTTAAAGCATACGATTGCCCTTGGTGTGAACACTGGCATGTTGGTAGAGATAATAAATTTCGTAGAGATATGCAAAGGTATATTTCTTATATGAATAGGAGGAAGTAATGGCTAAAAGATTAAATTTATCTGAGATGAATAAACTACTAGAAAAATCTCGTGAAGTATTGGTGCATTCACTCAATGAAGATATTAAACGATATGATGTAGAAATGGAAAACTGGAACTTGCGTGTTGGTAGTGAAATATCTAACAGTATTGCAAGTAAAGTTTTAGCTATTGATGTAATAAATAAAGAAGTAGAGTTACCAGCAATATAATTTGGAAAGAACATCATAGGAAAAACGAGGAAGTGTGAAAATGAGAGGTAAAATAAACTTAGGTTTAGGCTCGGTGGGGTTTCGCCTAGGTTTTTTGCCTCCTTTCTTCCTAGGAATTTTCCTGCCGAGCCATCTTTAAAAAAGGGAGAGTAATGAATAGTGGCATTCGTAGAACAAGAATAATTAAAGAAGACCGATTTTGGGATGTGTTTCAATCATTTGTGGACAATGGTATGATTATGCACGATTTAGAAATTAAATTAGGACTCGGAAAAGGATACATTCGTAGTGTAAAATCTAAGAGAAGAATACCTAAATACGACACATATAAAAAAATATCTGATGATTTGCGTGAAAAAGCAAAACTTTCTGAAAAATATAATGGTTTAATCAAACCAACTGATTTAGAAAGCATACTAGATGTAGTGCAATTAGAATACGAATTTAAAAAAAGAAAAATAAATTTTAGTAAATTAGCTGATTATGTCTCTGGAAATGACCATACATTAGCTGAAAGGTTAAGATACTGGAGAAATAAAAAACCTATTAACATGACACTCACAACCTTAAGAGATTTAGAAATGTGTTTAAGGAAGTGGGATAAAAATAACATTGATTACAGTGATGACACTGAAACACCTAAATGGAATTTTTATGATGAGCAAAAGCATTACTTAAAAACAGGTAAATTTGAATTTAGTTTAAAGGACTAGGGGGTGAATGTTTTAGAGCT
>Ga0208644_1001969_pt1 | contig 16699 bp, 7 predicted proteins | sample VirMetDEL_Nov_18_FD_184517 | JGI IMG/M metagenome (GOLD analysis project Ga0208644, IMG submission 184517) | Aqueous microbial communities from the Delaware River and Bay under freshwater to marine salinity gradient to study organic matter... | ecosystem: Environmental > Aquatic > Marine >... | reverse complement strand
CTGCTTCGACCATTGACAATGCTGGCTCCTTCGTGGGCGCTAGCGTTGAGGCTACCGCCACTGGCGAAAACAACCCCTACGGTTCTGCTACTGACTTCGACACCTCCTGCGGCCTGATCTTCCAGCGTGAAGCAGCCGGTGTTGTTGAGACCATTGGACCCCAGGTTCAAGTCACCAGCGGTGACGTGTCCGTGATCTATCAAGGAGACGTTATCCTGGGTCGTCTGGCTATGGGCTGTGATTACCTGAACCCTGCTGCTTGTGTGGAACTCCACGCTACCAGCACTGCCGGTTCTGCTTTCTGATAACACTTTTGTTGTTTACTGGGGCTCCTTCGGGAGCCCTTTTTTTATAGTTACTATGGCAACCCCTTCCTACGCAACGTCCACCGAACTGGATGCTGTAAACTCAATTTTAATGAGTATCGGTGAGTCTCCGGTCAATACTCTTGATACACAAAGTCCTGAAGTTGTTATTGCTCAGAGCACTCTTCGACAGGTGTGCCGTGAAATCCAATCAGAGGGTTGGAGCTATAACACTGAATATGAATACCCCTTTGTTTTAAACTCTAATAAAGAAGTTATTATCCCTCCTACTGTTTTGCAGATTGATGTGAACAGGTATCAACATCAAGACAACTATGATGTGGTACGACGTGAGGGTAAACTGTATGACCGTTACAATCACACTTACAAATTTACAGGACTTGAAACCCTGTATTGTGATGTTGTGTGGTTCTATGAATTTGCTGACATTCCTCAGGCTTTCCGTGATTACATTACTGCCCGTGCTGCTCGTATTGCAGCAGGTCGGATGGTGAGCGACACTGATACTGTTCGTATCCTTCAAGCTGATGAGCAGACTCTACGTGCTTTGGCTCTTGAGTATGATACTAAACAGTCTGATTACAATGTGTTCAACTCTGTTGATCTGAGAAACCCCTACACCAGCTTCAAACCGTTCCAAGCTCTTAGTCGATAATGGCAGCTATTAACCAACGTATTCCTAACTTTCTGGGTGGTGTATCACAGCAACCAGATTTTATCAAGTTTCCTGGACAACTCAGAACCTGTCATAATGCTCTGCCTGATGTCACCTTTGGTTTGGTTAAACGTCCTCCTGGTGAATACGTTGGTCTGCTAGCTAATGCTGAAGACGGTGGGCAATGGTTTGAGATTGTTAGAGATCAGGATCGTAAATACATTGTTCAGATTACAGACACACCTGCTATTTTAGTCTGGGATTTATCTGATGGATCACAACAAACCGTTAATGTCGCTAGTGGTGTCAACCTTAATTATCTTGCTCGTTCTGCTGGTTCTACCAAACCTTACGGGCTCCTGACTATTAATGATTACACCTTTATTGCTAACCCAGATAAAACTGTAGCTTCTGCTCGTACTACTCCTACGTTCCAAGATTACTATGGATTTATCAGTGTAGACTCCATTGTTTACAATAGTGAATATGTAGTCTCTTTGGGTAATTCCAGTATCAGCTCTAGTACTAAATACAGAGCAGAAACTCTTTCTGTTGTTAAACAAGGTACATCTAGTAGTACGTGGATTGATGACGACGGTAGTGCCCCTTATACTGGACAGCAGGAGTTTTATAGCACTGCTTCTGGTAGTAATGGTGTTAAAGGTACAGTTACTGTTAATGCTCAACAAATCATTGACCACAGTGAATCAAGTAGTGGAGTAGCCGGTGGTTATGACACCCGTTATACTGCTCAAGTAGTGTTGCAAGATACGGGTGACGACGTTACCAATGGTAGTACTATTACTGTAAATGTTGCAGGGATTGACTACACTGTAACTATTACTGGAGTAACTTCTTACGAGAGTTACGTTGATAGCAATGCTGCTTTCTACCGCACCCCTAAAAGTGCTCAGAAAGGTACACTAAATATTGACAGTCTTCTTGGCTCCCTTAAAGATGCTATTGAAACCAAATACCCTGATGTAACGGCTACTCCTACTGGTAATGGTTTGTTCCTAAGCAGTACTTCTAGCTTTGGTAGTATCTCTGTTAGAGGTGGTATTGCTGGTGACTCTTTGTATGGGTTTACAGAAGCCGTGCAAAACGTCAGCAGACTACCTGCTTACTGTAAACATGGGTACATTGTTAAAGTATCTAACACAGAAAATGCAGGTGAAGATGATTACTATGTGAAGTTTGTTGCTGATAACGGTGACCTTGGTAGTGGTATCTGGGATGAGACTGTCAAGCCTGACATCACTGCTGGGTTTAGTTATGCAACCATGCCTCATGCATTGGTAAACAACCTAGATGGTACGTTCACCTTTACAACGCTTGATCCAACAAATGAGCCAGATAATTACTGGAAGGATAGAGAAGCTGGTGATGAAGACACCAACCCTATGCCTACATTTGTTGGTAAAAATATTTCACAGCTTTTCTTCTATCGTAATCGCTTAGGATTAGTAGCAGATGAGCAAGTTGTTCTTAGTCAGCCTGCTGATTATTTTAACTTCTTTATTAAATCTGCTATCACTGTTAGTGATTCTGATCCGATTGATCTAGCTACGTCTGATACTAAACCCGCAATCATTAACCACGCTCTTCCTCTACAGAAGGGTGTTTTGTTTTTTAGTGAGAATGCTCAGTTCTTGCTGTTCACAGATTCAGAACAGTTTGGTCCTAAGACTGCTCAACTAAAAAAAGTGTCTGCCTATGAATGTAGTAAAGACATTCCTCCGGTTGACATGGGTACATCAGTCATGTTTATTACCAACTCCTCCTCTTTTGCTAAAGCATTTGAGATTGTAATTGGCAGTGAAAATGATCCTCCTAGGGTGGTAGAACAGACCAGGGTTATTCCTGAGTTTATTCCTAAAGACATTAATGATGTCTCTATCTCTACTCAAGCTGGTATTGTAACCTATGCAAAATCAGGTACAAGTAACCTGTATCACTACAAGTACTTTAGTAGTGGTGATCGTAGAGAGCAATCTTCCTGGTACACCTGGGGACTAACTGGAACACTTCAGCACAGCCTTTACACAGGAGGTAATTACTACACTGTTACTAAACAAGGCAGTGAGTATGTGCTTTCTAAGTATGAACTTATTACTGAATCTACTGCAAATCGTAGCTATGTAATTGGTGAAGGAGATCCTAGTTCTCCTACTACCACTAGCCGTAGATTTGAAGCAGTGTTGGATAATATGTTTGTTCCTGAAGCTGGAGATAAAACTCTAGTAGACGGTAACACCACTATTACCCTTCCTTACACTATTCAAGATAGCGGTGCTAATTTGTACATGGTTGTGTTGTCCGGCACTGATTCTGGTTATGTGGTTTCACCAGATAGTGTTAGCGGTAATGATGCAACCTTTAATGACATTGATGTTACTTCTGTCAATGTAGCTATTGGTTATCGGTACATAATGGAAGTAGAGCTGCCTTCGTTCTACTATTCTATTGAGCGTGGGTCTTATGATGTTGATGCTGATCTACGGATTCAACGCATTAACTTTGAGCTAGGTGTATCTGGTCCTATGGAGTTCCATCTATCGGCTCCTCAGACTGCTACTCACATTCAATATGAATCAGGAATCATTGCTGATTCAAACGCCTTTAATACTATTCCTTCTAAACTATACAAATCAGTCAGTGTTCCTATCTATAAAAAGAATGATAAGTACACTCTGATTGTTAAAGTTCCTGACCCGTTTACCACCACTATTGTCTCAGCCAGCTGGGACGGAAGATATGACAACAGACGGCATGTACGTCGGTAAGTACATTCAACCATGCACTCCTGAACTAGCTCTTCAAGTAGGTATTAACCTGCGTTGGGAAGACAAACGTGAAGTAGAAGAGACAACAGGACTGACTGCTCCGGCAGCGGTCCTGGAGTCTTACTACAGATCTGCCTTTACGGTGTTTTTCACGGTGCCCAACGGCAAGGCTGCCGGTGTGGCAGGCGTGACTCCAGATAACCGTATCTGGATGCTATGTACACAAGCTAGTGAAGAGTATCCACACACATTCGTTAGAGAAGCGAGACGCTGGATCAAGGGTCTCCCAAATGAATATCTTTGGAATCATGCTGACATGAGGAATGAGAGTCATATTAAACTTCTCAAACTTCTTGGTTTTACGTTTCTCAGGTATTATGTTATCAACGGTGTTCCTCTTATTGAATTTATAAAACTATGTGTGAACCCATAAGCATTACAATGGGGATACTGTCAGCGGTTGGTGCAGGAGCTTCAGCCATTGGACAGCACCAACAACAACAAGACATGGTTGCGCGTTCTAACGCAATCGCTCAGCAACAGTATCAACAACAACTACAAATCAATGCCTATAATGATCGCGTAAAGGGTCAAGCGTATGAAGCTCAGCTTAATGCTAACGCTGCAGCCAAAAACTCTTATTATAGGCAGCTATCTGCAAACCAAGTTGAAGCTAACCGAGCTATAACTGCAGAACAGAACAAACTACAAGAACAAAAACAATCCGCTAGTTTCCAAGCTCAAAAGAATTTAGCAGAAGCCATTCAAGCACAGGGAGCCATTTTATCTACGGGTAAAGTTGGGCAATCTTTCTTGCTTCAAGCTATGGATGCACAACGTCAGCTTGGTTTTGAACAAGCACAGATTGATGCAACTCTTTATGACGCTGCTCGTGCTAATGCATTGGCTCAAGAGGGTGTTGTATTGGATCAGGCTTCGGCTAACTATGCAGCTTGGAACAACCTTCCTGCTGATCCTCTGTCACCTGAAGCTTCCTTTGCTCCAATCAAGCCTATTAATCAACGTGGCCCTTCTGGGCTTGCTTTGGCTGGTAACCTGACTAGTGCTGTTGTTGGAGGTGTATCAACAGGAATATCTACATATGGGTCTTTAGAAAGCTCTGGTCTTATTGATTAATTAAAACATCATGCCATATCAAGGTAGTGCACAATCTATCGGATTCCGCAATAGAACTGTAATTGATCCTTCCAAGCGTATGCGTGAGGAAGCTCAGTTAATTAAAGAACAGGGACAGGAACGGGTCCGAGGGATGGAGACGCAAGCGTCTCAACAGATTCGGGAAATGGAGCGTGTCAGCGAGCTACAGGCTGGCAATGCTCGTTATGAGCTTCAAGCTCTTGGTCAGTTCAGTAAAACTATTGACAACTTCATGAAAGATGTTGTCGTAGAAGAAACCAAGAAATACAATGAAAACCAGTTTTACGAAGGCGTTAAAGCTTATGAACTGGAAGGACTCAACGGTAATCAACAACCTTCTCAGGAAGTTGATGCTGCTATCAAACAAAGCGAGAACGTTCACGTTAAAGCAAACGAGTTAGCTAAAACCATCCCTGATGAGGATGCAGCTGATCGAGTGCGTAAGGTATCTAAGGCGTATCAAAACGGATACAACTTTGCTGCAATGAACGCTTCTGGTGCTTCCTTTGGTGAGCACTTGTTGAGTGAACTACAGTCCAGTACTGTAGAGGTTGTTGACCCTACAACTGGCAAACCTTTTTTAATCAAAGACGCTAAGGGTCCTGAGCAATGGGAAGCTGCTGCTCAGTACGTTAAGTCTGAATACATCAAGAAGAACAACCCTGCTGGTCTGAGTGCTAAGGTTATTGCTACTAAGCTTGTTCCTCAGCTAAACCAGGCTATTCAAATTCAGCGTAAACAGTACATCCAACAGTATCGTAGAGAAACTGCTCTGGGTGAACTAGATGCGGAAGAGAATCGTCTCTACAATTCCTTGGTTGGTACTGAGGGGTTTGTTGATTCTAACACTGCTATTCAAAACTTCCTCAAGATTACCCCTGACATTTTTGACAGACTGGGTACTCCTGAAGGCGGCATGAGAGCTGCTAGGAATTTTCTTGGTAAAACTGTTCAAGATATTATCAAGAGTGATCCTGAAAAGGTAGATGGTCTAATCAAGACTCTTGAAGAGACTAAAATTGAAGGTCACCCTGCAGGAGCAAAGACTCTCTTTGAACTGTATGGTGATGAGTTTAATCCTACTGAATTAAGGGCTCTTGCTCAACAGGCTCGCATCACTAAATTCAACGCTCAACAGAGTGAAGAGAAGATGCAAGCTACCGCAGTCTTTGATGCTACCCTAACTGCTTTCCAGCAAGGAGCTAGTGACATTGATCGTCTGTCTTTGATCAAAGAGTTTGCAGAGAAGTTTCCTAGCCAAATTGCTATGATCAGTCAGCTCAGTTCCTGGGAACCGGCTGTACTTGGAGTAGATGCTTCTGAAGCTAAGATTCTTGCACTTAGGGCTCAGTATGGTGGTGAAATTCCTAAGAGTGAAGTTAAGAATCTGGATCCTTCTGTGTTGACTAAATATCAAAACGATATTGTTGAAACACCGTTTGGCTCTAATGATAAGGAAGCTATTAAAGAAGGTCAGCGAATTGTTACGGCTGCTATTAAAGAAGTTCGTAAGATTACTACCAATGATTCTGTTATGTATGATGATGCCATTCGAGCAGAACGTACTGCTCATGGTATGATCATGCCTATGGCTAGAGAAATCTACAAGAATGCCCAGGCTGCAGGTACGCCTATCAGTCATGGTGAAGCTATTCGCAGGGCTGCTGGTCAGGTTGCTGATCAGATTGAAGCTGCTCAAAGTGATCCTAAGAATCGGTTCTATTCTGAATCTGGTCGAGGGTTTACTAAGTTTGAAAAAGAGGCTGGAGCTACTAGCATTGATAGAGCTTTGGCTACTCAAAAAACAGACTATCGTAGAGCACAGCTGCTGCTGAAAAAGAATGGAAACGCATTGATTAATGAGCGTATTGTTAGCAATCCTGCTGATCTGGAACTCGGAGCAACAGGAACCCCTAAGCCCTTTTTTTATGCTTTGGCTAAACTAGATGGCAGGCGTACTGCATTTGAGATTCTTAATGCTCAACGTAGTAAGCGTGGTTTGCCCCCAGTTAAGCCTCCTAAAGAGGGTCAAGTATTGCAAAGCATTCTTGATAAGTTCCCAGCTGTTAAGCAGGCTTATGCATCGTATCCTAGCTATCAAACTATTAACCGTGGTTTAGATACTATTGGTACTGTTAGTCCTGGTAATATGCTAAAAGCTCTTGGTTATCAAGAATCTGGTGGTAACTATCAAGCGTACAATGCTGATGCCTATGGTGCTAGCAACCCTGCACTTGGTAAATATCAAATCCTTTGGACTACTGCTCTTGGTTGGGCTAAAGCTGCTGGCATGACTCCTCCTGCTTCTAAGCAAGCGTTTCTAAATAGTCCTCAGTATCAAGAGTCTCTTGCTCGATGGGCCATTAGTAATTACCTTAGTCAAGCTGGTAAGCGTACTAAAGATCCTAAGATTGCTATCCGCATGGCTGCAGCTATGTGGTATGGCGGTGCAAGCTCTATTGACATTTACGATAGAACTACTAAAGAAACAGGTGGTCGTTACCCAAGTATGCGTGAATACACTACTTCTGTTCTCAATCATTATATGCGAGGTTCCTAATGCAAAACGAATTTAATACTCTTGGTGCTCAGGAAACCAACCCCGCGATTGAAACAGATTGGCTTAACAGGGCTACGGCTGCTGAAGCAAGGATAGAAGATCTGGATGCTGCTGAGGCTGAGCAACAAGCTCTTGCAGCTAAAGCAGCAGAGCCTAAACCTACCTTTATGTCAGAGACTGGCGCTGCCATTGGTGGTGGTCTAGCTGACGTTGTTGAAAGCGTTGGTGGGTTTGCTGAGTTGACTGGTGATACCCTGAAGACTGGTTTTAACCAGCTCTTCGGGCGTCCCATCGATGATACACAAAACCCTTTTAGCTCTGAGTATCAAGCAAATGATGCTGGGTGGCTTGACATTCCTGATACCTGGGTTCCTGAGAATAAAACTGGTCTGGGTAAGTTTGCCCGTGGATTGGTCGAATTTGGCGTTCTAACAGCTGCTACTGGCGGTGTAGGTGGTGCTACCCTCGGGGGTGCTCGCTTAGGCGTTAGAGGGCTTGCTGCAGCCCGTGCAGCGGGCGTTGGCGCTAAAGGTACTAGGATGCTAAAGTTTGTTGGTAAAGGTGGTAAGATTGCCACTGAAGGTGCTATTGCTGATCTGGTATCTAGCAGCTCTGAAGCCGCTAACCTTGCCAACCTTGCTCAAGAACATACCCCCTGGCTTGCTCCTTGGGTTAGCAACGCTCTTGCTATTGATCCTGAAGATAACCCCTGGCTTGCTCGTATTAAGACTGTAGCTTCTGGTGCAGGTGTTAACTTAGTTGGTCATGGAATTGCCTCTTTTGCAAAAGGTAGCTGGGCTGCTCATAGGGCTAGAGCTGCAGGTAAGTCTGTGGATGAAGCCAATGAGATTGGAAACAAGGTCATGCAAGACGAGATGGATAATGCCACTCGTTTGGATGAAGACGCAGCTACTGAAATGGCTGCTGATCGTTTTACTCAAGGCTACGGCGTCAGCCATGCTGATCCTCGTGATGAGTACCTTCGTACCTACCTCAGTGAAGAAGAGTATGCACGCTACACTGCTAAACCTGCAGTTGAAGGTGTTGCTACACAGCTTCAAGATGTAGAGCAACAAATCGCTGCTGCTAAACAAGCTGGTGATAAAGCACAAGTACGTGAACTAAATAAAACTAAACGAGAGCTTGAAAAGCAAGTCCAGTTAGATGATACTGATCAACTTGACTATGAAGCTCTTGCTGATCAACGTGGTGCTGAAGTAGGAGATGTCTTTGATTTTGAAGCATATCAAAGCACCAATCAGGCGGCGGAAGGTTTTGGACGTACCCCTGATCCTTTTGTTAATCCTGGTAAATTTGATAGCGTGGAACGCGCCACCTATCGACCCGACCCTGATGCAACTAAAACCAACTTGCGAGAAAGTGTCAAAGACATGAAGCAAGGTGGTGAAGGTCGCAGCTACAATCCTTTGTTTACTGAGACTGCTCTTCAACAGATGTCTCGTGGTGATAAGAACCTCAAAGAGTATATCAATGAGGTAGCTGATGATATTAGTTCAGAGGTATTTAAATCTTTGGACAACACCATGAACTATAAAGAAGTTAAAGAACTCATTGTGCGTCAAGCCAGTGAGCTTACTTCTATGATTGAAGATGGAGGTGACATTGCTAAAAGTTTTGCTAATTACTTTGAAAAGCAGGACAAGAATGCCCGTGTCTACATTGATGACGGTAACAAGATTGTAACTGGTTCTCCTTCACAAAAAGCTGCTCTTCAGCTTGTCATCAATACTCTTGCTAAACAAGTAGAGGGTATTGCTACTGGCACTATGTTTGTTGCTGATGATCTGCCTATTGGTCGTCAAGCTGAGATGGTGTTTGATGCAATGAAGGTTGCATTGACTGAGCATAAAAAGATTGGCTACATGTGGGGTCTAGACGGTAAGTATCAGCAAATGAGCCTGATGCCTAAAGCCGTTAAAGAAGCTACTGAAACTCAACTTAAAAAGATCAGTGATGATATGGACGAGTACTTTGGTGCTCTTCATGATCTTCACAAACAAGGTCGCTATGATGAGTTGCGTGACTTGATGGAGATTCATGCTCTATCTGGTGGTAAGGTTCGGACTCTAGAGCACGTGCATGACTTCCTTAAGGCTAAGCTTACTGGTGGTCAGATGGATGGTATCCATATTCGTGGGCGTGTTCGTCAAGAACTGCAATCTACTTTCTACAACTCTGTCTTGAGTTCTCTTAAGACTCCTATTAAAGCTGTTGTTGGTACGAACCTGATTGGTGTTATTCGTCCTATTCAAGCTTACATAGGTGCTGGTCTTCGGATGAATAAACAAGAGATGGCAGTAGCTGCTGCTACTCTTGACTCTCTTGGTAAGGCTTGGGCTGAAGGAATCCAGATGTTTAAGTACAACTGGGATCTTGGCGTAAATCGTAAAGCTCAAAGCTATGACGGCAAGTTTGATCTGGAAACTGATCTAGCTGATTGGCAGGCAATGAAGCCTTTCTATGATAAGTATGGTTCTGCCACAGAGAAGCGTGCTTATGAGGCTCTTGATACCATTGTCAAGTTTAATACTAACCCTTGGGTTAAGTATAGCCAGAATGCTATGGGAGCTGGTGATGCTCTTGCTCGTACGATCATTGGTCGGTATGAGATGAGAATGCGTGCTGCTCGTCAGGCTATTGATGAAGGAGTTAGTCTGGATAAACTTACAGACTATGCTCGTAAATACGAAGATAATTTTAGGGATGAAATCTTTAAAGTAAACGGCGATGGCAAGTACATTGTGTCTGATGCAGCAGCTAGAATGGCTGGTGATGAGGCAGCAATGACTCGTGCATTGGAAGAAAACTTTAAAGGTTTTGAGCTTATCTCAAACATTCCTGGAATGAAAGCATTCTTCCCGTTTGTTCGTACAGGCTTTAATGCTTTGAACTTGACCTTTGAACATACCCCCTTGGCTATGTTTAAAGATAAGTACAAGGACATTATGAATGGCAATAATCTTGAAAAGTACGCTATTCGTCCTGAAGATCTTCCTCAAGCACAGGCTCTGATGGAAGGTCGTATTGCTATGGGTTCCACCATCATGGGTATGGCAACGCTTGCTGCTCTATCCGGTAACCTGACTGGTGATTACCCTTATGATAAGGAAAGCCGCGATACGTGGAAAGCAGCTGGCATTCAACCCTACTCGTTTAAAGTGGGTGATGTCTACATTTCCTACAAAGACTTGGAACCATTTAATACATTGTTTAGCTCAATGGCTAACGTTGTGCAAAATGCCGATGTATTGGGTGAAGAGTGGACTGACAACTGGATTAATAAGCTGACGTTCATGACAGCTGCTGTTCTGGTTGATAAGTCTATGCTGGCTGGTGTTGAAGACCTTGCTCGTTTGATGAATGCAGATACTTCTGAAGAACTGCTAAAACAAACTGGTTCTCGTTACATCCGTTCTCACCTTCCTTATGCTGGTCTTCTTGGACAGCTTGGTGATATCTTGGATTCTAACCAGAAAGAAGCAGTATCTCTTCAGGAGATGATTGTTCGTCGGGATGCTATCTTTAAGTCTGTACTGCCTCCTAAGTATGATGTACTTAGTAAGGACCGTTCTGGTAAACAGCTAACTTATGGGGCTGATAATCCTCTGCTTAAGCTGTTTAACTCCCTGAGCCCGATTCCAGTTACTATTACTGAAGGGGATCCTATCAAAGAAGCGTTGGTTGCTATGCGATTCAACCTTCCTGAAGCCTTGACTACCTACAAAGGCGAACCTCTTAATTCTTTAGAGCGTTCTGAAATGCAACGTCACCTGTCTATGGGACCATTGCGTGAGCGTTTGGAACGTATTATTCTTCAAGACCCTGCATGGCGTGAAGGTTTTGAAGCATATAAAAATAGTAACCTCCAGATCAGTGAAGGTTACCCACTTTATTCTCAACAGTTCTATCAGCTCGTGGATCAAGCATTTCGAGATGCTAAGGATGAAGCCATGCAAAACGTTCTTCGGGATAATCCCGATCTACGTGACCGTGTTGAAACCCGCGAAACCAGGAAAGCTCTTAGCAAAGCCGGAGCTTACGAAAGAATCCTTCAACTTCCTAAATAATGGCAGTTACTAAAACAACTTATACCCAAGCGGGTGCTACAACTCAATATGCGGTGCCTTTTGAGGTTATCGCTGCTGCAGACATTGACGTTTACATCGAGGGTGTTCTGCAGCTACAACAAAATACAACTTCTACTGCCGGTCCAACTCACCCTCAAGTAATTTCTGGTGAGATTACCCAAGGTACGGCTCTAATTAACTATACTGTTGCGGCTAATAACGCAACTATTACGTTCAATACGCCCCCCACAGTGGGGGCTTTTATTGTAGTTGAGCGTACAACAGACGACACGTTGCTGGAAACCTTTGTTTCTGGCTCTACTGTACGTGCTGCTGACCTTAATAACGCATTTGAACGAGTTCTTTTTATTGCTCAAGAAGGCGTTAACATTGCTAGTGAAGCTTTAACTCCTGCAGAAGATGAAGATAACGCATTTGATGCTAATGGAGACCGGATTAGTAATCTTGGCGATGCTACTGATGACAACGATGCAGTAAATCGTGGTCAACTTGGTAAAGTTATTACTGATGATTTGATTGCAGGTGAGGGTATTGACCTTACTGATGCTAATGGTGGCACTAATTCGGGTAAACAAGTTACTATTTCTGCTGAGCTTAGTACTGCTTCTAATCCTGGTGTAGTCCAAGTCAACGCAACTACCCCTATTACTGCTACTTATGCTAATCCTGGTGAGCTAGAACTGTCTATTGCAGACGGTGCTATTGATATTGCCAAGATTGATCCTAATGATATTGTTACTTCTACTGAGCAAGACTCTGGTATTACAGTTAACAATACTAGTCTGTTCACTACTAGTGCTGCTGCTAAACGGTTTGACACCCTTGTTCAAACTGGTACTCCTTCTGGCTCTAACTGGGAAGTTGGTAAGACCTGGCTTCAAAATGACGCTAACTTGACCCTTTCTGTTTGGAACGGTAGTGCATGGTTGGGTATTGCTTCTGGTGGTACGTTTACGAACCAACCTAAGGTTGTCTACGTTGATGCTACTGCTGGTGATGACAACAACGATGGTCACCGTGTTAGCCGTCCTAAGGCAACGATTAAAGCAGCCATCAACCAAATCAATGCTGACTCTACTTATGGTGATGGCAGTATTGTTGTAGTTGCTCCTGGTGTCTACCAAGAAGTTGCTCCTATTCAAATCCAGAAGCGTGACGTGTCTATTGTTGGTACGTCACTGCGTAGCTGTGTAATTCACCCAACAGCTGCTACTGAAACTGAAACCCTGTTTGAAGTTAACAGCGGTACCTATCTTCAAAACCTTACCTTTACTGGTGTTAAGGCTAGCGGTACCCGTGGTGAGTCTGGTTCTCTTTATGAGGATGCTACTTACGGTCTGCCTGCTACCCAAGGTTGGAACATTGCATTCCTAGCCGGTGCAACTATTGTCAAGTCTCCGTATATTCAGAATTGTACTAACTTCTCTGATAGCGAGATTGATAACGATAATCTGGCATTCTACGGTGCTACTGAAGACAAAGGTCGTGCTGGTGACCTTGACTCTGCCATGACTGGTGGTGGTTTGCTTGTTGATGGTTCTGTTGTCGATAGCAACTCACCTCTTCGTTCAATGGTGTGTGATAGCTACACCCACGTTGGTCTTGATGGTCCTGGCATCCTTGTTACTAACAACGGTTATGTTCAGGCTACCAGTAGCTATGCATTCTTTAACCATTTCCACATTGCTTGTATCAATGGTGGTCAAGCAAACCTTGCAGCAAGTACGACTGACTTTGGTCGGTACTCTTTGATTGCTGATGGTCAATCTCCTACACCGATCTTTACCGCTCCTCTTTCGACCAACGCATCTGATGGTGATATTACCTTTACCATTGGTGCTCCTACTGCGTCTGGTACGTGGTTTGGTTCTGCTACCCGTCCACAACCCAATATGCTCGTTACTATTAACGGCATTACCTATCCCATCTTGTCTGCTGTGGCAAATGGTGCTGGGTGGGATGTGACGATTAGCCGTCCAGATCCTGCTAACCGTAGTCTTAATCTTGGTCTTAATGGAGCAGTAACTACTCCTAGCACTGTTTCTTTCTTCCTTCGTTCCATGATCGCAAGTAGCGGTCACACGATGGAGTATGTCGGCTCTGGTACTAACTACACCGCACTGCCTGAGAATGGTGGTGTACCCATTGAAGCTAACCAACGTGTTGAGCTAAATGACGGTGCAATCTGGACTGCTATTACTGACCACAACGGTAAGTTCACTGTCGGTGACTTCTTTGAAGTAGATCAACAACTTGGTTACGTTACTATTCCGTCTGGTTCTATTGCATTCGATCTTGCATCGGATGAAACTCCTCAACTTGGCGGTAACCTTGATGTTCTTAACCGCACTATCTCCAGTAGCACTGGAAGTGTTGTTGTTGATGATCAATTAGATGTTAACACCCATAAGATTGTTAACGTCACTGATCCTACCGCTGCACAAGATGCTGCTACCAAGAACTACGTTGACACTGCTGACGCTACTAAGCTGAGTCTTAGTGGTGGCACGATGACCGGTGCCCTTGGTGTGACAGCTGGTACGGCTGGTGCGCCTTCGGTGTTCATCTCTGGTGACACCAATACCGGCATTTACTCCCCCGGCGCAGACCAAGTAGCCATCTCGACTAATGGCACGGGGCGGTTGTTTATCGACAGCAGTGGTCGCGTAGGGGTGGGCACTACGACAGTTCAAGCGCCTCTGCATGTTGGCACGGCAAGCGCGTGGATAGATATTGGTGCCAGTGCTGGTAACAGGGCAAAAGTTGGCTATGACTCCAACAACCTTATTTTTGGCAGCAGCTCATCTGCAGGTCAATTTATTTTCAAAAATAATGTAACAAGCACTGATCATCCTAATAGCAGTGGAAGTGAGCTTGTCCGTATTGACTCTTCCGGGCGTGTTGGCATAGGGACTAATTCGCCTGGAGCAAGAATTCATTCCGTTGAAACTTCTGCTGCAGAGGGTTTGCGTGTTGACGGTGCAGCAGGTGGATTTTCTCTTGTTGTCAATGGTGGGACAGGTAGAGAAACAAGAATCAAGCAAGCAAGTATTGGTAATTCGTATGTTGCTAGTACACCGCCTACTGACGGATTGATTGTTCAAGGGTCAGTAGGGATTGGCACTACGAGCCCTAATGCTAATAGCCAGCTACATATTGCCGGATCAAGTTATCAACCGCTTTATGTAAATACAACAGCCTCCGATGGAGGTGGCGCAGCATTCTTACGCTCTGGAACACAAGCTCTTTACGTTGGTACGGCTGGAGGTAACTGGCTTACTGGATCTTCAACGGCAGACGGCTTAATTCGTTCCGAAGCAAATCTTATTTTTGCTACGGGGGGCAACACCCAGAGAGCGCAAATCGACTCCAGTGGCAGGCTCTTAGTTGGTACGTCTACTAGCCCTTCTGGATTTACGGCTGCCAGATTTGTTGTTCAAGGAAATAGCAGTAATAATGCTGGATCTGCCGAATTAAGTTTTCAGCGAGGTACGACAGCCGCAAGCATAGTTAGCGGCGACAATCTCGGCGGCATTACTTTTGGCGACTCTGCCGGATATCCGTTTGCATCAATTAGAGGCGACGCAGACGGCACTGCCGGAACGAATGATTATCCAGGCCGCCTAGTGTTCTCCACTACTGCGGATGGGGCGTCTTCTCCGACGGAGCGTGTTCGCATCGAGTCCACCGGTATGACCAAGTTCTCCTATGCCGCCTACGGCGTGGAGCGCACTATCACTGCTGGTGCTTTTGATCTTGCCACTGGTAACTTCTGGACTTGTGGTGCTATTGCTATTCCCAACCCAACTAACCAAGTAGCCGGTATGTCTGGTCTTATTCGGGTTACTGCAGCACCTACATCGTTTGCTAGTAACTTCAAATTCCCAGGCGGTTCTTATACGGCACCTGCTACGTTCCCAGCTATCGTTCCGTTCTACGTTCAAGCTAGCGGAACAATTCTTATGGGTAACTGGACGGAGGGTATTGCCTAATGGATCTTGCACATTTTTGGAACACGTCGGGTGCGTATGAGATTAAGCAGAGCCTGCGGTTTGATGGAAGCGCTTCTCTAGCTTTTACACCTGCAAGCACCGCAGGAACACGGCGTCAAATGACGTTTAGTTTTTGGTCAAAACACGACGGAACATATAACATTGATAATGTTTTTACGGCAGGAGCTGCTGTTTCTTATTATGACGCCATCGTTTTTGATAGTGACACTTGCGCTTCTGCTATTGCTAACTCTGGCGGAACATTCTTGGGAGCGGTTCTATATCCAGCAGCTCGCTTACGCGATTCAAGCGCATGGCTCCACTATGTAATGGTGCTAGATACGCCTAATGCGACTGCTGCGGATAGGATGCGAATCTATATCAATGGCGTAAGAGTTACGGCTTTTTCCTCCAGTCCTTATAGTCCCAATGCCGATCCGGGACAAAATTACGATACCAAATACTGGAATACGACAGCTACACACAGAATTGGCTCAGCAGCTTATTCAGGAAGCCCTGATAGATTTTTTAGTGGTTACTTGGCCGAAGTTCACTGTGTTTTTGGTCAAGCTCTTGACCCATCCTCCTTCGGTGAAACCGACACCAACACCGGCGCGTGGATCCCGAAGAAGTACAGCGGCTCCTACGGCACTAACGGCTTCTACCTGAAGTTCGACCCCACCGCTACCAACGGCATCGGTCACGACCACAGCGGCAACGGCAATAACTTCACGGCTACTGGCTTCAGCACCTCCGGCACTGGTACGGACGTAATGAGCGACACGCCGACTAACAATTTTCCGACGTGGAACGCGCTCGCAAGGGGCGATGATCCCGCAGTTTCAATGGGAGTTGACCTTAGCGACGGAAATCTTGTTGCAGCAATGAATCGTGATGTAGGTGATGCTGCTTGGGTTGCAAATTTTGCAGTTCCTACATCAGGAAAATGGTATTGGGAAGTTGAACAGCTTACTGCTGGATCGCCTAATCCGTGGATAACGTCAGGTATCATTGCTTATCCATGGACTTGGAATAGTTCGGATCACGTTAGATACGATTCACGCGGGAGAATCGGTAAAGACTGGAATGATGTAACTTACCAAAGCGTGAGTG
>Ga0208644_1001967_pt1 | contig 16709 bp, 22 predicted proteins | sample VirMetDEL_Nov_18_FD_184517 | JGI IMG/M metagenome (GOLD analysis project Ga0208644, IMG submission 184517) | Aqueous microbial communities from the Delaware River and Bay under freshwater to marine salinity gradient to study organic matter... | ecosystem: Environmental > Aquatic > Marine >... | reverse complement strand
TGGAAACCTTATACGAGATTAGAGCATCATCCTTCTTACTGCGAGCCATAGATCTTCTCCAGTTCTTTTATGATTATCAATACCGTACCTAGTAATCCGAGGATGGGGAATGCTTCCGTATGAGCTGAGCATTCGTATCCTCTGGGATTCCACTTGATATCTAAGTAAGGGATTCCATTCACTGTTATAATAGAGGTATCTCCGATTCGAGTATGCTTTATACCTTCGGGATACTTTGCAATTCCTTCTGATAGGAGAGTAATCGCTTCTTCGATGGGTAGATCCCATCCAAGATCGATTCTCCCGAATACAGATTGGATTATAGATTCGTTCTCATTCATACCCATAATATAACTCAGGATTTACCATTATGCCTACTATAAACGTACCAAAGAACATCCAGCTCATAGCTCAAAGAGCTATCGACTATAACCTATCGCTCCCGATGAGTAGAAGAGCTGCTTACAAAGACTCCGAGAAGGGAGAGAGAGTTCCAGGAACTGGAATGAGAACCGCGAGGAGAATCGCATCTGGAGCGGTAGATCTTGAGCAGCTCCGATTAATGGATGCGTGGTTCGCTAGACATGGAGAAGCAGAGGAAGAGAGCCTCGCGCGAAGAGATCGAACCTCGAAGGCTGCTATCGCGTGGGCTTTATGGGGAGGAACTCCAGCTCGGAGATGGGTTAAGCAAGCTATCAAGAAGCTCGAAAACAGATAACCTCGCTCGAAATACAGATGAAAACAGATGAAATACAGATGAAAACAGATACCCGAATCGGCTATTACATCGGAGTAGGCTTGGGAGTAGCTTGTTTTTTGGCTTCTTACGTTCTTCGGGCCTATATATAATATAATTACTTTATTTAAAAAAGTATTCTATATATAGATTATAGCAGAAATACCGGTTTTTTTGGCTACACTTACGGAGATATCGCAGTTATACGAGATTAGGGTATCTGTAATCATCTGTATTTTATCTGTAATCATCTGTATTTTGAACGGAGCTATCTGTAAGAGCTGGTTCATTCTACGCGGTAGAACTACATCCTCGATGGAGTTCCAGAGAAAAAAACAAACCCCAAGAGGAGAGAAGCCCTTGGGGTTTGAAAAACAACATAATAACCGAATAGCCTGAAGCATTAATCAATCATTATTATTATAATCGCTTCGAGATACGAATCAAGTAAAAAATTTATTTTAATCTCCAGATTCTACTCCCTTCGGATACTATCTGCTCATAACCATAATCCCTCGCGATCTGAGCGATTCTTCTCGCGTTCCCTGAATGCTGCTGAGATACTGGGAGCTCAATATAAGTCATAATCTCGGAGGTAGTATTCTTCCCTTGAACGATCGCTTCTCGAACCTTGAGAGCCCAAGGATCATCGATGATATAAGCCTGTTGGAGATGAGAGAGCATCGCTTGAGAATCTCGCTCGAGATGCCATATCTCTCTATCTCTGAGAGCCTCCATCGCTTCTGCGAATATCTGATCGCGCCAAGTTCGGAGATAATGTATATCGATTGATCCTGTACATGTAATAGGCCATACTCTTCTTTCTGGGCCATCGGATAAGAACTGATAATTATTCGAGGTTCCTGCGAATACGACTCTCCGAAGATAGCTCTTAGGGAACTGCTGATAAGAAGGCCTAAACTTATCGGATGCGCTCGAGATGAATGCTTTAAAGTTATCCGCGGTTCTCCCTTGGAGGCTATGGAGCTCCGCTAGTTCCCATAACCAAGTTTCGGAGGAATGAATCAGCTCGAGAGAATCTTTCTTCGAGATATCGAGCGGAGAATCTGCGAACCATGATTCTCCAATCAGAGTTCGTAACGCGGTAGATTTCCCCAATCCCTTCTCTCCACAGAGTACGAGGAACGTATCCATCTTACATCCTGGATAGATGATTCGAGCTACCAGAGAGATTACCCATTTTCTACTCATTTCTCTAATAAGCTGGTGAGAACCTGGTATCATCTGCGCTCGGAATACTACCTCGAAGAGATCATTAATCCGATTTATCCCATCCCACTTGAGACCATTTAGATAATCTTTTATGGGTTCCTCGATATTCTGATAGGCTACCCGTAGAACCGCTCTCTTAATATCATGAGATGGATATCTCACTCGATAACATCGCTCCATATGTAATCCAATATCTTCGAGATGCGGATCCCAGAGTTCCTCCCCATTCCATTTGATTTTATTCGCGTGGTCATTGAAGCATAGAGAAGCGAACTCGGGATCATTCTCCAATATTACCGCGAGGTTATTCCGATTACAGAATGGTTTAATCGCTTTTTTGAGGTTCCCTTCCTTATCATACTGGGGGGAAGGCTTCTCCAACATATCCCACGTATCGATATCCGCTCCCTCTGGAGCATGTTTATATTCTGCATCGATCCCCATCTCGGATGCGAGCTGGAGTAGTTTTCTCATATTCTCATTCATTTTTTACTTGCCTCGATTCGTTCTACTGCGTGATGATAGGATCTTGTAGACTTGATAGCCTCTAATAGGAGCGAATGGAAATTCTCCAGATCTCCTCCCTCCTTCTCATTGATTATCTCACAGAATATCACCAGATTCGCGCTAGTGGGATCGAATCTTTTCGCGGTGTTATAGGTTCCCTGTCCTAGTCCGTTCTCTGCTACGAAAGAGGTAACACTCTTTCCGATTTGTCGTATTTTTGTTGCTGCCCATTTTGAATAATGCATTTTGTACCTCTGATTATTCGGTTATTTTTGTTTTGTTTTTTGCTCAGTTCTTCTCTTGTATCTTCTCGCAGCGAGCTGATATTCTACGATTGATTCTATGCTTCCTTTGATGATATCCTCGAACTCCTGTTCATTACTTGCGAGCGCATCGCAGATCATTATCCACGCATCCAAGCGAGGAAGAGTTCTTCCCTGCATCCATCTCAGAATAGATGATCTCGGGATCCCCGATTTCTCTTCTAATATATCTAGATTCCATCCTCGAACCTCGATATATCTGAAGATTCTCATACCCCAAGGAGTTAAAGTTTTAGGCATTCTCATAATAGATCCTCCAGTTTACCCCACCATCTACAGTTATTCGCGCGGTTACAGTGAGGCCATAAAACCGCGTGAGGAAGCGAAGGATCGATAGAAAAATAAACCTCATTCTCTCCGCAACCTGGGCAACGGATACCGCGAGCCATATTTCCCTCGATATTCGCTCCAGATTTATTCGCTACTCCCATTCTAAATTCTGGATTATGGAATAGAGCCTCCATTCCCATTTTTTGTCCTTCTTTCCGCGATTCCCATCTCTGATATCTTCGCACGATCTTCGGAGCCTCGATAGGAATATGGGAGTAATCGAGATCCAGATAGTTCCCAGTATGGTTATCGAATACCTGATGAATCTCCGCAGCTCCATGATATTCGGGATGAGCATATCGATAATACATTCGAGCGCAATCCGTAAGAGCATTCGAATCGGGTTCTCCTACTGCGATAATAAGATCCCAGAACTCTTTCGCGGCCTTCGCTGCTCTCTTCCAATCCTGAGCAGGGATAGGATTCTCCAGAGGAAGGATTACTCGATATTTGTGATAAGCTTCGGTATGGGAGAATGAGGTATGGAATAGATAATCATAATCCAAGAAATTGTTATGAAATGCTATATCCGTACCATCATCCAGATCGAATACTAGGCATGAGATGAACCGCGCGTTCGCTCCAGATCTACTCCCATCGAAGATCGTGGGACTCCAGAGAGGGAGAGTATTCTTCTGGGTTACTGGATATGGTACCGCAGGCATAAGAAGGCCTCTCCCCAGATCTCTCCTGGATACCTCATGAGAGATGGGGATCCTCGCGTATCGATTGGAGAATAAAGATATCTTGAATCTCTTATCCATCATCTCCTCCGAATAATCTTAACTGTCTCGAATGCTTCTCGAAGCGTGCTACCGCTCTACCATGATAATCAGGATCGATCTCCCAAGCATCCAGAGAGAATCCTCCATCATAGCAAGCGAGCGCGATATTTCCAGATCCTAGATGAGTATCTAGTATCTTATCCCCTTCCTTCGCGAATTTATCCAGTAGCCATCGATAGAGCTGGATAGGCTTCTGAGTAGGATGGATCTTTCCTTTCGTTCGATTATCGAATCGGAAGATCGGAGCTGGTTTATTGTACGAAGTCCAAGCCATCTCCCATCCTGAAAAGTTCTCCCATGGTTGAACCTTATCCCAAGCGATTACGCATCGAGTAGGAGGAAGATCAAAATAGTTTCCTCCCCATATGATCTGCTCTTTACTCACTCGGAAGAGCTCCGAGAAGTATTCTGGAGAAGGAGCGGTATCCCATCGATCGATCTTCGTATCTCGATTGAGAGTTCTATTTTTGAGTTTCCCGGAACCATTGAACGCGCTCTTCGTGTCCACTCCATAAGGAGGATCTACGATAGCGAGATCGTACTGGTTATCCTGCATCTCTCTCATAGCTTCCAGAGAGCATCCGAGATTTAAATTAATATTACCCATCTTCCCTCCATTCGTGGATCGTAAATAGCGTATGAGGATCCTCCGATTTCGATGCGTAGTAATCCTCGCATGAGATGCATACTACGCGATTATCATCCATCCAGATCTCGCTCTGAGTAATGATATCGAGTACCATCTTCAAAAGATTATCGATATCGGGTTTCGTGGTTTTATAGATTCTCCCTTCTGGAGTATCCCCAGACTTTAGGAGAAGCCTCTTCGGTCTCGGAGATACGAACGTGATATTCACGCGGAGAGGCCCTTCGAGCGGCTTCCAGTCCTCTCCCTTCGCTGCTATGAGATTAACGATCTGAGTATTCTTATACTCCCTCGAGCTCTTTCCAGTATATGCTCTTCCGCTTCTCGTGAATCGAGGCCTCCCCATAGGAACGGGAGTTCCTTGGAGAATCCCTTGATATACTTGTAACCATCCCATGTTATCTCTCCAGATCTATCATTAGAGATAGTTCCTCATATTTCTCGAACCATCTTTCCTCGAATAGAATATGGCATATTCTCACCAGAGATGGGATATTCGGATACATTTCTCCCGAGATCCATTTCGCGATCGTTGCCTTCGTGAGATCTGCGAGGCTTGCTAGATCCTCATGAGTAAAGTTCGAATCTGTAATATATTCTCCCAGAGTTCGAGCGAACTGCGGATTCGTTAGAGCATCATTTTTCGAGAATAACCAGAGCTTCGCTTCCAGAGGATCGGTTCCAGTGAACTCTCGCTTATATATAAGGCCTTCTCTCATGAGCTGCGCTTCCCATACCCATTGACAATATATTGGACTCCAATATCTACATACGAACCCAGTATCCCCATTAATCTCGAATCTCTGCTCATCTCTTCGCTGTCCTGAATTCTCTCGATATTGGGTTCTCCCATTTCTGCGAATATATGTTCTTCTATAACTCATTGTTCACCTCTTTCATCAGAAAGAGATAATCCTCTTTCGCTTAATAGTTCTTTTATTTCGAATAAGGATTTCCGACCGAAGTTTTTTGTTTTCAATAGATCAAGAGAAGACCACGTTACGAGCTGGTGTATATATTCTATTCCGAGATTTTTAAAACAATTCGCGGTTCTAATCGAAAGTTCCATAGTTTCTACATGCTTGAGAAGTTCTTTCGCATGTTTCATTTCAAAGGTTTTATATTCGATCTCACAGTCTACGAGAACGGTACATCTTACTAGACATTTATAGTCCTCCGTTCTAAAGTCATGAATCCGTAATACTTCCTTCTTCGAGATAAAGATCCGATCTATTAATGGATTATTCATCATAGTTTTACAGGTTTCACGAATCCATAGATCATCGATGAATGGTAGAAGCTCCCGTAAACTAAAGTCATGTATATCACTTGGGATAGCATCTATTACACCTCCTCTCCTAAACGTTCGCATATCCATATTAGTAAAGGTTGGTATTAGTTGCTTTATCCTTAGAGGACATTGGATGGTAATATTTAGAGAGAAGGTTCTTCCTTCATCGAATCTGTTAAGTGTTGGTTCGTTGTAACTCATTGTATACCTCCCATAATAGCTACTGCGATAGCGTTAATCGCATGAAACATGGGGAACCAGAGCAACGCGGCCCCCATAACTACGAATCCGAACCCGATGTTCTTTCCGATTTGTTTAGCTGTTCTTCTTGTCATTTTGTACCTCTGCTTCTTCTAGTTGTTTGATCATTTGTTGGTTAATCTCGATTATCATCCCGATTCTTCGAACCTCTGCGAAATTCTTCTCGAGATAGGCTTCTACTGCCTTCTCCTCGAGCTGCGAGATATTCTCTCTTAATAGTTTTATCTTCATTTTGTACCTCGATAGATGAGGAGGAACCCGAAGGCCCCTCCTTTTTGATTATGATAGATTTTTTATTACTGCGATATTGACTGCATATTGTAGAGCTTGAGCCCACTTGAATGTACCTTGATAGCCTTCGATCTTCCATGCTTTTCCGATCTTGGTTAAGTTCACTCCGCAGAATGCATCTCCTACGAATCTGCGAACTGTGGTTCCGTTCTCTCGCTCTGGAGCTGCTAATCGTTGAACGTATACTCTTCTGGTAGTTCCGCTCTTGCGCTTGCTCTGTGTCCAGTCTACTTTGAATTGATTTTGCCCATCTGAATAGATCATTTTGTACCTCGTTGTTTTTATATCCTCATTGGATATATATATATATACCATAGTTTTATATACTATGCAAAAAAGTATAATAAAATGCATCTTTTTTCGGTTATACTGCTCTCATCTCGGAGATATCGATATGAGTACGCAGTTCAGATTAAAAGAATCGGATCGATTATGGTTTGGATTCGTGGTTCCAACCATCTCGAAGCAGTATCCAGGAACATGGAGTTCTACGCTCGGGATGAGTATCGATACCGATAATGGGATCGATTATCTGTATAGCTTCGATGGAGAAGAGAAAACCATCTCCGCTCGACTCTGGAAGAGTAGACCGATGCAACATTTCTCGATGAGACATAGGAGGAGCGCGTTCCCCGAGAGAGGATTGGAGATCGCTTCGCGCTTGAGCTCCATCGAGAAGGGAGAACTCATATCCGATCTGACTATGGAAGGATTTCTCTATAAAGGGAGACTCTATATGGGTATCATCGATACTCGATTACTATATACCACGATAGAAGGGATGGTTCCCTTCCTGAGTGAGTTCTGGGTTCATAATGATTCCCCAGAGGATTTAACTTTTTTTAAGCGCGCGCCTTTTAATCTGTTTCCTGAGGAGAGCATCCAGAAGATTATCGAACCGTTACGAACCGAGCTTTGATTTCATCTACGATCTTGAAGATATGCTCTATCTTAGTTTCCAGAGTAGTTACCTTACGCTCCAGATCATTGATCTCCGTTACCAGTTCTCTTCGAATGGTATCCTCGCGAGTTTGCATATCTGCGATGACACGATCATAACGATCCCGAAGCTCCTTCTCTTTCTGCTCTTGCTTCGCTTCGCGATCATCTGCTCTCTTCTGGAGTTCTTTATTCTGCATATAGAGGAATAAACCGAACGCGATATTCGCTCCCCCATTTAACATGAGATGAATGAGATTCTCTTCCATTATAGCACCCAATCGAAGATCCCTACCGCGATCGCTTGAGCTATCGATTCGAGATGGGGTAGAGTTAAGTATTCGCGATGGGTATCGATGAACATAGGTTCGCAGCAGATCGCTACGGGATCCGATACTCCGCGGATAGTGTAATATGCGTTTCGAGTCCAGTCATCAGGATTCGCAGATTTAACGAGATATCGTTTGATATCTGGATATTTATCCTGGTAACTCTCCATCCGAGCTGCGATCTTCTCTGCTAGATTCTTTCCATTCGTGGATAGATGATGATGGAAGAAGCTCGCGTAATCTCCATCCCCTGCATTCAGATGAAGGGAGAGATAGACTTGAGGCCCTTCGAACTGACTCGCGATATCGTTTACTCTTCGATGCCTATCGCGATATTCTCCATCCGATATCGAGAATACAATAGCATCCATCTCGAGTAATTTTTCCTCGATGAGGAGCGATAGATAGCCTGTATAGATAGCTTCCATCCCCTTTCCGAACTCTGGAGATGGTTCTACAGTAGCTCCCCGATCCATAGGCTTCGAAGGCTTTCCACAATGTTGTCTATCTAGATATACTGTTACCATGCTATTATCCTATCCGATATTTTATTGAATATCGGCAAATTCTAATTTCGAAGGTTCACCAGAGGATTATCCTCGAGCTGAAGAATGAATCTCCATCGGTTATTACTCCAGGATTTACTCATAATCTGACATTTATGAGAATCGTATCCGATTCTCTCTGAGGTTAGAGAAACAATATCTCCGAGATCCAAATATCCATATTTTGGAGCTGCTGAGATCTCTATCGCGTAAGCTGGAAGAGCATGATATCGAATCTTATCTCTCGCGATGCGAACCGCAGTATCCAGATCCCATACGAACGGAGCCTCGATAATCAGTTCTCGAAGGCCATATCTCGAGAAGGAGATCTCCGCGAGTGCATCCGTATAAGTTAATCCGATCTCTTCTGATGCATCTGGATCGATTATTACCTTCGATCGATAGTTCCCCTGGGAACCTTCGTAACCGAATCGAACCGTTATTTTATTGTATATCTCTTGCTCGAGCGGAGTTAATGGAGAGATGATTTCTAGCTCTCCAGAGTCATAGAGATAATGAGTAGGTTCGATGGTTTGAGAGTACATATAGAGATCGAGATTCGGTTTGATTCCCTTCGGGCCATTCGTGATCTCGATGGGGAGTAACTCCCAGATATTATTCTGAATCCAATCGAGAGCAGAAACCTCCAGATCATTTACATATCCAGAGAACTTATAGCGGTTGAGGACTCCCTCGAGGCCTCTCCAGGCTCCGATATCATAATCCAATCCCGAGAGCTCAAGAACGAATAGAGATAGATCTACTGCGGATTTGAGAGAACCATTCGAGAAGGGATTCGGATGCGCTCCGTTAGATTCTCCCCAAGATGCGTAATAACCGAAGGAGAGTTCTGGGGAGGATAGTTGGAACCCATTATCCTCGATATTCGTTCCTTCTGGGGAGCCTACTCCTGTGATGTAGTAAGGAACATACGAGAGAGTTTTTCCTCGAGAATCGACCATCTGATAGGCTGGATTTAACATATTTCCCCCATTCCCATCATATACTCGAACCCTCCCTCCGATAACTTCGTGATAGGCTACGAGAAAATATTGAGTGAGGAGAGTAGGAGTTCCCCCAGCTTGATAGGCTGGAGAGGTTGGAATCTGATTCTCCGTAGTTAGATCTCCTGTTCGAGTCTCAAGAGTAGCGATTCCCAGATCTCCGAATACGAATGGAACGACCTTTCCTTTAGATTGTTCGATAATCCCGATAGAGAACTCCTCTTCTCTAATGATATGATGAGTTCCTACGAGCTTGATATCTCGAATATTCGTACTGTTCTCGATGGAGAAGGAGATAGATCCCATCTGAGCTGCTGGATCTCCGAAGATGGCATCCAATACGCGGCCCTTAAATATCCCGATTCGATCTTGGATGGTGAAGCTCGTTTTTCCTTCGAATACGATTACCATCGAGAGTTCGCAGGGAGAATCGTTCAGAGTCCTCCCTCGCTTCCATTCTCGGATCCAGTCTACCTCTTCGAATACAAGTTCGAGAGAGATCGTATTCGCTTCCAGATCTACTCCTACTCTCTGAGATTGGAGATTGACATCGGGATCGGAGAGGCCTCCTCGATATGGGATAATCTGATTCTCTGCGATATCTTCGATCTGAATCGGGATAGTAGAGAATCGATATGGAGTTCCATAATATTCGATCTCCAATAGGAAGCAGATATCTCCCTGGAGAATATCGCTGCGCTTAATCGAATCCATTATTCAATCTCCTCGAGGTTCATTGTAGAAACTCGGAATAACTCATTCTCCAGCTCTTCACCCAATACGGACTCGATAGAGATCGCTCCAGTAGTTCTACAGAGGAGATGATCATATAATCGATTCTGAAGCTGCTCATCGGTTCCCTTCTTGATGAGAGGGAGATAAACGATTGGGAGCCTATTTTGGAGATATCGAACTATCCCTTGCATGAGAAATGGAGCATCCCCATAGTTTCCTACTGGAAGAGCTCCGGAAGAGCTGCTCATTTGCCAGTAATCTGGAGCTCTATCATACAAGCGAGTAGTATCGATCGGTTCAGTCCACGCGATAGAGACTGTTCTACGGCCTTCGCTCATCTTTCGAGAAAAGAACATCCCATCCAAGGTACTCTCGGTTTGAATATTTGGTTCGTAAGAGATAACGCGGCCTCTCTGATATTGAGGAGCTGGGAACGCGATTGAACCCATCAGCATCGATCCGATCTGGAAGTATCCCTCGAGAGTAGCTTGAGGAGGAATGGAGATCGCGAGAGCTCTGGTTCCTAAGTTGACTCCATCGAGCCTCGCCTTCGTGAAAGTGATACTCGGAGGGATGAGTTCGATCTTTCCAGTAGCTGGAATGGTAGAAGGATCGGTTAATTTTGTATCATATACGAGAACCGCTTGTTTTGAGTCCGTATTATCTCCCCAGAGGCCCTCGCTATTCTGCACGATCTTAACGATTATCTCCGTATCCTCTCCGACTGAGAGTTTAGCTCTCCATCCTACGACCTCCCCATAATGAAGATAGAAATCGTTCCCTACTCCATTCGGTACAATCGTAGCTCCTCGAAGCGTATAATCTCCTGCAAAGTCTCCAGCAGTATCGATGGAGGCTAGAATATCCCACGCGCTACCGTTCCAGGATAGGAGATCGAATTTCTGGAAGTTGATATTCCCCAAGTATAACCCGAGAACATCCGATAACCCCATCGTTTTTATCGCGCTCCCTACGTTCTCATCCATAAGAAGAGGGATTCGATTCGTAGCTGAATCATTCAGAGATCTCCACGTAATCCGAGGAGAGAGAGAGATTTGATGGAAGATATTATCGATGGGATAATCGTATCGAGCTTCGATCTTGTATATATCTTCTCCCCGAGCTGGAGAATCCTTCGCGGTTATATTGAGGCCTCCATCGAGATAGATATATTCCCCATAGTTCGGATAGAGAGCTCCTCGGAGGGAGGTATCATATAATCCAGCCTGCTCTCCGCTCGAGATGCTAACCTCTTGCCAGTGGGAGATATATTGATCAGTTCCAGTAAATGCTCTATGACCCCATTCGATAGTATTCCCCAATCCCGTACCGATTTTTGCGATACTGCTGATCGATTCGAGATTCCATTTTTTTGAACTTTTAAGATCTGCGGTTCGATAGTAGATCTTCGCTTGGGTATCTTTCCAAAATATTACAATCTCTGTGGATACTGTCATATCATGAGAGATGGTAGCTAGAACTCCAGAGTTATCTCGTACTTGTATCGTAGTTTCAGAGAATCGAAGGATTAACTCTGCGCTATTCGTTGAGAGATCATCTTGAGCAGATCTAAACGCGATATAATCATGGAGTAAACTTGTATTCTGATCTACTTGTAATCTCAATCGGATAACCTGACCTTCCGAGAAATAGTTCCCAGAATGACTATATCGATATTCTCTGATATTCGTACTGGTATCGAGATTTAATCCCTCGCTATCGAGCTGCTGAGTTCCTGTTCCATTCGTGGCATATTGAGAGGAGGTAGCAGGGAGCATTACTGGGATATAGGTAGAATCCCATCTCATATACTGAGATCGGAGAGGCTGCTCTAATCGCTTCGGATAGTTGAAGGTAGAGAATCCAGAGAGCGCGAGATACCATACAGAATACGTATTATGAGCGAAGATCTTCGCTCTCCCTTCGTGAACGCATGCAGAGAGAGCAGTTAATCGATCAGCATTCGAACCATAATCAAGTATAACCGCATCTTCGATAACTCCTCCAGCAGGAGAAGCGCGATACCAGTTATCCCCGAGATCATCTGAGTAGAACATAAGTAACCGACCATCTCCATATTCCTGAGCTACTACGTAGATCTTCCCATCTTTATAGAATGAGCATACGTTCCCATCATAGAGAATCCCCGATACTACATTCCCATAGTTTAGAGTAGATTCTATAGTTTCTTCTCGAATATTTCTCCAATCGTTGGAGGTAGCTCGGATTCCTGGATTCGGTATTCGAGTCCACTTGAGATCCGCGCTAGAATTTACCCAAGCCAATCCGATAGAACCATCAGGAAGAGCGATCGGGGATGGTTCATGGAAATCACCTTCGGAGATCTGAGATCTTTGATCTTGAAGCTGGAAACTCGAACCAGCATCTCGAGAAACGAACTGATATACGGAGTTCCGATTACTGGTTATGGTTTCGATGAATAGAACCACGCTCGAATCGATATTCACCATTCGCATCTTCCGAGGAGCTGCATCCGTAGAATCGATAGAGGTTTTTAATCCTCGGTTCGAGATTCGATTCCATGTATCCCCATTATCGATGCTTCTTTCGATGATTATATTTACATCATCTTGGGTTACATACTGGAAGAAGGCTACGAGAAGATTCCCATCCTGAGTTCTCGTTATACATGGATATCCATTAGTTGAAAACGTTCCAGGAGTCGATACGAACGTTTTAACGAGAGTAATCGCTCCGTTTTTCTCTTGTCTATGTAGCTGAATGGTATGAACGTTCGATAACGTGACTCGCTCCGATACTACCCATAATCGACCCTCGGTATCTGATACACAATCTGAGTAGAAATATTCTCCAGCAGATGCGCTCGCGCTATATTTCCATAATCCTGATTCGGTGATGATATGGTTCGCATCCTGTCCAAGATCGATCGAATCTTCTCCTCTCCATTTGAACTGCGCTTCTCCTGGTATCCCTCCCTCGATGGTTTCTACCTCGATATCCTCACCTTGAGAACCGATAGCGGATAATACGAGTCCAGTCCCGATATTCTGCGCTTCGGGGATACCGCTTCGGGGATTCGCTTGAGTAAAGTTAGATTGAGCATCCCATAACGCGCTCTTCTTGATTCCAATATACGGGATGAGAATCCCTCTCATATTATCTGGGGTTATATTTGCCATCGTTTAATATCCTCTAATTCCTTGGAGTTTAGGAGATGAGATTCCGAGATCCTTCGCGAATCTTCCAAAATGCTTGAATGGTTGGATTACTACGGTTTGAGATCCGTTCGAGCCTCCCTGCTGGAGATTTCGAACCCCTTGCTCTCCTCCGATTCTTCTTACTGTAGCTCTATCGAGAACCGCTTCCCCTTTCAATACTCGAGCGGTAGATTCATCCTGAGCGAGTCCCCCCATATGGAAGCTAGGCATCTGCTGAGACATTACGACTCCAAGCTGAGCGGCCCCGATACCAGTAGCGATACCAGCTTGAATAAAGTTAAATGGAGGGATTAATTTTTGAGCTGCGATAATGGCCTCTGCGGTTTTCATCGCTACTTCAGCCATACTCATCCCTTTTTGAAAAGTAAACAACGCGCGGAGCTGCTTTCTCTTCTTCTCGTATGCATCGCGCTCGATATCGCTCATTTTCGCGAGTTCTTCGCGCTTCTTATCGCTCATATCGATCTCGAGCTGAGAGTTCTTAATCAGATTCTCCCCGAGCTGCGTTGCCACGTTCCCAAATTCCATAAGAGATTCTAGATTCTCTTTAGCTGCTTCTTCGCGTTTCTCTTTGAGTTCCTCGATGCGCTTGAGCTCATTATTATGCATCATCTGTGCTATAATATCTTGAGCGAGTTCTTCTTCTTCTGCGATTCTTCCAAGTTCCTCGATCTCTTCTATTTTTCGACCGAACGCGAGAGCGTCTCGAAGTTCTTTTTGTTTATCGCGATCCTGAGCATTCATAAAAGATTCGATCTGAGCATCTTCTAATCTTTGATTCGCTTCTATTTGTCTATCAAAGAATCGATTCTCCGCTTCGATCTGTTGTTGAATAAGATCTAGTTCATCTTCTTTTATTGGGATTATTTTTTTACTTGCTTCGACTTTCTTATTAGTTTGCTTTTCTGCTTCCTCAGTAGCCTTCGCGAGTTCGTTCTCCATAGTAACCATTTCTCTCGCTAATCGAATCGCTTCTTCTTGAGCTAAAGTTACTTTTTTAACATTTAGATTTTGCTCCGCGGCCTCTGCAGTTACAGATTTCTGGAGAATGAATAGAGCTTCATGAACTCCTTTTTGTTTACTGGTAAGATCTAGACTATTATTGATCTGGTCATTCTGTAATTGTAATAATCTTAAGCGTTCTATCTCCGAATCCGAGAGCGCTAGCTTTCCAACCTTTGTATAATTACTGAGAAGAGCATTAACCATCTTTACATTATTTGATGCTTCCTTCGCTGCTTCCTTCGCGAACTTGATATTCCCAAGAAACGCAACCTCAGCAGCCTCTCCAGCCTTCTCGAGATCGTATTCATACTGGGTTATTTGACCTGTTAATAATTTATAATCTCTCTGGAGATCTCGAAGTTTTGCTCCAGCATCTACGAGATTATCTTCCTGCTCTAGCTGAGAGGTAGCGAGAGCCTCTTGAGCATCCTTAAGCTCGAGCGTTAACTGTCTCGCTTTCTCGAGTTCTGCTTGATGCGCTACATATCCCAGAGTTAAGGCCCCAATAGCAACCCCAGCAGCTACTACAACAGGATTAAGAGCGGTTACGCTCATGGTTAGGCCTTCCACTACTGCGAACATATCCGCGAGTCCATCCGCGGCCTCTGCTACTTGAGGATTCACTCCTCGAAGAGCCAATCCAACAGAGGAGAAACCGCGATCGATATCTCCGGAGGATTCCGCTACACGTTCTAACCGTTCCTCAGCTCTCCTCGCGCTATCTGCTAAATCATCAAAATCCTTCGCTCCTCGCGAGGCTGCGTTCGCTGCTTCTCTCGCTGCCTTCTTTGATGCATCCGCGGCTTGTTTCGATGCCTTCTCCGCTTGCTTGAGTTGCCTATCGAGAGCAGCTACCATCTTCTTGGCTTCTGCTTCGGTTACGTTAGGCATCTGTTTTAGTTTTGCGATTAGATCCTTGAGATCCGCTTTATACGCGATATTAATCGATCGTTTCTCTTCAGCCATTATATCCTCCTCATAAGATCATCAGCGAGAGCCTCGATAACCTTCTTCGCTTGTTTTTTCTGCGGTTTGATCATGAGCTCTTGAGCTGCTCGTTTACCAGTAGGTTGTACAATATGCTTTCTCTGCGAATTTACAGAGGGAGAATATAATCCAAATTGAATATACCAGGAATATGGAGCGGTATTTCGAAGATATCCTTCGAATCCCCCATCGGGAGTTATGCGATATCCGCGCTCGAATTTCTTATAGGATTCCTGAGTGGTTTTCTCTACCTCGATGATTCTTCCATCTCGATCTCGGGTTATATTTGGCTTTCGTACTGGCCAATCTCGAACCGCTTCGCGTTGAATCTGCTCTAAAGTTCCATCGATGATAGCTCTCGCGTTCGGAGCTACCTTATCGATGAAACCTGTATAGAACTGCTGGAGATCTGTATCGATTACTACTCCAGCTCTCCCAGTGGTTATTTTTGTACTCATCTTTTAGCTCTCCGAATCATCTCTTCCATTCTAGCCCTTTTTATCGCTTCTTGTCTATCCTTTCTTGATTCTGGAGATTCATTGGATAATCGATATTCCGCGAGAACTGAGATTCGGAGATCTTCGGAGAGGCTATAGAACCATTCAGGATCCTTCCCCCATCGGAGAGCGACCTGGAGAGCTAGATAATCTAGCCATCCTCGGGAGCTTGCGTAAAATTTGCGCGCTCTTCGACCTCATCCTCTGAAGGGATAATCTTCATCATCTCCACCAGAAGAGAACTCCCCATCTCATATACTGCGCTCGGAGCGACTCCGTTCTCCAATAGTCTATCGAGAATCTTATGCCCATATGCTATCGGATCCCCAGAGGAGATCGGATAGGCTGGAAGAATTCGAGCGTGATCTACGCATAGAGCGATAGAAGCAGCGCATAATCTCCCAAGTTGAGCTCTATTAGGATTACTCCCCCAGATGCTCACAAAGTCTAAACAAGTTGCAATAGAACTCGGGAGCCTTGATTCATGCTTCCCGAGTTTTTTCAAGTCTAATTCCATTCGTACCTCCTATGGATTAGATTAGGTTGGGCCTGTAACGGTTACTCCACCATAACAAGTAAAATTCAGAGTAAAGCTGGAAGGATCTCCCTCTGAGAAATCAAGAGAGCATACACATTTTGCGAGAGTAACAGTATGATCAGCAGCATCTCCGAAATCCGTTCCCTCTGCGGTGTACTTAATATCTACGCAGTAATGCTCGATATAAGGAGTTCCAGTAGCACCAGTAGAAACATTACTACTATAGACTCCGCTTTTATTGATGAAATCACGAACTCCACCCACTTGAGTTGCATCCGTAAATTGTCGGAAATGGAATGAGAATGAACCTGTTTTTGCTTGCTCATCTTGCTTCCGAATCGCTGCGAAATTACCGCGATCCATTACTACCAGCTCCGAGAACTGCTGAGGATCGGAGAAGGTAAAATTACCATCTTCGTAGGCTACATCGAGGGTAACCACTCCCCCATCGAGAAGAGTTATAAGACCATCGCGTTTTGTCTTGGGAACTACTGAATAAGCCATCGCGGCCTCCTGTGTTATGATTT
>Ga0208644_1001965_pt1 | contig 16734 bp, 13 predicted proteins | sample VirMetDEL_Nov_18_FD_184517 | JGI IMG/M metagenome (GOLD analysis project Ga0208644, IMG submission 184517) | Aqueous microbial communities from the Delaware River and Bay under freshwater to marine salinity gradient to study organic matter... | ecosystem: Environmental > Aquatic > Marine >... | reverse complement strand
AACATTATTTTACGCTCCTATATTTCTTTACTTTCTTTTTTATATTCTTTGGCTGTGCCACAAACTGTTTGCCTTGTGCTCTTCCTTTTCTTTTGGCAGCAGTAGTTGCTGCATACTCACCAGATGACAAAGCTTTAATGGCAGACTCGGGTAGATACCTTTCGCCTGTAGCTTTGGGACCTTGAGTAGATGGCTTGCCCGATTTGGTACGCCACTTCTGTTTGGTCCAAGCCTTTAAACTTTTTTGTGACTTGGCTAATGCCATTACTTCTTTTTCGTTTTGGACTTCATGATCTTTTCTTTCATAAAGTCTGGTAGACTTTTCTGTTTTCCTGTTAACATTTTTTCGCCAGATTTTTTGGCTTCCTTCGTGGCGGCTTCTTTCCCCTTCTTTGTATACGGGAATTTTTTCTTTCCTACTTTCGGCATCTTTATTCCTTTCCGTGTACGCAATTTGCGCAACCACAATGGCATTGGGAGGAGTTACTGCAGTGGCAATTGTGCCCACAAAATTGACAAATTGATTCCATCTTAGGATTTGTAACCTCCACCTTTTGCTTTATATTCTTTGGCTAGCATCTGCGCTTTGCGTGCTGACCATTGTCCTGGGGCTCCACCTTTACCACCAGCTTTTATTTTATTAAACAAAGTTTTGCGCATTCCAGGTTTAGTGTAGTTGCCTGCTTTGTTTACAGTAGACTTTTTAGTTTTCATTAAACTATACTACGTGGTTTCTTTTTCTTTATATTAGATTTAATTCTTTTAAGTGTAGGAGATTCTCCCATGAAAGATGCCATGAGTTGTTTCTTTTTATTTTGTTGAGACAGAATATTCTTAACTCGTTTGTCCACACTGGGAACTTTCTTGGGTGCGTTAGTTCTTTTCATTGCACCACCCTGCATTTGTTTTTTCATACCAGCTCTGTTCATGGATTATTCCTGTGGTTGTTGTGATTCAGAAGAGCCCTCTGATTGAGGAGCCTCCACCTTAACTGCATCCCCACCGATTTTTACGACAGGTGCTGTTATCTTTATTTCCTCTGTGAGTTTCATAGTAAGATTATACCACATGATTATTTGCTTGACAAGGGTTAAAAAACATGGTATTATTCGCGCACTACAGGAGATAATTATGGCAAAACCAACAGCAAAAAGCATCCTTATTGATGCCCTTAATTCGGTCATCCGAAACAAAGGAAACAAAGCGGCGGCTTCCAGAGAACTAGGAATCCCGCGAACTACTCTCATCGAGAGAATTGAACAAGCACAACTGCAAGGTGTTAAACCCACCACCGTGCCCCCCGATGCTGAGGCGGCGCTGATTGAACAGCAGTATGCACACGACGCGGAAATCCGTGATCTAAAAAGACAGGTAGATGTACTCGCTAAAGAGAATCTATCCCATCAAAAATTAAAGAACAATTTAATTAAAGCTGAGAATCATGTAGTCAAACCACCTAATTGGTTGACAAAAACTACGCCTGCCAAGGGGGCACCTGGTGTGCCTACAATATTCCTATCGGATTTTCACTGGGGCGAAGTCGTCTATAAAGAAGCGGTCAACGGGATCAATGAATACGATAGAACGATTGCGTTAAGAAGATTTAAGAATGTTATTGATACTACCATAGACTTGTGCACTAACCATATGGTTAATCCTAAATATCCTGGGATTGTTTGTGCGTTAGGCGGCGATATGATTTCGGGTGATATCCATGATGAGCTAGCGGAGAGTAATGATGGTTCTAATATTGAGCATGTCTTAGACTTGTTGGATAATCTAACATGGGCACTGGGTAAATTCGCAGATGTGTTTGGTAAAGTATTTGTACCTTGTACATTTGGTAATCACTCACGTACTTATAAACAATATCGACACAAGCAAGCCGCGAAAACTAACTACGATTGGATGCTATACAATCTGTTGGCTAGACATTTTAAAAATGATAAGCGAATCCAGTTCCAAATACCTACAGGATTTGATACAGTATACAAAGTCTACGGTGTTAATTACTTGCTGACCCATGGTGATCGCCTCGGAGTGGCGGGGGGCACGGGAATTGTGGGTATGCTTGGACCGATTGCCCGTGGAGTTCAAAAGATAAAGCAAGAATATCATAACCAAAATAAAACAATTGACTATGTAATCATGGGACACTACCATCAATACATATCTTTAAAAGGTTGTATTGTAAATGGCTCTACAAAAGGTTATGATGAATATGCCTATTCAAATAGATTCACATCAGAGAGACCACAACAAGCTTTATGGTTTACTCACCCAGAATACGGTGTGACTTTTCAAGTACCTGTAGTAGTTGACGAGCCTATCAAAAAGAAATCTAAAGACTGGGTTTCTTGGGCTAGTTAGGGTTAGCGGGGATCAAGCCCTTATTGAGTAATTGATAGTCATAAAGATTAGCACCTATTTCGTAAGGGCTTCCGCTGGAAATTCTGAATCTTGTATCTAAATCTTTTGCCGCTTCTTGCATTAATCTATAAACGTCTGGTACAAATTTTAATCCAGGTTTTAAGTTTTGATTTAATTTTAATAAGTCATCTCTTATTTCTTTTTCTTTCTTTGATAGCTCGAGTAGGGCTTTTTGGTCTTTCTCTTTAACCGCTATCATATATTCTCTGTAGTAATTTTTTATTCTAGTGTTAAATCTTGATCGTATTGTAGAAGTAACACCACCATTGACCTGCTCTAAATATAATAAGTTTTGTGCTTTAGTTATGTCTGTCGGATTAAAACCTATACTCTTTAAGAATGCTTCATACATATTAGGATCATCTATTAATAAAGTACCGCGGCTAGAGAATATAGGTCCACCAGTAAAGTAGTCTTTAGATGCAGCAAAATTTTTAATGAATGTAGGTAAAGCATTAGACACTATCTTAGCTGCATCTCCAAAATCTATCTGACTTAATCCGCCTGCTTGATTTATAGTGTTAACTATATTTCTGGCGTTACCAAATACTAAACTTCCAAAAGCGCCAATAGCTTCTTCACCTCTAGCTCCAGAGTTAAACCCTGCTAAATTTAATCCAGCTTTAAATTGTTGCACGCCTGGTACGTTAAATCTAGTTCTGCTTGCTAAATCAAAGTCTAGCCACTTATTAACCAAACCATTTTCCAATGCTTCAATAGCTCCAGATCCCCAACCATTCTCATCAAGGTATCTTCTGTAAACTTGGCGTCTGTCTGTTCTTAATCCTGTAAATTGGTTGTATAAAAATTCAGCTAACCATGCTAGGTCATCAAAGAAAGGTACAGCAAATAATCCACCTGTCATAGTTATCATAGCCAAACTTTTTGCAGCCATCTCTTTACCAATGAGACCTCGCTGAAACATATTTCTATAAAGCTGACTCAACATTTGTGCGACATAAGTATTAAATAAAAATACTACAGCGCCAGGTCCTCGCATGATTTGTGGTCTTTCTGTTTTACCATACACACCAAAGTCTTCCATAATAACTTGTTGCATTATTATTCTAGGGCTTGTTTCGTTATTATTTAATTGTACGTTATATCTGTAATTAGAATCATGGCTAAAATATTTATCAGCTTTCTTTAAAGCTTTAGGGTTATTCTTAAGTAACCTGTATGTAGCAATTGCAGCGCTTAAACGTGACATAGTTTCGAATGATGCAAACAAACCACCCATTATAGAATTTTCTGCAGTACGTATAGTGTTTCTAATTCTATTAGTGCTTGTATAATTTGATTGATCAGTAGGCATACCAGTTTCTTTAAATGCTGAACCAGGTTTTAAGATACCATTAGCTACATCCGCTATCAGTTCTTGCACATCAGCAGGCATTTCAGAGAAGTCTACAAATATATCTTGCAGTTGTCTACTTTTAAATTTTTCTGTTGTAGGCAATGCCATCATTCTTCGTACATCATTTAAAGCTTTCATCAATTCTTTAAGAGCAGCTGGTGTGTTAGAGAATGTAGATAATTTACTAAATACAAACTGAGGTATACTCATTGTTTGTAATAAAGCAGAAGATATATTACCACCTAAGTACCACCAGAATCCTAGTCTTCTAGCTAATGCAAATTCTTGATGAGGACTGTCTGAATATTCATACCATCTCCCGACAGCTTCTTTTAAATTTTGTTTGTCGCTTTGTTTTACGTCATTCAGCATTCGCAACTCAGTAGTTTTATATCTATTTTTACCAGCAAATCCTGCAGATACAGTCAAGTATTGGGTAATTGCTCTACCAAAATCTGTACTAAATCCTGGTACACCACCTTGTTCTTTACGTGGTTGTAAGAACACACCATATCCTCTAACATCTGCGCCTACTTTTTTATTAATTAAAGTATCTAATTCTTTTCTAACATTAATATAATTGTTAGCATTTAAATCTGATAAGAATTGTGCGATAGAATCCATATGACCTAAGTCTGCAGCAACGCCTCTTCTTAAATTATCTATATCTACTTTCTGTGTAGCAAAACTTCCAATATCTAAATTAGGATATTTATCTTGCAATTGTTTTCTTACAGTACCTTCCTCATCTAAAAACTTAGTTCCGAATTTACCTTTATTAAACATGCGGTATTCAAGCAGATTACCATCAGCATCTTTTACTGCAATAAAATAGTTACCATATCTTTGTAATGGGATATAGTCACTTTGTTTAAATCTTTTATATGTGGCTAACTCTTTTAATAAAGCATTAAGTCCTGTACCAGCTTGTCTTGTATTTAAAATAGAACCATCAGGCGCTCTTTCTATAATGTCTTTACTTAGTACTTGAGAAACGGCACCAGCTAGTTCTCTACTGTATCTACCGCTCGGTTGTAGATATGTAGAAGGATCATTAAGAGCATCAACAATAAACTTTAATTCGTCATACTCTATGTTTTCCATTTGATCTTGGTTATAACTTAATACAGGTGTAGTATTACCACCAATAGTTACTTCTGCTAAGTCTGGTCTGTTAACTTTAAGAACATTAATAGCAAACTCAACCATGGGTTTAATATTTTCATTAGCCATCAAGCCTCTTATTATTTCTTTATTGGCTGTCTGTAAAACTGCTTGCACATCCATATAAGCTTGGGCAGCATCACCTTCTAGAATTACAACATCTCCCGCTTTAACCGTGCTCCCCGCTCCTTTACCGTCTTGCTTAGCTACAAAAGTAATTCGACCACCTTCTGATATTGGTCTATCAGGTGTGTATCTTCCTTCAACTTGTGATGATATCTCTAAAGCTTTAGTAATATTTATATTTGTTTGGGTATCACGCATGGCAGGAATAAAATTATCATTCAATTTCTTTTGAAATTCAAATTGTAATCTTGTTGAGAACTGTTCTCTTTGTTGTACAGTTTGATACAGCGGTGTAAAGATAGGATTATTAGCTGACCATATTCTTATGTGGGAGAATATTTTATTGAGCTTACCCATGTCTTCCATCTGTTGATCTTCAGTTCTATTAGAACCTTCCATATGTAATTGGTTATAATCTTGTATCAACTTATCCACAATACGTATAGATTCGTTTTCTTGTTGCCTATTTAATTCAGGGAATTTATCTTTATCGGAATCTATTGCAGATGGATCTTGTCCCATACTAACAGATGCTCTAAATATTGGACTACCTAAATCAGCAACAGCAGAAAACTCTGAACTATCTATCAGCTGGCTACCATCAAAAGCAATGTACGAATCACGGGGACCACCGTCAACCTCTGAAGCCTCTCCCATATTCAAATACACGATACCATCATATCCTTTTTTCTTTATCTCATTTACAATTATTCTATCGTGGGCTTGTTCTATTTTTAATTTATATTCTCTATCTATATTTCTTGAAGAAGACGCAGAATCATAAGGGTCATCAAGCTGTGAGGCAGTTTTAGATTTAACTTTAACTTTTTCTTCATTAAACTTTCTAGTAGCTTTATTCATTTCAAGAATTATTCTTCTATACTCATCTGCAGTAAATATTCTTTGTTCTAATAAATCAAAATTTTGCACATTACTTATACCACCTGTGTCTATAATAGCTTCTCCCTTAGCGATACTGTACGACATTTGAGATTGCTCAAACAATCTTGATCTGCTCATATCAGGTTTTAAAGTAAGGTGAGACAATACAGTGGGAGCATCCCAAGAACCCAAGTCACGCATTCTTAAAGGTTTCTTAATGTCCACAAACAATTCTTTCATATATTTTTTAGGACCTGTTCTGTTTGTCAACAGAACTTTAGCCGCTTCCAATGTACCTACATGAAAATAAAAATCTTTATATTTAGAAAAAGTTTTAAATTCCTCTGTTGTACCATGATACATTACGGAGGGTGATTTAGATAGCGCCACATTTTGCGCGGTCAAACCTTGCGTAAATAAATTACTAATTAAAGTTATTGTCTCTTGCCTTTTCTCTAAAGTATTTTCAGACAATAAATTACTTAAAGCATTTACTGCATCTCTTTGTAAAGGAGTTGTGAATGTATTTCTTACGTTGTTAATAGCTTCAGTTAGTTGTACATCAGCTACGGCGGGCAGAGCATTGTCAAAGTTTAAGTAGTCCATATCCGCCAATAAATTTCTAATATCTGTAATCAATGCTTCCATAGCTATTATGTTATCTGCTTCGGGTAAGCCAGTAGCATTGCCATCACCAGCCAAATTGTTAATATATTGAACTAACTTAGAAGTAGCTAAAGACAATTCGTTTGAAGGCATTTGACTTATTACTTCATCTATCTGCGGTTTTACAAATGGACTATTTAAAAGAATATTCGCGGCTTGGTTTTGCATACCTGTGCCCACCATCCCTATATTTTCTGGCGTGCCCCCTTTGACTGCAGAGGTTTCTAAACGCTTACGTAATTCTTTTATCTTCATGCGAGCTTTGTAAGCGGCATTTCTATAAGACAAGTCTAAAGAATCTTGTATCGCTACATCATACTTTCGTTTCTTTACCTTACCTAAATCAACTTCTTCAAATATTTTGTTAGCATTATAATAGTTATTGTTTAGTAATACATTTGATAAAGCATTGATATACGCTTTTAATCTGTACAAGAGTGTGGCAATCACACCACGCGGTTGATACTTATTGGCTAGGTAAGCGGCAAATGCATTAGCAATAGCTTCTTCTTCTAGTTGTTCTTGTGTTAACTTCTCATAACCAGGTCGACCACTGATATCGTATTGTTTAATCCAATATTTTCGTGCGGCTTCTTTTAATGTAGTTGTTTCTTCTTTAGTGAAAAACCCATTGACCATTAATGCATGCATAGTCTCGTGGTGTAATGTAAATAATCTAGGATCTTGTTTAAGTTCTACAGCAAAAGGTTCATTAGCTTTAGCACTAACAATAATTTTATTCTGAGGAATTATTTCAGGTACAATTAATCTGGCTTGTTCAAAAGGTACACCACTGTTTAATACAGAAGCCATAGTTCGCATACGAGTAGCAACATCCACCGTATCAAAATCAATTAAGAATCCACCATTAAGAGCTTCACCAGAGTTAGCTAAAAATTCATCTACTACTTTTAAATCTGTAGCACCTAAACCCATTAGTCTTTGCAACTCATCTAATAACTGTTGTCTTAATTTAGGTAAGTCACCTTTAAATTCATCAAGCATCTTAGGACTTGGTCCTTGTAAAGACCACATCATAGTAGTTTCTTGTTCAAACTTAGGTATAGTTTTACCTAAAACATCTTGAGTAATCTTTTTAATAATAGGGTCAGACATAGATACTTTAGATAAATCATTTAATGTAAATGCCTCATCCGCACCTAAGCTAATTAATAAAGTATCAAAGTCAGATTTATCTTGTAATATATTATTACGTCTATTATTTAAATCATTTAAGGCTACTTCTTTTGCTACAGCTTCTATAAAAGGATTGTTCGTTGTACCCTCAATAGCTTGTTCAACACCACGTAGTTCAGCAGGTAAATCTTTTATTTGATTAATTTGTTTATCTCTAAACAAATAACCTTTACCTGTCACCATAGCCTTAAGTTGATTGTATCTATTCTTTAAAGGTTTGTTAGATAAGTTATATAAAGAATTTAAATATCTAATTCTATTTTGAATTATTTCTTTTTGATTGGGATCTGTGGTTTGAGCTAGTTCATTGTTAGAATTTAATATATCTTTTTCATAATCTGTTTTATTATATTTTAAAGGAGCAACAGAATATCCTGCACTTCTTAATTCATCTTTCGACAAAGGGGGCACGACAGTTTCGCCAGTGCGGTATTTGTTTACCACTTTTACAGGTTCAAACGCTACTTTATTTTTTACAATATCTTCAAGCAGTTCTCGCCCACGGGTCTTGCCGCGCTTTCCTTTAGCTACATCAGCTTGTAGCGAATCTATTTTAGCAATACCTTCAGGTCCTCTGTAGTAATTTAATTTTTCTAAGTCAGCGCGTAAGTCATCTATATAATTTGTTTCATCAGAATCTAAAGACATAATATCGTCAGCCGCGTTTTTATCTTTCTTTATATCATTTAAAACTTTTTTAGGGAAACCTCTTTGGCTTAACCTACGTTCCGCAGCATTGACTGAATTTTTATTATGAGAGACAAAAGTTTCTGGCTCATCTTTAGCTTGGACTTCTGCAGGTTTGTTAGGTTTGTTTGGGTTAAAGTCTACAACATAGGAAGCTGTGGGCGCATTCTTTTTGAGAGCCTCATCAAAAGACATTCCTTTACGCATGTCTGCTTGAATGGCGTCGGCTTGATCTTGCGTAACTCCAACTAATTTTCTTTTTTCTTTTTGTGCTTGTTGTGTTGGAGTAACAGTAGGACCTTCAGGAATTGCCTCTTCTATTACTTCTGTTTTTTCTACAGGTTTAGGTTCTTCATAAATGTTAATTAAATTGGGAGCGTCTTTTGCGGGAATAGTTATACTAGGAACATCGTTGGGTTTATCTGAAGTGTTTAGTAATGTTACATGTTTTTCACCATCTATATCTGTAGTACCTAATACTATAAATGTCGGAGTTATAGGATTACCTTCACTATCAATTAACGGATTTCCATCTTTATCTTTTAATTCAGTTACATTACTTAATGTAACTTTTTTATCTCTATACTGTTCTACTTCAGGATCGTTAAAATTGGTAGAAGAAATAGATTTAGATTGTCCATCAAACTTTCTAGATGTTTCATATACTTGCTTAGCTTTAGAACCTGCAATAACACTAGCAGGACCTCCAAATAAAAAACCACCCGCAAATCCCATGTAACCTGCTTCTCTTAAATTCTTTTGTATTTGTTTATCAGCAAAAACTGTGGACAATTCTTGTGGTAAATTTCTTAGATCACCAACTCTTTCAGCAGCACCTGCGGTTTCTACAATAGAATCTTGTGTAATTTCAGCAACAGCCTCAAGTGCACCTGACTTAACACCGCCTTTGATAAACCTTTTAGCCCATCCGTCTACAACTTCTGATCCTAATTTTTTTGACATTGTTCCTGTGAAGAATCTAGATGGAGCACCTAGCACAGATTCTACTGCACCAAATACTGAACCGCCTGCTAGTGTATATACTAGATTAGGATCGTCAGTTTCTTCTAGTTGTTTTCCATACACTAAAGGATAACCAAAAGCGGCTGAGTTTGCTACGGCTTGTCCTAATACAGGAGCAATTCTACCTCCTGTAAAATATGTAGCAACTGCAGCTACAACAGCAGGAATGGCTGATGCAGCAATCATACCACCACCGTATTGTAAATAATCTATAAAGTCTCCAAGCTTTCTTTCATCTCCTGATGTAAATATATCTTCTAAACTTTGTTCATAGTATTTAACTTCACCTTCTGGCGTAGTAAAAAATTGTTTAGCTGCTGAGTCTAGTTGGTACTGTCTAATAACTCTATTGGCTTCTTGTTGCATCTCTTCATTTCCAATAAAGTCTGCAACCATTGCTTTAGCTGTAGGATAGACTTGTTTTAATATTCCGAAAATAGGTTCAGCGCCTCGTGTGAAATCACCTTTCTCTTCCATAGTAGGCGCTTCAATTTTTCGCGCGGCTGGTCTTTCGCTGGTTGGAACACCAGGCAAATACAAATAACCTTGATTAAATATTCTGGCGGCTAGCTCATCAGACTGGAGATATTTTTCTACATCTTCTGGCGAAGCGTTTTTAGGTATTTTTATAAGAGGAGCGTTTGGATCATCTGATATTCTGTGAAGATTAAATTCAGATTCTTGAGGAATTGGCGTGCCCCCTTGCGCGGAAACAGAAGCATTAATATCTTGCTCAGTTCTATACTGATCTACTAATGCTTGTAAGTCTTTTAATTCTGCCATATTCCTTTACACTTACGTGTATTCAAAAGGCTTGCGCCTCTTTAGTTTTATGTGCCAGTATTGAAACTATCAATAATGGCGGGACCACTCGCACCACCAGTACCACCCATTGCATCGGATGAAATACCAGATTGTTTTAAATATTGATTTAAAAGTGCGTCTGTGTATTTTTGTAAATTCTCATTTCCTGTTTGTGAACCAAACATACTTAGCATTACTAAATCTTGCGGACTCATCAAATCTCTATCACCTTCGGCAATAAAATCCATGTACTGAGTATATGCTTTATTATATGCATCACTGCCAGGTTTTCCACCAGAAGTTTTTAAAGCGTAAGCATCTGCTTCTCTCATTAAGTCAGTACCTTTTAACTTTTCTTTGATGGTAGCTTGTGTTAAAATATTTGATAGTGCTGTCGCAGCTGCAGATTTGTCTGCTTCTTTTTGTGTCTTAGCTGCTTCAATTGCTCCAGGAAATAATCCTTCCCCTTTCATAAGACGCGAACCTAAATCTAATAAGAAATCATCTTTAGCTAAAAGCTTGTTCATAATTTTACCTATCTTAGATGGTGGCTCTGGTTTATCTTTTAATACAATGTCAGGACCATCTGGTTTCTCACCTTTAACTTTAGTTTTAGATATAGCATTTTCTTCTAAATTAGCACCAGCCGCTTCTTCTATTTTTACTTCTGGTAATTCTTCTGCTGCTCTTAGTGCTTCTTGGTTAGCTTTTCTTAAATTATTAAACACATCTAAAGCAGTTATTCCTTTGTCTGAACCAGGAACACCATCAACTTTACCTTTACTTTTTATTGTATCTTGAATAACTTTATCAGGAATTATAGCCATTAAGAAGTCATTAAAATTTTTCAAACCTTCTATGCCTAATCCCTTGGCCTCTTCTGCCATTGGCTTTATTGTACGCTCCATAAGCTCATCGAACATACTTGGGTCATTTACAGCTCTGTCTATTATTGTTTTTAAAACTTCTGGATCACCCTTTGATTTAGGATTAACAGGAATATCTACAGGAGGTTTTTCTTTAGATTTAGTTTTTTTAGAATCACCAATAAATTTATCTAAATCTTTTAAAACAGTTTCTAAATTAATATCTTTTGGCGCAACATAAGGTACAGACATGTCTTCTATCTGCTCATTAGGATTAACTATATTTCGAAATAACTCTGCAGGTAAAGAATAATCATCACCCAACTGAATAGTCATTGACCCATCATCATTATACTGTATAGCCATTAACCAAAAAACCCTGTAATATCACTCCAACCTAAACCCAGATTTCCCGCTGCACCGAGCGCGCCAATACCTGCGCCCGCTATCTGTGAGAAGATACTTGGTTGTGGTGGAGGTGTTCCTACTGTTGTTGTGGTTGAACCATAAGGCACGCCACGTAAAATGTTTGAATAGAATCCAAGCTGAGTCTTTGGGTAATCTCTTTCTGCTAAGAATGTTTGGTAACCTAAGTCTAATGCTTGCTGATCCATTGATCTTTGTAAACCACCAAGACCCATCTGTTGTCTGATGTCTGCTTGAGCTAGTGTATCTGCAATTGTTGCCTGTTGCCCCATACCTACAGCAGAAGCTAGTTGTTGTTTTCTTTGTTGCTGTGCCGCATTCAACGCTGTTTGATATGCTTGGGATTGTGCTTGTGTATAGATATCACCAATACCTTGTTGTAAATTTCTTTGACGCTCTGCTTCTAACACCGCCTGACGTGAACCACCAAATGCACCAGCTTGCGCGGCTTGAGCGCTTTGTTGTTGTGCTTGGATGTTTGATCTACGTTCTAATTCTCTGGCTGCTATGTCCGCCACATTCGTCATGTACGGGTCCATGAAGCTGGAAATTTCTGCCCCAGTTAAAGGCGCCCCCGCGGCTGTCGCTGCAGTGTATGCCTGTGCCCCCCTGAGACCGCCAACACCACGACCTGCTTGAGCATCTGCAATAGCTTGTTGTTCCATCGCAGACAGTCCTGCTAGTCTTGGACCAGTATACGGAATGTATCCTTCTTTCGCTACATCACCTGCAGTGGCTACTAATGATTCGGTAGCTCTTTCTAAATACTCTGGTAGTTGTACTTGCGAAGTAGATGTTTGTTGAGCCTGTTTACTTCCAAATAAAAAATCTAATATTGCCATTATTATAGTTCTCTAAAAAGAATTGGGTCATCCAAACCCAATTTAAATTCATCTTCTTCTCTATTTTTAGCTTCTTGAAATGATTCCAATAAAGGTCCTGAGCTTCCTTGATAAGCTCTTTTAATAATATCTTCATACGACATGGGTTGTTTAAATCTTCTATAATAATCAAAGAAATCTATAATATCCTCTTCTTCCTTTTCTTCTTCTTCTACTTCTTCTGTTACAACAGGCGCGGGTGATTTGTCACCACCTCTACTTCTTTCAGCCTGCTCTTCCATCATTTGTTTTCTGCGACCTTCCCAGTACGCATCATAACCAGGAATTAAATATTTATTTTCTTTTAGTTTTTCTTGTTCCGCTTCAGATAAAGCCGCGAACTTTTTACCCATATCAGGATCTACATTTTCTAGATACCATTTAAAATTATAATCTTCTAATGCACCTGTTAGCAAACCAAAGGGTGTAAATTTACCAACAGTGCTAAATAAATTTTCAAAGAAACCTTTTTTCTCTTGCGCACCTTCTTTAGCTAAATCAACCATCGTTTGTAATTCTGGTTGCTCTTGTGAAGCTCCCATCGCTTCGGCAAAAGTACTATATGATTTACCTGCGCTAGCTCTTTGCGCCGCTTCCCGTGCTTTGGCTACAGCTTCTGCACTAGCAGCATCCGTTGCGTAATAAGCTTGTCTTCCACCTGTCTCAGGGGATACTGCCATGGAACCTCCGCTAGGTTGACTTGCTTTATAAGCAGTACTTGGTTTACTAGCTTCCATCGCTTTGTCAATTTCTGCTAGCATTTTTTGTTGATCACTTTTATTTTGAACATTGCCTGAGAATGCTGACGATTTATTACCACCACCACCGCCACCGCTAGGGCTTCTACTATATGATCCTGTGAATCCAGAATGTCTTGTATTTGACCCTCTACCTGGAGGAGCAAAGGAAGGAATACCAGTGATAGGCTCGGGCTCACCTGAACCTCCTAATAACCTTAAGATACCTTCTTCTTGTGGATTAATGTAAGCTAGTCGCTCACCTTCAGGTGCCATTGAATTGACGGTACGTGCCGCTGTTCTAATATTATTCTGCACATTATTTAATGCGGAATTATAAAAATCTGGATTGGGTTGTTTGGCTACAGGTAACTGATAGATACCACTGCCTGCGTTATTACGCATTTGCTTCATTAAAAGCGCAGAGATTCCTGGCGAAAGTTCATTCGCACGGATAGCCATATCGCCTGGGTTGAGGGGACCTGCGTATTGTTGCATCGTAATATTATACCCTTTTTATGCCCCGAATACAAGGGGGCACGGTGAAATTATATTGGATTTTTCGTATCACTTCTGACCTCCATAAAGGACATTGCTCCACTAATAGAATTTGAAGCACCTGCTTGTATCTTTATAACATCACCTGCTTCTGCAACAAGTATACCATCAAGAGCATTTATAGAATCTTTGCTGCTTAAGATTTGGTGAGTTATATCATAATCTGTACCACTTTTGTTGATAAAAACAACTAAATCTACATTACCCGAAGTTGTATAATTAGTCACTTGTATCGTCTTGATAAGTGTTTCTGTTTCTATTGGGCATGTGTATAATGTTGTGACGCTAGTTGTAGCTAAATTAAAAGCTACAGATTTATATAATGTAGACATTATTTATGATCTCCCATAAACCAAGTAAAAGCGCGAGCTTCTGTTTGGTCTTGTATTTTTACTGGCGGATTCTCTTCTGAATAATCCCTTAGTTTTAAAACCTGTATCAACGCATCATATGTTCTCACATCAATCTTACCTTCTGTACGTTCTTTGTAGGAAGGTTCGGGATATGCGGGTCTGCTGTATAATGCCATTACCTTAATCCATCCTGTCTACCATCCGCTCGCCATGTACCTAATCTCCATGATACACCAGTCGTGTCAGATTCAAACTTAGCTTGGAACGATCTACCTCGAGCGCGAAAATCAAAGTCACCATCTGTGGAATTAATGGTGAAGGGTCCTTTCGTTATCTGCTCACCCTGTGGGTATATCTTTGTATTCAATGTAAACTTCATCACACTACCTTCTTTAAATGTCACATCAGGAATCACACGATCTAAGAAATAAACATTGTCACCATTGGGATCACCATTAAAGAAACCTGTTTCAACAAAAGCAGTGATCGCGCTACCTGCCGCATCCACACCATCTTCTTGGTTGTATTGAATACCCGAAGAATCAATCGCTAGGGGATTAGAATAGATATTAGAATCTGCCCACGCTGTTCGACCTAGGTCACCAATAGACCAAGTCTTGTCAATGTAATTATAGATAACATACTTATTCACATCAAGGGAACCTGCTGATGGATAGAACCACCACAATTCGTTGAACTTAATATTCTGCCCACAGAAAACTTTTTCGCGCTGGACTTGGTTGAAGTCATTAAACACATGTGTTAATACAGGACACTCTAAAGTTCTGACCGCACCATCATACATATAGAAGTTATCCACACCCATCCAGAATGATGCACCTTCGATTGTGGTTGCCGCGTTCTTGGATATGGTACCAGAGATTTCTCCTAACACCGAGAATGAGAATGTAAATGGTGGACCAATAAACTGCATAGAATATACATCCACATCTGTCCATAAGAATATTTGCCCGCGACCTTTCTGAACCGCTTCAATGTTTGTACCTGTACCTAGTCTTTGCTCACCCGCTGTATTAATTATCTGAGGTGTCCATGTTTGAAAATCTTCTTGATTACAAAAGCGCACTGTCATTCGATCATAGTTTGATGAACCTACAGGATTAGAACCAAAACAAATCAAGTGTCTGTCGGGAGTAGATACCATAACCTGTCCCACTTTTTCTGGAACTTGAGAAGCATCACCACTTAAAGTATTAGTGATATAATAAGATAGTGTTGTACCGCGGAAAGTAGAAGGAGATGCAATGAAAGCACTGATATCAAAATAATAAATCGTATCTTCGCCACCACCTACAGACGCAACAATGTCTTCACCCCATGCATCCATTGACCAAACTCTTGGTGACAAAACAATACCTGATGTACTTCTTGCTGTACCCCAAGATGATTGTCCCCACAAACCTACACCATAACCATAACCTGTTAAACCATCGGAAGGACCATTGTTGACAAGATAGCGTAAGTCCACAGCTCCGCCGCCTGTCACACCACCCGTTACTGCTGTACCAGAACCTGTAATAGTATAAGTGTTTGCACTAACATAGGTTGCTACATATTCACCTGCCGCAATCGTAATACCATCTAGGGTAACTGCTGTATCAATCACGACACGAGAACCTGGGTCAGTATTCGCTAAGCCATGAGAGACATCGGTCACTGTGACTGTACTTGTACCTGCCGCTCCTGTAGTGTAAGGGTTTGTTAAACTAACTGTATCTGTGCGGTAAGGAGTAACATCATAAACCACACCAGAGTATTCAATAAAGACATGGGTTGATGTCCCCATAAGAATCATCTTGGTTCCGTTGAGATCGCGGTGAGGGAGAATGTTTCGACACGCACCCGTGATTTGCGCGGAACTGAACCTCTTAGTCCAGCCGCCTATCTTCTCTGCATATCCTTGAAAGAAGCGAACCTTGTCCGCATCTGTGTAACGCATTTGCGCCTGATAGTCCGTGATGTCTGTGATAACCCCTGGAGGCGCTGTTAATTGTACGAATGGCATTTTGCCCGTGCCCCCTTCCCTACCTGTTCGGTATTGTGATTAAGTAAGTCTCCATCCACATTATCTTTTCTTTGATAATGGCAATGTCTTGTTGCATTTGTTGTACGGAATTAGCTTTAGCTTCTACCGCATCAAGTCGAGCAGAAAACATACCCCAAGACATAGCTATGCTAGCTGCCAGTACGATGTACGGTAATATAGTCTTGAGGTCTATTTTCATTTATTAGCTCTTCGGATTATCAGCTTTAATCTGCGCTACTTTAGTTTGCCATGCTTCTAAACCATTCTCTGTTATGTATTCAATCTGTTCACCGATTGAGCCATAAAGAGATGTTCTAGTAGCCACTACTTGAGCGTTAGCTTCAGCAGTGTTAGCAGCAGATTCAACAGCAGATAAGTCGCTATCAGATGGTTTCGTTACACCAGAGATATTCCACTCTTTAATGTATGCACCTTGACCATCATCTTGTAAAAGAACATCAGTTGTAAAGTCCACCTCGTTTACTGAGTTAGCCTTTAGATACTCTTTTATTTTTGTACTTAGTTGTGCC
>Ga0208644_1001963_pt1 | contig 16757 bp, 17 predicted proteins | sample VirMetDEL_Nov_18_FD_184517 | JGI IMG/M metagenome (GOLD analysis project Ga0208644, IMG submission 184517) | Aqueous microbial communities from the Delaware River and Bay under freshwater to marine salinity gradient to study organic matter... | ecosystem: Environmental > Aquatic > Marine >... | reverse complement strand
CGTACTCATGGTTGAGTCCGACGAGGGCCGGCTGCACATCGAGCCGGTCCCGCCGGAGGAATTTGGCCTCGACCGGGATGCGCGCTCGCCCTACCCGGATGATGCCTCATTCATTTATCACCGGACGCGCAAGACGAAATCCGAGCTGATCGAGTGCGGCTATGACCCTGATGTAGTTGAGAGCCTGCCGGCCGCTAACGACACGCTAACCCAAGAACGCGATGCCCGCCGGCACCTATCGGACGAGCAGGACCGCGAGCAGGCCGATCACTGGTCGATGGAGCGGGTTTGGGTAACGGAGTGTTATATCCGCGTGGACCGCGACGGCGATGGCCTCGCGGAACTCCTCAAGGTGACGCTGGCCGGCGGGGATAGCGAGTACACGGCGGGCTCGGAACTGCTCGACATTGAAGAAGTTGATCGCCAACCGTTCGTAACGTGGTCGCCTGTGCTGCTGACGCACAAGTTTCACGGGCTGTCCGCGTCCGACCTTGTCGAAGACCTCCAGGCGATCAAAACCACCCTGACGCGACAGGTTCTCGATAGTACCTACCTCGCGAACAATGGACGGACTGCCGTCAACTCGCGGGTGAATCTTGACGACCTGACGACAAGCCGCCCCGGCGGCATCGTGCGGACGAAGGGTGAAGACCCGCCCGGCAATCACATGATGCCGATTCCGCAGCAGCCCATTCCGCCGCAGACCTTCGACCTCATGCAGTATCTCGACGACGCACGGCAGCGTCGGGTTGGCGTGGGCGAGGAAGTGGGGGCGCTCGCCGGAAATTCTCTAGCCAACATAAATACGGGCGTGGCGGCGCTCGCTTACGACGCGGCGCGTTCAAAGATCGAGTTAATCGCTCGGGTTTGCGCCGAGCTTGGGCTGCGCCAGCTATTCCAGCGGATGCACGAGCTGATGCGAAAGCACGGTACGCGCCCGTTGGCTTTTCGCGTATCGGGCCAATGGGCGCAGGTGCGGCCGCAGGAGTGGCGCGAACGCACCGATATGTCGGTCCAGGTCGGGATTGGCCGGATATCGCGCGAGCGTCGCATCGTGGCGCTGGCTGACGTGCTTGAAAAGCAGCAGATTGCAGTCGAAGGCGGCTTTATGGGTGTCGTCTTGACTCCGCAAAACGTGTACTCGGCCATTCGCGACTACACGCGCGAACAGGGGTTAGAGGAATCGCTGTATTGGTCCGATCCGGACCAGATGGAGCCGCAGGAACCGGAGCCCGATCCGCAAATGTTGGCGTTGGAAGTCCAGCGCGAGATGACAATGGCCGATGCGCAAGTGCGGTCGGAGAAAAACCGCGTCGATCTGGCGAAGGTTCAGCAGGACGGCCAGATCAAGGCGGCTGAGCTGCAACTGCGCCAAGCTGAGCTTGGGCTGCGTGAGCAGGAAGCGGCGGCAAAGGTCGAGCTGTTGGCGCTCCAGTCCGACATCAAGGCGCTGGAATCCGAGCGCACGGCAGCGGACGGCAGCGCGAAGGTGGCGATCGAGACCGAGATCAAGTTGCGCGAGCAGGAGCTAAAGGCGGCGCAAGTAGCCCATCAAGCCGACGTTGCGGCGGCGCAGCGCGAGGTCGAGGTGCTGAAAGCGGTTATCCAGTCCGGCACCACACTATCGGTTGAGCAGGCCAAGTTGCTCGGCATGGGGGACGACCAGCAAGGAATCGCGACACAGATCGCGGACCTTTTTGCTGAAGCCGTCGCAAAGGTGTCGGCGCAGGTGGATAACTTGCACAGCGTGGTTCAGGCGATGGATGAGAAATCGCGAGCGCCTCGCACTATCAAGCGGGACGCGAATGGGTTGATCGTGGCGATTGGCGACATCCCCGTGGAACGGGACGCATCCGGGCAGGTAACTACCATTGGCTAGGGTCTATGCCTTGATCATGGGCCGCGCCGGCAGCGTTGGCGTGCCCGGCAAAAACGTCCGCCAAGTGGCTGGCCGACCCTTGGTGTCGTATCCGCTACGGGCGGCGATGGACGCCGAAATGGTTGATCGGGTGTACGTCACCACAGACTGCCCGCAAATCAAGGCGATTGCGGACGATGCGGGCGCCCATGTGATTGATCGGCCGGATTATCTGTCCGGGCCGGAGGCGCAGATGTCGGACGCTATCGTGCACGCGCTGGAGCAAATGCCGCTGCACCCGGACATCCTCGTAACGATGCACGCTAACTGCGGCATTCATAACGACGGATTGGTGGACGACTGCATCTCGGCGCTCATGACGGACAATTATCTGGACTCGTGCGTATCGGTGCGGTTTCTGGATGATTGCCACCCGTACCGGGTCAAGCGCGTTTGCGAGGATGGCACGCTGGTCCCGTGGGTGCCGGTGCCTGATCTGGTGCAGAACAACCGGCAAGAGATCTCGGAGCGCGCGGTGGTGCTGGACGGCGCAGCCCGGGCTATCCGGGTGTCCCGGTGTCTCCCGCCATCGATGTCGGCGCAGCCTCCGTTTCGCTATCTCGGCAACCGTATCGGCTTCGTCGTGAATCCCGGCGGGCTCGACGTGCATACCGAGGACGACATTGCCGCAACGGAACGCTGGATCGAAAGCCAATCGTGGGCGCGGTATCGCGGACGCGGCGTGCTGAGCGATGACGAGGTGCTGGCGGGCTGGGGCTGATGAAATTATTGCTTTGGCGGATGTCAAGCACTGGACAAAAATTAGTCAACAATATGCGCGGCGACGGCGTCGTGCACCAAACTTGGCCCGGCGACGTATATACCCACGGCTGCGCCTACGGTGTTATGGGTAAAGCCGCCGATGCGTGGCGAGAGACCCGTAAGAAGGGCTTTCATTGGCTCTATGCGGACGGCCCCTATTTCCTGCGCCGCAAGCCCGACAGCATCCGGCTTGCGTGGGACCAGCAGTGGTTTTCGCGCAAGGGTTGGCCGGTGCGGCGGACGGATGACCTCGAGGCCAAGGGCTGCATTCTGCGCCCTTGGCGAAAAGAGCGGGGCCCGATCGTCTACGTGTGTCCGTCCAACCAAATGCAGCACGCCAATGGCTACGGTGACACGGCCGAAGGCTGGACCAAAAAGACGATCGCCGAGCTGCGGCGCTATACCGATCGGCCCATCGAAGTGCGTGCGAAGCCGGGCGCGGGTGACGGCATCGCGCCGCGCGTTGCGTCGATGGAGAAGTGTTTCGACAACGCATGGGCCATCGTGACGGCGGGCAGCACGATCGGGTGTGAGGCGCTCGCATACGGCGTGCCGGTGTTCACGGACAAGCCATGCGCCTCGAGCGCGCTGGCGAAAATGCACCTTGGCGATATTGAATCGCCTTATGAGCCGACCGACGACGAGCGCGAAGAATGGGCGCGCGACCTATGCGCTCGGCAGTTCGACGTGACCGAGCTAAACCAGGGCAAGGCCTGGGCGGTTATGCGGGAGGACTTGGAGCAGGTATGGAATTGCGCGTAGTCAGCACCTACGACCCGGCAAACTGGGGCGCGTTTGTCCAGCGCAATATCCGCTCGTGGCTCGAGCATCTAGACGCAGAATTCGTGATCTATCACGAAGGCGCCGAGCCGCCACTGCAACGCGACCGCATTGTATGGCGCCAATGGGAGGACATCCCCGGTGCGCAGGACTTCATGCGCGAGTGTGAAGGGTTCCCGCCCGCACGCGGGATATTCGGCAAGAGCTATGACTACAACTTTGACGCATGGAAGTTCAGCCGGAAGGTATTTGCACAATGCGATGCGGCGGACGAGGGCGGGGAACTCCTGCTCTGGCTGGACTCTGACGTGGAAATGGTGCGCTCGCTGTCGACCGAGAAGATCAGCGAATTGCTGACGGGCTTGCCTATGGCGACGTACCAGCGCCCCGGATATCACAGCGAAACCGGCGTCGTGATCTGGGATATGCGCCAACGCGAAGCGCAGGAGTTCTTTCGGGGCTATCGGGCGCTCTATGAGAACCGTCGCATCTTCTGTCTTCCTAGCGGGTGGCATGACTGCTGGGCGCTCGATTACGTGGCCGAGAAGACCGGGATGCCGGTGGCGAACCTGACGCGGGGCGGGCGGGACTTCCAGTCGCCGCACTATCAGTCACTACATGTGGTGCCTGATAGTGAACTCGGCGCGTACCTTCGCCACGACAAGGGGATGCGTAAACATGCCGCGTAGGGCGTTCGTGACGGGCGTCACGGGGCAGGATGGCTATTACCTTTCGCGGTTGCTGCTGCTGCATGGCGTGGAGGTCTACGGGCTGGTCCGGCGGTGCGCGCGGGACACGGAAATGGCGAAGGTGCCGCACGGCGTCACGCCGGTAGTGGGGGACATAACGGATCCTGGCGTGGTGGCGCAGGTTGCCGAAGTGTCGCCGGACGAGATCTATAACCTCGCCGCCATGTCGCACGTGGGGGACTCATTTGCGTGTCCAAAGGCGACGTTCGACACGAACACGACCGGCGCGCTCCACATGTTGGAAGCGGCCCGCGCAACGGGCGCTCGGATGTACCAGGCGAGCACCTCGGAGATGTTCGGTAATTCGCCCGGGCCGCAAAGCGAATCCACACCATTCGATCCGCAAAGTCCCTACGCGGTGTCGAAGGTCGCGGCGCATCACCTCGTGCGGCTATATCGCGAGGCTTACGGCGTTTGGGCCTGCGCCGGGATCTTGTTCAATCACGAGTCGGTGCGGCGCGGCGCAGACTTCGTAACGCAGAAAGTGTGCCGAGCTGCGGCTGCGATAGCGGCCGGAGAACAGGACGTAGTGGAACTGGGGAACCTCGACGCGCGCCGCGATTGGGGGCACGCCGAAGACTACGTTCGCGGGATGGTGGCAATGATGCTCCAGCCTTCGCCGGACGATTACGTATTGGCGACGGGCGAATCATATCAGGTTCGCGACCTATGCCATGTCGCGTTTCGCGCAGCCGGAATCACGGAATGGGAGCGGCGCGTTGTCGAGGCCGACGAGTTCAAACGCCCGGCCGAAGTGCATCACCTGTGTGGGGACGCGTCGAAGGCGCGCCGCAATCTCGGCTGGGCGCCGAGCATCACGTTTGAATTCATGATCGAGGAAATGGTGCGTGCAGCAACAGTACCCGCTCGCCACATCCACGTGGGGTGAAGAAGAGATCGAGGCCGGGTGCCGCGTCTTGCGGTCAGGCCAGACCACGATGGGGCGCGAGTGCACCGCGTTCGAGTCGGAATTCGCCGACTACATCGGCACCCGCTACGCCGTAATGGTCAATAGCGGATCGAGCGCCAACCTTCTGATGGTGGCGGCGCTGGTCTATGGCGACTACATCGAGCCGATGGACCCGGTTTGGATGCCGGCGGTTTCGTGGAATACCACGTATGCGCCGGTTAACCAGTTCAGGCTGCGCGGCGCTGTGGTGGACGTGGACGATTCGCTGACCATCGACCCGGACCGATTGCCCGACAGCGGCGTGGCGTTCGTGGTCAACCTGCTCGGCAATCCGTGCGATTTCGACCGCATCGACAACCCGATCATTATCGAGGACAACTGCGAGGCGCTCGGCGCGGAGTACAACGGGCGTAAGACTGGCTCGATTGGCCTCATGGCCTCGCACAGTCTGTTTTTCTCGCACCACATATCCACGATGGAGGGCGGCGTTATCACGACCGACGACGCGCGGCTCTATCGGATTCTTGTGTCGCTTCGGGCGCATGGGTGGTCCCGGGATTGGGCCGGCAAACAGGCCCCGTTCGAGTTTCATTACCCCGGCTATTCGGTGCGCCCGACCGAGGTGCAGGGCGCGATTGGGCGGGTCCAGCTTCGCAAGCTGCCGACGTTCCTGGAGCAGCGGCGCGCCCATGCCGAGCACTACAAGCGGCTCCTCGGTCACCAGCGAGAAAACGGGCGCTCGTCGTGGTTCGGGTTTGCCGTCCGCGCCGATGATCGGGACGCGCTGCTGGGCGAACTTAACGGCGTGGATACCCGCCCGGTGGTGGCCGGGAACATCCAGCGCCACCCGGTGAACGACTGGTATGAATTCGACGGCGATTGCCCGGTAGCCGACGACTGGCACGACAACGGTTTTTTCGTGGGCTGCAACCCGGACGTGCCGGCAGAGATGCCGCTAGCGCGCATCGCTCGAGCGCTGAGGGGCCGGCATGCGGCCTGACGACGAGCGGGCGCGAATTCGCGAGGTGGATCGGGCGGTTCAGGCCCGGGCGCTGCTGGATTCCCCGTTGTGGGACGAGGCTTACACGACGCTGATCGCCGCGGAACTAGAGCGCCTGTTGGCGAGCGGCACGAGCGACGAGGCGACATTGGCGTGTAAGCGCCGGATCCTCGCGCTAAACGAAGTCAAAGAACACTTGGCCGAAATCATCCAGACCGGCCAGCTTGCAGAGATGCAACTACAGGAGGCCAGAGATGGCTGAATCCGCACAAGATATCGGGTCGATTGCTAGCCGCATTGCCGCCGCAGAGGCGCCCCCGCCAGAGCCGGCGGCCGAGGTGGATACCGCGCCGTCCCCTGAGACCGTTTCAGAGATCGCAGGGGCGCCGGAAGGCGTCGAGTCGGTAGCGATGGGGCCGGAAGGCGAAACACTCGCGCAGGAGGCTGGAGAATCGCCCACGGACGGCGATGACGGCGATGCGGTCGAGGTGTCGTCCATCGCGGACCTCGCCGAGCATCTTGGCGTCGATGCGAGCGACCTGTTTTCCCTGTCCGTTCCGATCAGCGAGGACGGGCGGACGGTCGATCTGTCGCTGGGCGAATTGAAGGATGCGATCGCCGACGCGCGCAAGACCAACGCGCAGCGTGACGCGCTCGTTAAGGAGCGCGAAGCCTTCGAGTCGGAAATGCGTGAGCAGCGCGCGGCGCGCGAGACGGCGTTGCGCGAGGCGGCTGCGATTTCGCAGGCCCTTGAAGCGCAGATGATGCAGGAATACCAAAGCATCAATTGGGACGGACTGCGGGCCGATGACCCGTCCGAATGGACGGCGAAGCGTCAAGAGATGGCTGAGCGGAATACGCAGTTGCAACGGGCGAAACAGGCCATTGCGGCTCGGTGGCAGGCGGACCAAGCGGCGGCGGAGCAAGAGATTGCCGAGCAGCGCGAGGTGTTCCTGTCGCGCGAACGCGATGCGCTGATGCAGGCTTTGCCTGCATGGAAGGACGAGGCGACGGCTAAGTCAGAGATGGCGGAACTCCGGGGCTATCTGTCCGAGCGAGGGTTCACCGAGGATGAGATTTCATCCGTGGCGGACCACCGGCTTGTCGTGCTGGCGAACAAGGCGAGAGCCTATGACCAACAGCAGGGGCAGGTTGATGTCGCGAAAAAAAGGGTGGTGAAGATCGGAAAGCGCACCGTGCGCCCCGGCTCACCGCGTGGAAAACGCGGCGCGATCGAAGACCAGACCGTGCGCCTTCGCCAAAACCTGAAGAAGTCGGGGCGGGTGGAGGATGCGGCGGCTTTGATCGGCGCTCGACTCAGGAGCTAAACCAATGGCTGTTCCCAGCAACACGCTGACGGCGCACACCGCCATCGGCAACCGGGAAGACCTCTCGGACATCATTTATGACATCTCCCCGATGGATACGCCGTTCATGTCGAACGTCGCTCGGGATTCGGCTTCGGCGGTTCTGCACGAGTGGCAGACCCACAGTTTGACCGCCGCCGCCGAGAACCGGGTCATCGAAGGCGACGATGCGACCACGGACGCGGCGACCGTCACGAAGCGGTTTAACAACTGGTGCCAGATCTCGGCGCACACCGCCCGCGTGAGCGGCACGCAGCGCAAGGTGAACTCGGCCGGCCGTGCCGACGAGCTTTCCTTCCAGCTTGCTGCTCGCGCCCGCGAACTCAAGCGGGATATGGAAGTGACGCTTTGCGGAACCCAGGTGGCGACCGCTGGCAGTATCGTGTCGGCGCGTGCGCTGGCCGGACTGGCTGGCTGGCTGTTCACCAATCAAGTGAAGCTCGGCACGGCCGCGACCACTCCGGCGATCACGTCCGGCTCACCGGGCACCGCGCCCACGGCGGGCACGGCGGCGGCATTCACGTCCGAGCACCTGAACAGCGGGATCGCGCTGGCGTGGAACGAAGGCGGCAACCCGCAGTTGGTCTTGATGGACTACGCCAACAAGCGCGTGGCTTCCGGCTTCACCGGCATCGCTACCCTGTACCGCGACACGCCCCCGGCGGCTCCGGCAACGATCATTGGCGCGGCCGATGTCTTCGTTTCGGACGCAGGCACGCACTCGCTCGTCGCATCGAGATTCGTGCCAACTGACGTGGTTTATGGCCTCGACCTCGAGTTCTGGTCGGTGTCGTATCTGCGGCCGGTGATGACGCAGGAGCTCTCGAAAACCGGTGACTCGGACCGGCGTCAGATCCTTGCGGAGTACACGCTGACGGCGAAGCACCCGGACGCTTCGTTCAAGATCTATTCCACCACCTAAGCCCTGACGGGCGGGCGGGGCTTCGGCCCCGCCTCTACCTGGAGAAGCCATGAAGAAAAGCGGAAACGTTCACCTCGGCCCCTACGCCGGGGACGGCATGAGTGGCACGAAGTGCGGCAAGCACGGCGCGCCGAAATCCTATATCGACGACCACCGCAAAACGACCGGCGTTCCGCGCATCGTGGGGCACCAGTTCAAGGGCGGCGGGTCGCGCAAGACAGGAAAAACGTTCAAGTGACTCGGCGCTTGCTCGATTTCGACCGGGACACGCGCACGGCGACGTATCACCACTACGACCACGAAACGCGGGTGACTCGGATCGAGACCGTGCAGGATGTCGAGCCATATCTACGCACCGCCCGCGCCCATCGCAACCGGGGCGTGGGCGGTGCCGGCCGGCTAACGGAGGTGGACCGCAAGGAAATCGCGGACGGGTGGTGGCGCGTGGCGACAATCCCGGCCGTGATTCAACACAAGTGGCTCCTCGAATATGGCGTGAATGTGCACAACCCGGACCACAAGGGGCGCGTGCACAAGCTGCTCGACTCCCCCGAATGGTCTTACCTCAAGACGACGGACGGCAAGATCGGGAGGTATACAGATGGTCGCTGATGTCCATGTGATGACGGAGACCCACCGGACAGACCTTCCCGTCGTCAAGCAGTGGATTGATGAACGCGACTACGACGCAGCCGGCCGGGTGCTGACCGCGTACCTGATGGAGAACCATAGCTGTGTCGAGGGCTGGTTCCTGTTCGGGCGGTTGATGCTCGAGCAGGACAACCCAGCGCTGGCGCGGCTCATTTACGAATGGCTACTTGAGCAGGACGGCGGCAAGCGGTGGGAGAACTGGCTTAATCTCGGCAAGGCGTGGGATCACGTCAACGAGCCGGTGCTAGCCGAGGAATGCTACCAACGCGCCCTCGACCTTGACCCGGACAACCAAGCGGCGCTCGTCGCGCTCGGAACCTGCTACGTGCAGCAATACCGCAGCGAAGAAGCCGAGGCGGTTTGCCGTAAGGCGATGGAGCTGTACCCGTCCGCGCAGTGGGCGCAGTCGAGCCTTGGCTTTGCCCTGCTTCAGCAGCGCCAGTGGGGCGCGGGTTGGGATGCCTATGAAGCGGGCTACGGTAAGCTGCGGTGGCGCACGGAGCGGAATTACCGTGGCGAACCGCGATGGGACGGGGGGCGCGGTAAGGCGGTGCGAATGGCCGTGCACGCCGAGCAGGGGATCGGGGACCAGATTGCCAGCCTTGAACCGCTAGCCGATGCGGCCCGCGATTGCACGGTTGTGAGCGTCGAAGTAGTGGGCAAGCTCGAAGGGCTCATTCGCCGCAGTTTCCCCGCCCTGGAGGTTCATGGCACGTTGCTTGAGCCTCAAATCGAATGGCCGCTTAAGCTCGATATCGGGTGCCATGCCGGCGGGTTTTCGCTGCATCGCCACTATCGGCGGGTGGAGGCGGACTATCCCGGCAAGCCTTATCTAGTCGCAGATCCACAACGACGGATCGCGTGGCGCGCTATCCTCGACTCGCTCGGCCCGGAGCCGAAGATCGGGATCGCCTGGACTGGCGGTGTCGGCATGACGCAGCGCACAGCAAGGCGAGCGCAGTTGGAGCGGCTCATTCCGATTCTCCGGCAGCCGGCGCACTTCGTCTCGCTCGAATACAAAGACCGGAGCGCCGATATCGCCGCGCTCCAGCGGCGGCGGAAGATTCAGATCCACGAGTTCCCGTGGGCGACCCAGACGGACGACTATGACGACACGGCCGCGCTGGTAGCCGAGTTGGACCTCGTGATTACCGTCCCGACCGCCGTCGTTCATCTGGCCGGCGCGCTGGGCACTCCGGCGTGGTGCATGGTCAACATGCGGCCGAATATCCACTATACGGGGCGGGGCGAGGCCATCCCGTACTACGGCGACACGGTGCGGCTGTATCGGCGCGAGTCGGACGACGAATGGGCGAAGACGGCGAATCGTGTCGCGCGAGACCTCGAGGGGTGGTTGGGTGATCGCAAAGCCGCTTAGCGTCTACATCGGCTATGACGCTGGCAGCGCAGAATCCTACGTGGTTTGCGAGCGCAGCCTGCGAGCGCAGTCCAGCATTCCGATCCATACGGTGCCGCTGGACTTGGTTTGGCTGCGCTCCATTGGGCTCTACACGCGCACGCACTACACGGTGGGCGGGCAGCGGTACGACTCCATCGACGGGCGCCCGTTTAGCACGGATTTCTCGTTTAGCCGGTTCCTAGTGCCGGCTCTCCACCCCGAGGGGTGGGCTGTATTTGTCGATCAGGATTTCCTGTTTCGCGCGGATGTCGCGGAACTGGCGGCGCAATTCGACCCGGAATTCGCGGTGATGGCGGTCAAGCACCGCTATGAGCCCGCCCCGGGGACCAAGATGCGCGGACAGGCGCAGGAGCCTTACTTCCGCAAGAATTGGTCGTCACTGGTAGCGTGGAACTGCGACCACCCGACAACCCGATGGCTTATTCCTGAAGCGGTAAATCGGATGTCGGGGCGCGCCCTGCATGGATTTGAGTGGATGGGCGACCACGAAATCGGCGCGCTGCCTGAGCCGTGGAACTGGCTTGATGGTCACAGCGACGAGTCTATCGACCCGCGCGCCGTCCATTTCACCCGGGGCACGCCGGATATGCCGGGCTGGGAAAGCACGCGCTACGCGGACGAATGGAGGGCCGTATTGAATGGCGATTAGCAGCTATACCAGCCTCAAGACGGCTATTATCAATTGGCTGGATCGTGACGGCCTCGACTCGGTGGTAGATGACTTCATCGACCTGGCCGAAGCGCACTTCAACCGAACTCTCCGGCTGCGCGCGCAGGAGACGGCGCTTTCCGTCACGATCTCGTCAGGTGTGGCGGCGGTGCCGTCCGATCTGCTGGAGCTTAAGCACGCCTATATCGACTCCAGCGGGGCGAACCTGCTAGAGATCGTGGGGGCGCAAGACCTCTACCGCAAATACCCCGTGCGCTCGGCAACCGCCCTGCCGCGCCTCATCTCGCGCGACGGCAGCAACTTCATTTTCGGGCCATACCCCGACAGCGATTACACGCTTGCCGGCATCTATTACGCCAAGTGGACTGCCCTATCCGACGACAACTCGACCAACTGGCTTTTGAGCAACGCACCGGATCTGTACCTCTATCGCTCGCTTGTCGAGGCCGAAGGCTATATCGGAAACGACGCCCGCATCGCGACATGGGCCGCTCGAGCCCAAGCGGCGCAGGCGCAAGTGGACGAGCAGGATGACATGGAAAAATACCCGGCCGGCATGGCGCCGATGACGAGGATGGCGTAATGAGCGACCCGATCGCGCGATTGCTGTCCGACCTTGATTATGCCCGTCGGCAAGATCCGGTCGGATTCGATATGCAGTATCGGGGGCGCCCGCAAGGCGAGATGCGCCCTATTGGCGATGTGGCGTTTCTCGGCGCCCAGCTAGCGGAGGAGGCCGAACGTAACCCCGCGATCATGTTCTCGCCCGTGGGCGGCGTAGCGCGATCTGTGGGGCTGGCTGCGAGCGGTCAGCCCGTGGGGCTGCTCGAGTATGCCGACATGGCGCTAGATACTGCCGGCCCGATCGGGAAGGTGGCCGCTGCTGGCGTCGCCCCGCTCGCCATGATGGCAGCACGCGGCGGCGACCTCGCGGCAACCCGCCGGGCAATGGGGCCGATGGGCAAGGAGTTGGGCGCGACGGTCTACCACGGCAGTCCGCACCGATTCGACAAGTTCGATCTGTCCAAGATCGGAACGGGCGAAGGCGCGCAGGCGTATGGGCACGGGTTGTACTTTGCGGATTCGCCGGGCGTGGCGAAAAGCTATAAAGAAACTCTTGCCGCAAAAAATGCGGGTGTTCGTCAATTTGGGGCGGTACAAGTTGGCCCTAAAAATTGGGGGATGACTTATAAAGGGCAACCTATTTCTCAAGTTGACGATGATATCTTGGATTCCATGACGGACGATCAATATAAGGTTTTTGAGTTGTTTCGAACGTCCGGGATGGAGCCTAAAGAATTTAGAAAGATTATGACCCCGGAGAATGGATTCCCGAAAAAAGAAGCCGATGCCTTTGATTCGATCTTGCCCGATATGAAAGTAGATCGTGGATATATGTATAAAGCCGACCTCCCCGACGACGCCATCGCCAAGATGCTCGATTGGGATGCGCCGCTGTCGGAGCAGCCGGAGGCGGTGCGGGAGGCTTTAAGGGATATTGGCGATTCTCCTGCGGACATACAGGGCGCGATTAATCTATATGAAGAACAGCTAAAGCTTGGCGGGAGAAGGGCGGGGTTAGCCGAAAAACGACTTACAGAATTACGGCAGAAACTCTTAACCGAGGAATCAAGGACGGGCGGCGAGTTTTATACGCGGCTTGAACAACGAGAGGGCCATAGCGGCGGCAAGTCTGTTGCATCCGAAAGATTGAAGGCACTCGGCATCCCCGGCATCCGCTACCTCGACGGCAGCAGCCGCGCAGCCGGCCAGGGCACGCGCAATTACGTCGTGTTCGATGACACTCTGCCGAAGATCTTGGAGCGCAACGGAGAGCCGCTAAACCAAGCCGGTCGCGCCACCCTGACGATGCTCGGGCTGCTAGGCGGTGGCGCGGGCGCCGCTGCGTACTATGGCGGGCAAGAGGGTAAGGAATGGCTAACCGGGCTGCTTGAACAGCGCGAGGCGCGACGGCAGCGGGGGCTGCTTCAGTGATTCCATTTGGCGAATACCTGCCGGACCTGCCCGCCCTGAACAACCCGGGCGCGACGGTCGCCAATAACGTTTTGCCGGCAGCGAATAGCTACCTGCCTATGCCGTCGTTGTCCGCCTACAGCAACGCGCTCACGGCGTATTGCCGAGGCGGCATCACGGTTCGCGACAAAGACAATAACGTTTACACCTACGCGGGCGATGAGACTACGCTGTATACGCTGACGGACGGCACTTTTTCGTCTGCCACCCGGACCAGTGGCGGCAACTATGCCACCGCGACCCGTGACGGGTGGGAGTTCGCGCAGTGGGACCAGACGGTTATCGCCACCAATTTCACCGACGACCCGCAAGACATCACGCTAGGCGGCGCCAACTTCGCCGCCCTCGGTGGGTCGCCGCCCAAGGCGCGGCATATTGGCGTCGTGCGGCAGTTCGTGGTGCTTGGGAACATCAATGATTCCAGTGATGGGCTGGTCCCGAACCGCGTCCACTGGTCCGGCATCGACAACAGCGAAACCTGGGCGGTGAGCGCGTCCACGCAGGCCGATTACCAGGACTTGAAGGGCGAGGGCGGATGGGTTCAGCGCATCGTCGGCGGGGAATACGGGGTCGTATTCCAGGAGCGTTCGATCTGGCGCATGACCTACGCCGGATCCCCGGTAATCTGGCAATTTGACGAGATAGAACAAGCTCGGGGCGCGTTCTCCTCGGGCAGCGTGTGCCAGATTGGCAGTCAGGTTTTTTACCTGTCGGATGATGGGTTCTACGTGCTGGTGAATGGCTCAGAGTCCATCCCCATCGGCGCTGACAAGGTAAACCGCACGTTCTGGAATGACTTTGACCCGGCCTACCCGTACCGGATCACAAGCGTATCTGACCCGACCCGCAATATTGTGTGGTGGGCGTACCCCGGGCAGGGCAATAGCGGGGGCGAGCCTAATCGGGTTCTGGTATACGACTATGCCAACAAGCGATGGGCGTCCGGCGATCAGGCCGTCCAGATATTGCTGCAATCCGCGACCGCCGGGTACACGCTAGACGGCCTGGACGTGGTAGCCGCAAGCTATGGCACCGAATTGGTGACAAACGGCGGGTTCGGCGCGGACTCGGACTGGACTAAGGGCACGGGCTGGACTATCGGCAGCGGCGTAGCCAGCCACGCGGCCGGTACGTCGAGCGACCTGGAGCAGACCGTATCGATCACGGAGGCGGCCGGCTACTACCTCGAGTTCACCGTGTCGAACCGCACGGCCGGTAGCGTCACGCCCAAGGTTGGCGGATCGGCCGGCACGGCGCGCAGCACGAACGCCACCTTTACCGAAACATTCCACGCCGGCTCCGGCTCGTTGCTGGAGTTCACCGCTACATCGGACTTCGACGGCGATATCGATGATGTGAGCCTCAAGGCGGCGTCGATGGACGCCATGCTGGAGCCGCTCGATTCGCGCGTGTGGTCCGGCGGCGTGACTGCGCTCGCCGGGTTCGATGCAGACAACAAACTTGCCTTCCTATCCGGTAGCGCGTTGGACGCCACACTGGAGACCGTCGAAGCGCAGCCCATAGACGGCCAGCAATCGCGCGTGACGGCGTTTCGGCCGCTGGTCGATGGGGCAGGCACAGTAACGGCCAAAGTGGCCGCACGGGACGACCAGGGCGGCACATACACCTACGGTGACAGCCTGAGCCAGCGCACATCCGGCCGATTCACGCCGCGCGTGACGGGGCGGTATCACCGGGCGCAGGTGACGGTGACGGGGGGGTTTGACCACGCCATCGGCATCGAGATCGAAGAAGTTTCCGAAATGGGGCGGCGCTGATGCCCCTGCGCGTCCCGGTTACGTGGCGAGACCCGGCAGAGCATCGGCGTAAGCTGGCAGATGCAATTAACGCGATCAGCGATGGCCGGGACCGTACCGGCTCGTTTACGTGCGACGCGAATGAAGAGGGCACCGTGGTATCCGATACCCGGGTCGGCACAAACAGCGTAATCACGTTTACCCCGACCACGACGAACGCCGCCACTGAGATTGGTAACGGGACGATCTATATCCCTACCGCTGGGATCACAGACGGGCAATTCACGGTCATCCATGCCAGCGCGGCCAGCACCGACCGCACCTATAAATATGTCGTCACCGGCTGAGTTCGACTCGGCTGCGTGGCGCGAACAGCGCGACTCCATCATCCAGGCGTTTGTTCAGGACGCGGACGCGATGGCCTGCATTCATGCGCTCGCGAGCATCTCGGAAACGTGGGACGACCTTGCAGACGGCGACGAGCTGAACCGGGCCGACGCGATCGATGCGTTTCGGGCGTTGCTATTCGGCCTCGAGCGTAATCCGTTTTGGGCGCGGTGGCGTCCGCTGCTTCAGTTCCATGTGGAACAAATGACGTTGTTGTGGGAGACCTCGAACGAACTGGAACGCTCGGCGGATTGGAAGATCCGATGCCGGGCATTCTTTCTGCGCGAGAGCGCAAACCTACTAGTCCCGGCGGTGGTTTCCATCCTGCACGGGCACGAGCGGGCGCTGCAATGCAGCCTCGCGTTATGGGAATTCCTCCCGCACGAGGAACCCGATCAATGGGAGTTTCGCCATGAGCCTAGGCGGCGGTAGCAGCGGCGGCACAAACACCACCATCACGAAACAGGAATTGCCGGAGTGGGCAAAGAAGCATCTTCAATACGGCGGCAAATACGCGCGCCGTGAGATGCGGTCTGATTGGGATAACCCGAAAGGGTTTTTCCCGGGGCAGACCTACGCCGATCTGAATTCCCGCCAAACTCTCGGCATGGACCGCATGGCAGGGCTGGCCGCCGGTGGCGGGGCGTTCATCCGCAAAGATGCGCTACGCGAGGCCGGACGAACGACGCGCGGCGATTACCTTGGCGACATCCAGGGCGGCGACGTACTTGGCGGGTATGACCCGACCGGCGCGATGGGCGGGAAGATGTCCTATGACCTCGGGATGCCGAATTTCAACGAGGCCAACTTTTCCAACATGGTCATGGCGGCGGCGCACCCTGAGCTGCGGTCCATCAACAGCAATTTTGCGGCGGCTGGGCGTAGTGGGGGGCTGGCAGACGAGGCGGTGGCCGACGCCATTAGCCGTAATTTTGCCGGCGCGCTGGGGCAGGAGCGCAACATGCGCGCCGGCCTGTACGACTCCGAGCGTTCGCGCCTCGGGAGCATGTACACCGCCGAGCGCGGGCTGCAAGGCGGGCTCTACGATTCCGAGCGCGGGCGCATGGCAGGCATGGTAGGGATGAGCCCCGCATTAGACGCGCTCGCCTACTCGCCATATGAGCGGCTTTACCAGTCCGGCGCCCCGCTGCAGGCCAATACGCAGGCGGGCATTAACGACGCGATGGCACGCTACAACTACGATCCGCGCGGCGAGGCGCTCGATCAGTACATCAACCGTATCGCGGGGTTGGTGCCCGGCGCGGGCGGGGTCACGAGAAAAAATGAGCCGATGACGGGGAGCCCGTTGATGACCGGGCTTGGTGGGGCGGCGACTGGCGCAGGGATTGGGGAGGCGATGGGGATGACATTGGCGGCAAACCCGGTCGGCCTACCGATACTCGCGGCGGGCGGCGGATTGCTCGGCCTGC